>Ga0209396_1005640_pt1 | contig 11761 bp, 13 predicted proteins | sample GOMGulsemesocosm_6_FD_184638 | JGI IMG/M metagenome (GOLD analysis project Ga0209396, IMG submission 184638) | Methane-oxidizing microbial communities from mesocosms in the Gulf of Mexico - GOM8C Gulf of Mexico (SPAdes) (version 2) | ecosystem: Environmental > Aquatic > Marine > Cold seeps... | reverse complement strand
ATATTACTGCGGTAAGCCGGCCTAACTCGGGATAAATGTTTGTCAAAATGCCCGCTTTTTAAGTACTCAGCCACTTGTAACTGTGTGAATGAAGCGCTTGCGCCAGACATGGCCAGTTGTTGCTCGGCAATGCTGGGGCGTTGGCGCTCGGCCACAATCCAGCCAATTCGCAGGCCGGGCGATAGAGACTTTGAAAATGAAGAGCAGTAAATTACCTGATCGTGTTCGTCGAAGGATTTAATACTGCTTCTACGTTCGCCTTGATGGTGCAGCTCACCCAAGATGTCGTCTTCAATGACGGTGAATTGGTGGCGCTTGGCTAGGCCTAATAAGTGTTTTTTACTGTCGTCGCTCATTGCTCCACCCGTGGGGTTACTGAAACTGGATGAGCAAAGGCACGCTTTAAGTGGCCACTGTGTTGCGGCTTTTTCCAGAGCGTCTAAATCGAGCCCTGTGAGTGGGTCGGTCGCAATATTGACAACTTGCAAACCCAAACTTTCAAGTGCTAACAAAAAACCGTAGTAACAGGGCGACTCCACGGCCACCAAGTCACCGGGTGAGGTTATCGATTGCAGAGACAGCAAAATCGCTTCCTGGCAACCGTTGGTAATAAGCACTTGTTCGGGCGACACGAGGCAACCAGCATTTAACATGCGCAGCGCAATTAAACGCCGGAGCTCTAGGTTTCCTGGGTTGGTGGACATGCTTAAGGTGCGTTCAAACTGCTGCCGAAGTACTTTGTTGCCCGAGGCTTTCAAGGCGGAACTGGGTTGGAATTTTGCGTGTGGCAAGGCGAGGTCAAAATGGGTGTGCTGTTCATTACGGGTGTTGACAAAAATTTCGTCGATGGTGTCACTGATGTGCAGGCGAGCGGGTTGCAGGCTGCGAGCTTTAGGCGGTACCGCGGGGCGCGGACGAGGTTTCACGCCCACGTAAAAGCCCGATTTTGCTCGCGCTTCAATGACCTGATGCTGCTCAAGTATTTGGTAGGCCGAGACCACAGTGGAAACGCTCACATCAAGCTGTTTTGACATCAGGCGCACAGAGGGCAAGCGTTCACCTGGACGAAACAAGCCTTGGCTGATTTTGTGGCGTAAGTCGGTGGCAATGGTTTGATAGAGCATGAGGCAGCCTGCGGTGATGGTGGCAATGGGGCTATTATCAATCTGTATTGCTCATATTTCAAGGTAATTGTATCTGTATTGCTTTTGCTGAGGCGCCTACACTGTGCTTAACATGACAAAGGAGCCCAATATGACTTTCCCAATTTACCAACTTGACGCATTCACGAGTAATTTGTTTGGCGGTAACCCCGCGGCCGTAATGCCACTTGAGCGCTGGTTGGCTGACGACAAGCTGCAATCTATTGCGGCTGAGAATAACTTGGCGGAAACCGCCTATTTTATTACCGACACTGGTGAGGCCGACTTCAACTTGCGCTGGTTCACGCCCACCAAAGAAATGGACTTGTGCGGGCACGCCACCTTGGCCTCTGCGCACGTTATCTTTCATCAGCTAGGCTGGGAGAAAGATGAAGTTCTTTTCTCAACTCTGAGTGGTATTTTGCGAGTAAGCCGCTCGAATGAAGGGCTCACCTTAGACTTTCCATCGCGTCCGCCAGAGCTAAACGAGCCATCTCAAGCTCTGCTGTCGTCATTGGGCATCAAGCATTATTTGTACGCTGGCTACGCTCGAGACTGGTTAATTGAAGTGAGCAGTGAAGCTGAAGTGCTCGCAATGACTCCAGATTTTCGCGCGCTGGCCAATGAGACTCAGCGAGCCGTGATTGTGACGGCGGCGGGCGATACCGTTGATTTCGTATCGCGCTTTTTTGCACCGGAATATGGTGTGGATGAAGACCCTGTAACCGGTTCGGCGCATTGTACTCTAGTGCCATACTGGGCCGAAAAACTGGCAAAAAACACCTTGGACGCGCGCCAGATATCGGCAAGAGGTGGCGAGTTGCTGTGTCACATTGAAGCGGGCCGAGTCTTTATGACAGGGCAGTGCGTTGTGTTTTTACAAGGAGAGGTTTTTTTGTAGTGTGAATGGGCATCGCTTGGTGCCCTTTAAGCATCCTGCTATGATCGCTGTCTAGTTAACATTTGAGCTAAAACACTGGACAAAACCCATGGCAAGTAAAACCGATATGCCCACCCAGGCAGAAGCATTACCTGGTCGCGATACAGAAATTCCACTGACAAATCGCCACTTTGTGAACGGTGAGCCCTTAAAAGGCCCCTTTGAATCACCATTGCAGGGCGCGCTGTTTGGCTTGGGTTGTTTTTGGGGGGCAGAGCGTTTGTTCTGGTCTTTAGAAGGGGTTCATACCACGGCCGTAGGCTACGCAGGCGGTTTAACACCCAACCCCACTTATGAAGAAATATGTTCTGGTTTAACAGGGCACAATGAAGTGGTTTTGGTGGTGTTTAACCCACAACAAATCACTTATCAAACTCTCTTGAAGTTATTCTGGGAGTCACACAACCCAACCCAGGGCATGCGCCAAGGCAATGATCAGGGCACACAATATCGCTCGGGCGTTTATACCTTTAACGAAGCGCAAGCCGTCGAAGCGCTAGCGCTTAAAAACGAATATGAAATGACGCTGAGCGAAAAAGGTCTTGGCGCAATCACTACGGAAGTATTACCTGCACCGACCTTTTATTACGCCGAAGATTATCATCAGCAATATCTAGCAAAAAACCCCGGTGGTTATTGTGGGCTGGGTGGCACTGGTGTTTGCTTCCGGCCTTAAGCCCTAATAGTCATTCCTTGCATGGTCCTCACGGCCCGCACAGTTAGTTTCATTACTTTATCCGGAGACCTGCGTGAAATTCGACCAATACGGAAACAAAGACGGACGCTTAGTGGTGTATTTTCATGGTGCTCCCGGCACTATAGAAGAGTGCGCTGTATTTGAAAGTCACGCTAAAGAGCACAACCTGAACGTTATTTGTTTTGACAGATTTGCTATAGACAGCTCAGTGGATCGTGAAACTTATTTTTCAGGTCTAGCGAAGGAAATTCGTACTAAGGCCGATGGCGCTTCTGTGGATATCATTGGCTTTTCAATAGGCGCTTATGTGGCTCTTGAAGTGAGTGCGCTTTTGATGGATTCCGTTCGCCATTTACATTTGGTTTCAGCGGCCGCGCCTCTTAGTGGTGGAGATTTTATAAATAATATGGCCGGTGGTTTAGTGTTTAAACTGGCGAAGGAAAAACCCTTTATTTTCTCCTTGTTAACACAATATCAACGAGTAATGGCTTACTTGCTACCCAGTGTGTTAACCAGCATGCTCTTTGCTAGTGCGGAAGGAAAAGACAAGGCTCTGAGCAAGGAGGCAGGCTTTAAGAGCTACATTACGCAGGTGCTCAGGCGCTGTTTTCTGAGCCGAAGTGAAGGCTACATAAGAGATGTTAAGTTTTACGTGGCATGGTCGAATAATCTGAAAAAGTTTAGCTCTAGCGCGACGCTTTGGCATGGCACAGGTGACAATTGGTCACCGTTTTCTATGGCGTCGTTTTTAAATGATGAGCTACCAGGAGCTACTAGTATTGAGGCGATGGAAGGCTTGTCACATTATTCTTGTTTAATTGAGTCGGCTCCGATGATATGTGGGCGGATAGGGGAGGTGTAGTTCGTGGTAAGTGCTCAAAAGAGAGAAATGAAGATATGAAATGCTCCGTATACATTGCAACAAGTGCCGATGGGTATATAGCAACTCTTGATGGAGGCGTTGATTGGCTTCACTCCGCAGGTAATTCGGACGCGGATATGGGGGCTAACTCAGACATGGGGTTTGAGGGGTTTATTGGTTCTGTTGATTGTATGATTATGGGACGCAAGTGCATGGAAGTGATTTCCAGTATGAATTTGCTTCCTGAACAATGGCCTTACGGTGATACACATATCGTAGTTTTAAGTAAATCAATTAAAGAACCACCCAAAAATCTGCAGGGTAAGGTTGAAATGTTTTCTGGTGATATATCTGATCTGGTTAATGCGCTCGATGGCAAAGGCTTTAAGCATGCCTATATCGATGGCGGTGCGACTATTACCTCGTTCCTCAACCTTAAGCTCATTAACGAAATGACAATTACGAAAGCGCCGGTATTGTTGGGTGAAGGCATTGCGCTCTTTGGCGAGCTCAATAATCAGATTAAACTTCAAGGGTCTGAAGCTAAAGCGTTTCCAAATGACTTTATTCAAATGAAGTACATGGTAAATTATTTATAGCAGGTGAAAGGTACTTCATCGGTTGATTCTGCTAACGACTGCTTTTGGTGCAAGCACTATCGCTGAAATTCGGGGTGTTAGTCTGTACCTGACCCTGAGCGCACCTTTCAATTTATTCGAAGCACCGCTACGGGCGGCACGATTGGGGTCAGACCAACATTTCGAGTCGGATATTTTGTCTCGCGGCTCACTCTCGCGAAAAGTTGCTCTGACCCCGAAAGGACTGACCCCGAAAGGATTGGACCTCGATTTAAAGTCGGCGTGGCTGCCGCAGGGGCTACGAACAAGAAAGTGCCAACGGTTTCTAAACTGGGGTCAGAGCAATCTTTCTCGATGGTTGCTACCAAGCTCGTTGGATCGGACTGAGAAAGCTTGGTCTGACCCCGACTGTGCTGCGTCGAGAGGCTAAATTTTAGAAGATTTATAGATACTGTTTAAGTCTGTTGCTGGCACAGAGCAGGCAGCAGTGATCTCCACGAATTGGCTGGAAGGTGGGAGCAATCAGCACGGTAGTGGACCATTACGGGATTGATCGCGAGCCGAAGGTGAATTGTCGGTAGTCAGGCTTAGAGCCAACATAGGCGGCGTGCAGCTGAACACCGAATATCCAAGATCAGAGGAAAGGCGTCCATTGAACAAAGTTAAAGCCTCCTAACCCTTTGTTTTTATTAATGGTCGTATTAGTATCAGTGCCCAAATGGATTTAACCACGCTGCAGGGACTTGGTCGTTATTTTTTAGCCTTATTTTGTCTGCCTCTCTAACGCCTTGTTAAATCAGATTTTTTTGCCAGTGGTGGTTTTATACATGCTTGTTCAATGGGCCTAGGATATATAAGGCCACTTGGCTTATGAATAAACTGTTAGGTTAATGAGGCCAGCGTCAAATTGGAGATGCTATGTCAAACGCTATTAATTTAAGTTGCACATGTGGCGCTGTAAAAGGAAAACTCAAAGTTGACGATGGTTCGTTCTTGCACATACATTGTCTTTGCTGTGATTGTCAGAGTTTCGCTTCTTACCTAGGTAATGAAGAAGATATATTGGACGAGCATGGCGGAACCGAGCTATTTCAAACCTATCTCGCCTATATGGAAATTACTGAAGGTAAAGAAAATATTGGCTTTGTTCAACTTCGGGAAAAGGGAGCGGTATAAAAATAACCTAACAGGTGCAGGCAGCGGACTGCCAAAACTGTCATTTGTTTTGCCTAAACCCGGCAAAACAACCGTCATTTTTGTCAGCCGCTGCTGCAGGCGTTAAATCAATATGTACAAGATCGTATAAATAGGTATTTATGAGTTGGAATAAAAATAGAACACATGCTTTTGTTATTCTAGGTTTGCTGTTTTTTTTGCAGTCATGCACAACATTTAGAACCCACATTGACCAAGCCTGTGCAAGTAGATTTGCAGATAAATATTCGATGCCACAAAAATCTCGCTTTATTCTTCCTTGGAAAGTAGGTGAGAGTTTTACTCTTACGCAGGGTAATTGCACATTGGAATCACATAACTTTGATCAAAAACAACACATGTCTTTCGATTTTAGAATGCCTATTGGAACACCGATAGTTGCTATCGATGACGGACGCGTTGCTTGGGTCGTTGAAAGCTTTAAAGACAATGTTGATAATGATTTCTCCCAAGCTAATCTCATAGGTATTGAGCATGAAGGGGGAGTTCTTTCTTGGTATATGCATTTGAAGTTTCAGGGAGCAACTGTAGGGGTTGAGGATGATGTATTGCAAGGAGACGTTATTGGCTATAGTGGCAATACGGGCAGTTCTGCGTACCCGCACTTACATCTTTATGCACAACAACTTACTGAAGAATGTCATGATGCTGAGAATCATACTGCGAAACTAGAATTATGCCCAGTGATACCAATATCATTTAAAAATGTAAGTCCAAGTCTTGCAGTATTAAGAGAGTTTAAGGTCTATACGGCGTTGCCTTATTAGACTTGAGATAGGATCTAACAAATTGCTGAATTCGACATGCGTTATTAATGTCTGTTTTTTCCGAACTATCAACAACCTTATGCCTGTTTCTGGCACAAAGCGACAATCGATCCAGTTCGAGGAGTTAGCCTCTACCTGACCCATAGCTGTCATTCTGTACTCTGTAAGAGAGTCCTCCAGCAGCGGGCCAATACACAGAGCGGTCAGCAATTGAAATGATTGACCCACCAGAACTCTTTAAAAGTAAAATTCTCGCCAGAAGCACCTATACTAAACCGTGTTATTGAGTGTTGCTGGATGTTATTGTTCTCTATTGGACTAAACGACAGATTAATTTATGTGGCTTTGCTTCATACCATGAATAAAAGTATCTATCTTTCTTTGATTTTACTCTCCTTGCTGACCCATGCCAGATGCATGGCTGAAACAGTCACGGTCGCGACGGGTGAATGGCCCCCTTTTTTTGGTCGCAAGCTCTATAAAGGTGGATATGTCACTGAAATTGCTCGGCAAGCGCTCAATAGGAAAGGCTACACCCTGGAAATAGATTTTTTCCCATGGAAGCGAGCAATGCACTTAACTAAAAGCGGGCGATATCAGGGTTTATTTGGCTGCTGGGTGAACGAAGAATTCAGAGAAAGCTACTTGATTTCAAAAGAAATAATGGCGTCAGGGGACGGACATTTTTTATCGCCAGCAGCGGCTGATGGTCCCATTGATCTTCGACCTGAAGATCTCATAGGAAAAAAAGTTGGATTGGTTCGAGGATACGCTGTAAGTGAATCCTTAGGCCGTCTGTTTAATTCCGGGCAAGTGATTAAGGTTGAAGTTTCCCAGGTCAAGCAACTGTTAGAAATGGTCAGATGGGAAGGCCGAGTAGATATAATTTTAGAAAACTATCTCGTTGCCGAGTATGCCTCTAAGAAATACTTTCCAGAGAATGACTTTGATTTAAAAAAAGTGGGTAAAGACTATATAGATGGAGGGCTTTATATCTGCTGGAGTGATACTGGAGTTGTGACACAAGGTATGCGCAGTGATTTCGACGACGCAATTGGTGAAATGCGTAAAGATGGCACCCTTTTAAAAATAATGAAGGAATTTGGCATTGAAGATCCGTAAACCCTCTTTATTCGTTCCTTATAATTTATAAATTGAATTCCGTGCAATCTATATGTATCAATCAGTGTCGCGTCGCCAAGAGATATAAGGCGCGGGACAAAGAATAACTGTTGTGGGTGAGTTAAGATTATGAATCAACTTTTAGTAATAGTGGCGGCAATAATTTGTTTGTTTTTAGGTTTATTCGTTTTCGTACGCCTAATTATGCAAATCAAGCAAGGAAAAATGCAACTTTCTTCAAATTATTCAGCTGTATACTGGGCATACAATAAAATAAATTTCATTCGCTTAGTCATAGTTAATTTTGTGATTGCTTTGTTTTATTTTGGTATGTTTTCCTTCTGTTTAATTAGGCTAGGTTTTATTCAAAGTGCAATGTAGATCAACAAATCACAGCTTGCTCAAACAGACGCATAATACTGGCGGCGCTTCGGCCCTTACACATTTTAGCCAGTTTTTCGTGCCGCCTAGTAAGGCCTTACTAATACCTGTCTTTGTTCGCACCCAAAACAACCTTATGCCGGCTTATGGCACGAAGTGCTATTTTGCTAGTGAATTGCCTCCATAAATGCATGGGAACGGCAGGCATTTGCTAGATTTCTAGCATTTGGCGGCAAAAAGGCGGTAATTTGGCGTCACCGACAGAATCAGTTCTATAGCATTATCTAACTCGAGTCGATAGGAGATCTACATGTTTATAAAAGAGCTTAGACAAAGAAAATGCCTATCACAGGGCCAGCTAGCGGATGAAAGCGGCTTGAGTCTTCGGACCATTCAACGAGTAGAGCGCGGACATAGAGTTGGCTTCGCTTCCTTGCGGGCCCTAGCGGCTATATTTGAAATTGGCGTAGATACACTTGAGCAGGAGTTATACTCGATGGATAATCTGGTAAGAGAATACAAGGATTTCCCTTTGTGGGTTCGCATTCTATGTGGAAGTGGCTGGTTTTCTGCCAGCAGAAGAGAGCTACAGAAGACTGAAATATTTTTTGTAGTTATGACGGTCTTCTTTTCTACGGTATGGACCTACGCAACAGTCACCGATGGTAAGCAAGTTCTAATAAATATATTGGCTTTTGGTTTTGTGTGCTCCTTTTTTGGGGCTTATAACGTATCAATCGCCATTCGAGTCGGGGACAAATATGATATTTGGTCACGGTTAGAGTCGGCTTTGCCTAAAGGTTTTTTTGGTTTTGCTAAAAAATAAGGCTGAGTCTTCCTCAGCAGATTGTTTCTCATAGATGAAGAACAAGCCAAAACATGGGCATTCACGTCTACGGGCCTTAGGCCTCCTCATCGTGATGTCCGTTGTTGAGATTTCCATAGACACGCTCACGTCTGTAATTGGCACAAAGCGACAATCGATCCAGTTCGAGGAGTTAGTCTCTACCTGACCCATAGCGGATCTTTCCTAGCTGCACTTACCACCACTAACTACGGATATTTCGTATATATTCCCAGTAAAATCTCCTCGTTCAAAAGCCTAGATCTAGTTATCTCTGAAGATGTCTCGAGAGTGATTGTTTTTTATAGGGTGGAATATATGATAAGGGACCAGGGATAAGTTTGACCTAGCAATACTAGGCGCTTCAATTGCGTTGCAGTCCCCTTATTCCGGTGTTTCACACACTGATTTACAAATTGAATTCCGTGTAAACTACAGCAACAATCAACGCCATATCGCCAATGTAATGTAAGGCTGAGGTTTTTGAACCGACTGGCATGTGCAAAGATGCCGAAACTCACCAGTGGCGGGGTGATGACGGTAACTTTGCCTAACCGCCAAATAAATTTTAACGATAATCTTGCTCTACACAATACAAGGCACTTGAGATGATTGTTAGAAAACTGAGGAAGCAAAGAAATTGGTCGCAGGATCAATTATCTAATATGAGCGGCCTAAGCCTACGCACTATTCAGAGAATAGAGGGTGGGAATAAAGCCAGCCTGGAATCTTTAAAATCTCTTTCTGCGGTGTTTGAAATTGATATTCAAAACTTAGAGTAGGAGGTTATCGTGGTGGATAAAGATTCAGAGCAATGGAAAAAAGCACCCTTATTGGTAAGGATAATTTTTATAGGTTCAAACACAGTCAAGTTTAAACGGAAGGATGCCGTAATATTAGAAATCATACTAATCGGTGCTGGCCTTATTCTTTCACTGGCGGGTCTATTTCACCCGCATGAGCATAAAGCGGACGTACTCATGTTGTGCTCAATTGTTTTTACATTAAGTGCTTATTATATGTCGATAAAGTTGAGAATGGGCGATAAGTATTTAGTTTGGTAGAAGCACAGAATAAGGCGTTTAACTGTGTGATTCATAGGCATCGTTTCAGTATCATAGCCGCTTATGGACAAAGTGCTCTGCAAAATATTGAAGTGGGCGCAGCTCTACGAGAAAACGAAAAATGCGGGCCTAGAGTGTCGCCGCTGTAGCATCTCCAGACCTACGCTTCGAAAGTGGCAAAAGCGCCACAAGGAGAGAGGTCTGGAAGGGCTCCAGGTGGTTTCCAGGCCTCCTCCTAAGGCGTCAAATACCCAGGCAGACATCGAAATTGAAGCTTAATTTCCAAAATATCTTGTCTATAAAACTTCCAAAAATTAAACACTACAGTGATTAGAATCCTTATGAGGCCCTAGGTCAAAACATGAACAAGCATACGGGTTCTTAGCTAAAATGGGGATACATTTTCGTGCTCTTTCGGCCTCACTATCCTGCTCCTTCCGCCTAGCCTCGTTCTGCATCCGAACTCGGGCATTTTCTCTCTCGCTCTGATATTGCGCTAGTTCTGCCTCGATCTCCTGTTCGCGCTGCTTTTTCAACTGCTGCTCTTTTTGTTTCTTCGCCACCTTCTCTTGGGCCTTTAAAACTCTATCTTGCGCAAATCGTTTCTGAACATTTTTTAAAACATTGGGGCTTGTAGTGCTACGATCATCACGAGGTGTTTCCTGCACCTTAGCACTGATCTTTTCCATGTTCAGCTGGGTGTTACGATTGATCCTATTCAATTGATCAAGGGTCGACTGTGAGGACGAGGTCAATTTATTTCTCCATTGCTGGAAATTATTATTAAGCTGGGCTCTATGAGCGTCATCAGCCTGTCGCATACGCGCATAACCGCCACGTTCTCTATCATCAGCATAGCGAGTCGCATCTACGAGTACCGACTCGGCATGCGCCCTGTACTGCTCAAAAATACTTTGAATCCCTTCAACCCGTGCAATCGATTCTGAATCATCACAGTAATTAGAGGGCTTGTAGCCCTTATTAAATTTGTATTCTGTTTGCAATTCAATGCTATCTTCCACTTCCTCAACACAATACCTTAGTTTCTCAATCCAAAATCCTGTGTCACCTAAGTTGCTTTCATTGATACTTCTTTCTGAGCTAAGTTCATCAATATGTGCCTGCAAGTTGTCGACTCCACCCCACTCTGAGCTAGCACCGCACTCCATGGTATTGACTAAGCCTACAAAGTCATCCAACTCTTTCACTTGATTTTTAATATGGTCATTGCAACGCTGAATCTGTCGGCTCCTTTGCTCTCTCTCCATACGAGCTTCAAAGGCAATCGTAGCTTGCCGAGACTGTTCCATTTTTTGTTGCATAAACATCATGTCATTTACCGAAAAATATTTAATCGACTTAATGGCATATCCGTCAATCAAATAGTACGCGTTAAAGTTTTTTCTTGCCAGCTCCGGCTTTTGCTCTTTAAAACTGTCAAGGCCCTGACTCAGATCTAATGTGCCTATCACAGCATGCCCCTCTTCATCGATCATGACGCCTTCCCGATCCTTATCACCGAGATATCCAATATATCGCCGAGAATCTGGCAAACGAAGCTCCCCCGTACCTCTTATCTTTTCAAGTCGAAATGGAGCGGTATAATCGGTTTCGTTAGAACCGATATAGCTTATCCCATTCGGCTCCATATATATGCCGTTAGATATTTTTGAAGACAACCACTGACCAACAAATTTTCGCCCGTCCTTCCAGCTATAAGAACCTTTGCCATGGAATAAAGGGTTATTGCGCATGCCCTCACCCCTAAACTCACCTTCATACCTATCGCCATATTCAGTTACTAAAACACCGGATTTAAACTCACCGTTTTGGAACTTTCCTGTAAAGACGTATTGGTCAGGTGCCTTAAATTCACCGGAACCATTAAACTTACTATTGCTATAACCTCCAGAATAAGTAAATCCACCGGGAAAGTGTATTTTTGCATTTTTAGTCACTGCATTTTCATATTCAATTTCAGCTTCTATGCCGTTATCAAATGTCATCGTCACCGTGCCGGTAGATAGTTCACCATTCACAAAAAACCCGTCTTGTTTATTGCCATTAGAAGCCGTCATTACTCCGGAGCCATTTGGCTTTCCATTTCTCATCTGGCCGATATAACGGGCTCCATCAGGCAAGGCTATTT
>Ga0209396_1005633_pt1 | contig 11769 bp, 12 predicted proteins | sample GOMGulsemesocosm_6_FD_184638 | JGI IMG/M metagenome (GOLD analysis project Ga0209396, IMG submission 184638) | Methane-oxidizing microbial communities from mesocosms in the Gulf of Mexico - GOM8C Gulf of Mexico (SPAdes) (version 2) | ecosystem: Environmental > Aquatic > Marine > Cold seeps... | reverse complement strand
AATACTTCTGCTAAACTGCGCGGCATATCGTTTTTGTTGTTGTGTTTAGTAAGGTCATTATGGGTTTTTCTGCTTTAAATCTTAATCAAAATTTAATTAATACTGTTACCAAGTTAGGCTACGAAATGCCTACACCAATTCAAGCTCAAGCTATTCCAGCAATTCTGGAAGGGCGCGACATTATGGGTGGTGCTCAAACTGGTACTGGTAAAACGGCAGCATTTGCATTGCCTATAATTCACCAGTTAATGGCCCAGCGGTTAACCGCTAACTCAACCGCTAAAAAACAAATCCGTGCTTTAGTATTAACGCCAACGCGTGAATTATCACAGCAAGTACACAAAAGCTTTGTTACATATAGTGAAGACAGTGAATTAACAGCTGAACTTGTTTACGGTGGCGTGAGCATTAACCCACAAGTTAAAGCGCTTGCACAAGGTGCCGACATCTTAGTAGCAACACCAGGTCGTTTATTGGATCTATTAGATCGTGAAACGCTATCACTTGAGTTTGTTGAAAAGATCGTATTCGATGAAGCTGACCGTATGTTAGATATGGGCTTTATGGAAGAGATTCGTCGTATCCTGAAGCACCTACCGAAAAAACGTCAAACTATGTTGTTCTCGGCAACATTTGATGATGCGATCTTTAAATTAAGTAAAAGCTTATTAAACGATCCATTATTAGTGGAAGTTGATATCCGTAATGCAGCAGCAGAACAAGTTGAACAAATTGTTTATGCAGTTGATACCGATCGTAAACGTGAATTAACGTCTTACCTGATCGGTTCTCGCAACTGGCACCAAGTACTTATCTTTACTCGAACTAAGCAGGGCGCAGATAGCCTAGCAAAAGAAATGTGTAAAGATGGTATTAAGACAATCGCTGTACACGGTGACAAATCACAGGGTGCACGTGAACGTGGTCTTGAAGATTTCAAAAACGGTAAAGTACGCGCATTAGTAGCAACTGATGTGGCTGCACGTGGCCTTGATATCGAACAACTTAAACACGTAATCAACTTTGAATTACCGTTTAAAGCAGAAGATTACATTCACCGTATCGGTCGTACAGGTCGTGCTGGTTTATCTGGTACTGCTACGTCATTAGTGAGCATTGGTGAAAACTGGTTGTTAGAAGAAATTGAAACACTGCTTGATACTCGTTTAGTGGCGCAATGGTTACCGGGTTATGAACCTGACCTGAGCAAGCCTGCTGATGATGGTCGTAATAGTGGCGGTAAAAGTAAAGGAAATGGCCGTACTGATGACAAACGTCGTGCTAAAAACCGTTCTTACGGTAAGAAAACGAATAATCGCGCGAAGAAAGACGTAAAACCAAGTCGTTAATTCGATTGATTACGTTGAAATTATAAATAGATTCGTTCATATGAATGGCTAAGGTTGAGAGACCTTAGCCATTTTTGTTTGTCGCTTCTCTGCAAAACTTGCCTCGGTGATGGAATACGATTAATTTAATAACAGGACTCAAAGTCACTTTATATTAAGGTCGATACATGGACTCTGTTACACAAATCGTATTAGGTGGCGCTATTGGTGCTGCTATCGGGCATAAACAACTAGGCCGAAGTGCGTTAGTTATTGGCGGTATCTTAGGTACATTACCAGATTTAGATGTTTTTATGCCAGCGGCTGATGCTGTTGAGAGCTTCACCGAGCACCGCAGTTTCTCACATTCCTTATTTGTGTTGTTTCCTTTTGCATTTATCTGTTTTGCCACACTTAAGCTTAAATTTAAAACCGATGTCATTTCTAACCAACGGCTGTTTTGGCTTTGTTGTTTAACCTTGATTACCCATCCTATTCTTGATGCGTTTACCAGTTATGGTACGCAGCTATTTTGGCCGTTAGCGGGACACCCGATTTCTATCGCCTCGATATTTGTAATTGATCCCTTGTATACGCTGCCATTATTAGTCGGTTGTATTTATCTGTGGCGCGGTAAAGGAGATAAAGAGAGTAAGGAGCAACGAAAGGCAAGGCGAGTTAATCATATTGGCTTAATGCTAAGTAGTGGTTATTTATTATTGAGTGTCTTGATTCAAACGCAGATGCTTAACAAAGTTGAATTGGCTTTACAGAGTAAAGGTATTCCCAGTGATAAAGTGTTTATCTCACCGCTTTATCCAAGCCTTAACTGGTGGATTGCTATCGTGGTTGATAACAACGTTTATTATGATGTGACATTAAATGTACTGACTAATTCTCTCGATATGTCCCTGAAGCAAGAATTGGGATATGGCGTTGTTAAAGTGACAACGTCTGCTTTGGCGTCTTTAAACTGGTTTACTAATGGTTTTATTCGCCTAGAAGATGTAGATGGACGTTTAGTCGCCACCGACCTTAGAATGAAAACCGGCTCTGTTGGTTATGCATTTAAGTTTGCGCTGGCAGAAAAGGATACGGATGGTTGGAAGGAAATCTCGCCATTAAGATTATAATCTTAATTCATCTTAGGTTCAGCTGGTTTGGCTATAATCCCTATCTATAGTAAACTATTTATCTATAGTAAACTGATATTAATAGTAATCATTGTTCTCCTTCCTTTAATCATGAAGCAGGTATATGCGAGACTCAGACAAAAAGTTTTCCAAATTAATGAATAAAGCATCCCACAAAGTGACCTCTCTCAAAGAAGAAGGGCTGGCGAGTATTGCTAAGCTGCAGAACCGTTACTTTTGTATTGGTATTACAGGCTTAAGTAAAAGTGGTAAATCGACGTTTATCACTAGCCTAATTAATCAATTGATGCACCATGAAAAAGCAAGCCTCGCTGGTTTTTCACCAGTATTAAGTGAACGTCTTCTTGGTGTTAAAATGCACCCGCTAGCGGATGCTGATATTCCGGTATTTCCGTATGATAAGAACTACCAAAGTCTAACGCAATCAGAAGCCAAATGGCCTGCATCAACCACTAATATTAGCGGTTGTTTACTTGAATTAAGACTATCGCGTTCGGGACGACGTTTAAATCCGTTAAAAGCAGAGCAATTCTCTTTGTTCCTTGAAATTCGTGATTATCCGGGCGAGTGGCTACTCGATTTACCTTTACGTGAAATGGACTTTTCACGTTGGAGCGAACAATGCCAAGCGCAGTATCAAGCATCACCACGACGGGAACTGATGGGGGAATTGTTGGATGAATTAACGCAGCTAGACCCATTATCAGCCGTTGACCACGCTGTGTTGACATCATTGAACACCAAATTTGTGCAGTTTCTTCATGACTGTAAATACAAAAACAGCAGTTTGAGTTTGATCCAACCTGGGCGTTTCTTATTACCGGGTACGGTTGAGGATACAGAACTATTGAACTTCGTGCCTTTACTTGGCTGTCAGCAATATAGCGACGATGTGCTTAATGGTGCGGCTGACAACAGCTATTACAAGTATTGCCAGCGTAATTATCAAGGCTATGTGAAGTATTTGGTTGAACCATTTTACAAAACATTCTTTAGCCGTATTGACCGACAATTAGTGCTGGTGGATGTAGTTAATACCTTAAATTCAGGGCCTGAATATCTTGATGATATGCGCCAAGCATTAACTAGCATTACTGAGAGCTTTTCGTATGGACGTCAAAATCGATTAGTGCAATTATTTAAGCCTAAAATAGACAAGGTTGTGTTTGCCGCAACTAAAATCGATCAAGTGTTAAGTGAGGATCACGATGCGGTTCGTCAGCTATTGGGTGTCATTGTCAAACAAGCTTATAAGAGTGCGCAGCATGAAGGGGTACAACCAATTTGTGAAGCCACAGCGGCGGTTCGTTCTTCTAAAGAAATAAAGCATCAAGGCGATCGTGGTATAGCGGGACGTGGTGTGAATGGTGAACCGATTGGTTACATTCATCCAACCATACCAACGCGTATCCCCGAGAAAGAACAGTGGCAGCCATTTTTAGATTGGCAAATACCCTTGTTAAATCCACCACAAGGGCTGTCGTACAGTAATCAGGATGTATTACCACATATTCGAATTGATACTATTTTAAATGAATTAATAGGGGACAAATGCCTATGACCAAGCAAGCGAATAGCAGCTCAACACGTAATCAAGGTAAAACCATCGACATGCAAGTCGAAGAGGCTGTGGTGACGGTGAGCCGTGAAGCAAAAATATTTATGCCCGATCTCGATAATGACTTGAGTAAAGTCCCCGCATCAATTACTGCTGAAGATGTGGTTGATGATACTTACCGTGGGTTAACGCTCGAAGCATTACCAATCAAAGGGTTAAAGTCGTTTGTTATCGGTATTGCGAGTATCTTTGGTGTGATGTCTTTATGGCAAATGTATACCATATTCCAAAGTGCTTTAGCCTTACATTGGATCGCTGCTGCAGGTTTTGCAGGATTGATTATCATCGTTGCTATGTTGGCATTACGTAGCGTGTTTAGCTTTATGTCTGATAAAGAAAATATGGCGGCATTAGCAGGGTTACAAGATAAGGCCGAACAATTAAAAATGACCAATGATGTTGGTCAAGCGAAAGGCTTCATCGCTAAGTTAACGCAATTTTATAAAGGCAAACCACAAGCGGCTCTGCTAGCTAAAAGCATTAAAACTATGCCTGATTACAGCAGTGATAAAGAAGCTATGGTACATCTTGAACAGGTGTTTTTAGCTCCATTGGATAAAGAAGCGTTACGGCGTGTATCTAAGCACAGTTTACAAACGGGTATGGTGGTAGCTGCGAGTCCGTGGGCAACTGTTGATATGTTATTAGCATTGTGGCGTAGTATGAAAATGATTGACGAGGTAGGGCAGGTATATGGCATGCGTCCTTCGTTGGCCAACCGTTACAAGCTATTAAAGAGCGTGCTCCGTTACTTGGCATTAATTGGTGTAAGTGAACTTGCACTTGATGAAATGTTGCAAGAATTTGGCACAACAAGTTTAGCGGGAATAACAGGTGCTCGTTTAAGCCAAGGTGTTGGTGCTGGCGTATATACTGCACGTATTGGTTTAGCAGCTGTAGCGGCATGTCGACCTATTAGTTTTTCACCAGAGAACAAACCTAAATTGAAAGATTTTATAAAACGTATAATACAACGTATGAATGGTTAAATTCGTGAATATAAATAGGTTTGTTCCCAGCCGAATACCAGTATTGTTTGGAATTAATAATCCACGCTTCGGCAAATACAGACAGGTATTATTAATTCCATTCTTACCTATCAAGTTTAAAAGTATTGCATTCCGATGCAATAGGTGGAAATGAAGATAAACTGTCAGAATTTATAACGATGTTAAGGGGTTTAATATCTGAGTATCAAAAAATGAACCATACGCTGAGCTGCCTGAAAACATAAGTATTCAATTAAGTCACATCCAAAGTGAATTAAAAGAAACTCAAAGTTCTCATGTCACTCAATTGGCAACATCTTTAAGTGTGCTTTATACATCAAACCAAAGTGATTTATCCAAGCAGAAAAAGTTGTCATTCTGGAGTTTTGTCTTTGGTATCTTAGGTTTAATCGTTGGCGTTGGTAGTTTGTATGTAGCATTTTCAGTGACTTAAATACCTAACATATAAGAATAGACAAGCGCTGCGCACACATTAATACGGCGTTATGAACTTCGAGAGTTTTGACTAACTATGGATGATTTAGAAAATACAGTTACTTTGATTTTTACCTTCATTTCTTCAGTAGTTATTCTTATTTACTATTTAAACCCTAAGCAACTTAATTATTTAGACTCGAACCTACGCACCAATTCTGTAACTGATTGTTTAGTTATGGATTCTTACCAAGGTGAATTGGTTTGACGCCCCGCACATCTTCAATATAAGTGACCTTAATAAATGATTTGTGTGTGTCCATGCCAATAAAAACTATGTTATGTTTACTCATGCTAGTCTCCAGTTTGATATTTTTGACAAATATATTATGGCTCTGGTTTTAAAAACTAACCCACGATGTTGGAGGCTAGCACCTAGTGGGGAGTCATTATGCCTAAGTGATAAATGAAGTTATATCCATTCAAATCAATCAACGATATTTATTTTTGTCAAACAAGGATGTTATATGAAACAAGTTCTACCCGTAGTGATTTCCCTTTTTATTGGTGCCTGTGGAAGTTCAGATGGTAATGATGAACCAGACAAAGGTAATAGTTCTGGGGGCGGGGGTACCTATCAATTCAGTATGTCGACACAAAATATGAATCTATGTGGTCAGACATCTGAATATACTAACTACGAAGTCATCGCTTATAGCGATGATGGCGGCATCATTTCCCGTCACCAGCCAAATATCAGTGGACAGGTTCAAGCCACTTTTGAGCTGTCACATGTGAATTTGGCGATTGTGCGCGATACGGGGACGGACACATCCGATAAAAAGGACTTGAATGTCACCGTGCTTGCTCACTATCCAATCGGTGACTTGGGAACCTTGACCCTAAGAACTGATGATACCGAGGGCTGTCGGTGTCAAACAGCAACGATTTCCATCCTGTCCGGAGACCTGACTACTCAGAAACTTAATTTGCCCTATTCGGGTTTTTTGGCCACACCGGAGCCTAATAGGAGAAGTCAGTTTAGCAATACACGACTGTGTGAGGTAGAGGAAGGTGTAGAAGCTTTATTGGTGGCTAATCATCTCGATACAGATAGTGGTGATATCTACTACCGAGCCATAGCGGATACCAGTCAGCTACTAACCGATGGAGCGCTCTCGATTGATATGCTAAATACGGGCCAGATAGGGCGTTCAATTACAATTAACACGGAGGATCATGGGAGTAGGACACACTGGATCAATTATGTGACTGACCAGGTCTATGACTACTCAGTGCCTGATAACTTTGATGAAAACATACATGTGCTTGATCACGAGCGGGTCGAAAAAATTGCATTTCATGCCAGCGAACAACTGGATGTACTGGGGCATTCTACCCCTGTAAGATCCTGGGATGTTCATGTGCCAGTAACTGATGATACAACTGATATTACCTATAGCAAGCCTGAGTTCGAGGCCGATTTACTCAGTAATCTATTAGATGATCCAACATCTGCTTACAACCTTGATGGAACACTGCAACGAGTAGTAACGGGTTATGTAGAGTTTTCTCGCCCTGATAACACAACGGATGAGTGGTTCTATATATTACCTAGCCAAAGCGATAGTGGATTCAACTTTGAACTCCCTCCTGAATACCTAGAAGGGCTAGCTGAAGACAGTCTGTATCAAGATTTAACATCATATAGTTATTGGCGTCTCAATCAAATTCCGGCGATTGGTTCATTGGATGAATTTTATCAATTTGATTGGCTTAAGGTACTTCTTCCAACTAAATCTCCAGTTAGAATTCGCCCCCCAGCCGCTTACTCTTACGTCTCTCTTGTTGAAGAGTGATTACACTTGGCCGTTTTTGTAGCTTATATCCTGCGGCCATCTTAGCTTAGCCTCGCTAACTTATGTGATCACCAAAGCATGTGCTAAGCATGCAATAATGTTAATCCGAACAGATCCCGTAATAAGTTTATTTGGTATAATTTGGTTATCTTTTTTCAACATATTCCATAGAGTACATGACGGCACTGTTTTCCAGAAATAGGTCATAAGAAACTTGGAATATAATCTTGCTAACTTGCAACATGGACCTGAGTTATTTATCATCAAGATAACCGAATTAAGAGTGAAAAATCCATGACACAGAAAGTATCAACAGAAGTGCAAACTGAATCGACACGTATTGCTAACGGTATAAAAAAACCAGGTCAAAGCAGAGAACAGACTAAATTGATCGCGGCAGGTATTGAGAAGGGAATTGCTGAATACAAAAAACAGCATAAAGCCAAAGTTCGCCAGCTTGATAAGCAAAAAAAACAAAAAATAAGATCTAATACCGTGGCTGCAGCAAAAGACAATGAAGCAGAGATTGAAATTGAACAAACAAAATCAAGTTCAAGTCGATTACCTTGGGCATTATTAGCGTTAAGTTGGGCTGGTTTTGCAGGTTATCTTGTACAAAATGGTGTGCTTAGCATAGGTTAAACATTTCTTACTCGCCACACAAACAAATAGCAGCCACATAAATTAATATGAGGAACCGTTTATGAAAGTTATCATGTTTAGCGCCCGTAGTTATGATATTCAATACTTTGAGCCATTAATATCAGATCCTATCAGTATTAATTTTTTTGATGCTCAGCTAAATCAACAAACCGCCACATTAGCCAGAGGATATGATGCTGTTTGTGCATTTGTTAATGACGATTTAAGTGCCCCTGTTTTAATTCAACTTAATGAAATGGGTATAAAGAGTATAGCAATGCGCTGTGCTGGCTTTAATAACATTGATTTAGATTGTGCTAAAGCACTTGGAATCACCATCGTGCGTGTCCCTGCTTATTCACCAGAGGCTGTTGCCGAACATGCCATCGCGTTATTAATGACACTCAATCGTCGTATTCACAAAGCGTATCAACGTACCCGTGATGCTAACTTTTCCTTAGACGGTTTAGTGGGATTCAATTTACACGGCAAAACTGTCGGCATTATAGGCACAGGTAAAATTGGTCTTGCTACCATGGCTATTTTTAAAGGTTTTGGTTGTAAAATTTTAGCGTCTGACCCTTATCCTTCAGAGCATGCAATTGCATTAGGTGCTGAATATGTCAACCTAGATACTCTGTTTACTCACAGTGATGTGATTAGTTTACATTGTCCATTAACCTCTGAAAATAAATATTTATTGAATGAAAATACGTTTGCGTTAATGAAAGATGGTGTGACGATTATTAATACCAGCCGTGGTGGTTTGTTAAATGCGAATGATGCAATCGAAGCTTTAAAATCAGGGCGAATTGGTGGGTTAGGTTTAGATGTCTATGAAGAAGAAGAACATTTATTCTTTAATGATCATTCCAGTGAAATCATTACCGATGATACTTTCCGTCGATTGTCTGCTTGTCACAATGTCATTTTTACTGGCCATCAAGCTTTTTTGACCAAAGAAGCATTAGTTAGTATTGCCGAAACGACTCTCAATAATTTAAACGATATTGGAGTAGGGAATGTTTGCGCTAATCAGGTGCTTACGTAGTCTAAAGTGAGAGCTTAACGAGCTGCTCTTCGACTCTACACAGGTATTCTAGGGGGAATATCGTCAGTGATAAAATTGTGACAACTTCGTGACCCCCTCACGACATCCGTTGTTTATTCTGAGTGTGACAATTAAAAACGACACACAAAGGAGTATTCTATGTATTTAAAATTATCTTTATTAGCGATGCCGCTATTAACGCTTAGCACAGTAAGTCAAGCTGCAGTGGTCGACGTAAGCATAACTAATCTTACTCAAGGTATCTATTTTACACCCTTACTTGTTACGGCCCACACCAGTGATTCTCATCTATTTGAAGTAGGAAAAGCAGCTTCACCAGCACTACAAGCGATGGCCGAAGGCGGCGCCATTGCAGATTTAGTGGCCATTGCTGATGGTCTATCAGCAGTATCGGCTGCTAATCCAGCTGCTGGTTTACTTGCTCCATCGAGTTATACCATGGTGAGTGATTTAGACACTGGCAGCAATAACGTATTAACAATCGCCGCTATGATGCTACCCACTAATGATGGCTTTGTAGGCAAAGACAGCTGGGCTATTCCGAGTGAGACTGGCACCTATACTTTTTATATGAATGGTTATGATGCCGGAACCGAAGCTAACGACGAAATTGTCAATGGCGGTGGCGCTTCAGGTGTGCCTGGTATACCTGCAAACCCAGGGGCGAATGGCGGTACAGGTGGTAGCGGAGTGAGTAGCTCGTCGGCTAACAGTAATATTCATATACATCCAGGGAATGTAGGAGATAGTGATATAAGTGGTGGCGTGAGTGACCTCGATAGTCGGATCCACCGCTGGTTAAACCCAGTCGCCAAAGTTGTTGTTACCGTTAAATAAATCTGGGAGGATCTATGGCTATTTCAATGTTTAATAAATCAGTGTTTAGTAAAAAGTCCTTGGGTATCGCGCTACTGGCAACAGGGATTAGTGCATGTGGCAGTGATAACAATGCAACTGAAGCTGTGCTTGAGTATGAAGTAATTGTCTACAACGATACTGCAGAACAACCATTTTCGCCGATTTTGGTAGCGCTGCACAATTCAGATATTAGTTTATGGTCGGTCGGGTCTGACGCCAGTAGCGCCTTAGAGAATATGGCTGAAGGCGGGAGTAATACCGAGTTACTTGCCTTGTTTAAAGGCTATGATGTCGCTGTTTCAGGTTCAAGCGCTATTGCTCCTGGTAGCAATGAATTGCTCACTATCAGCGCCAATCAAAGTCATGCTACGCAGTTGTCATTTAGTAGCATGTTGGTTAATACGAATGATGCATTTTCGGGTCTAAATGCAGTCGATATTAGCAACTTAGAGGTCGGTGTTAGTATGACCTACAATTTGCCTGTCTATGATGCTGGTACCGAGGCTAATAGCGAAGCTGGGGGCAGTATTCCCGGACCTGCCGATGGTGGTGAGGGCTATAATGTGGTACGAGATGATGTTATGAATAAAGTGACGCGCCATCCTGGTCTTGTTACACAGGCCGACGATGCAGCTTCGGTATTATTACCCGAACATCGTATTTCAGGTAATGTAGGGCGCTTGGTGATAACGCGTATTAATTAGTTAAGTAAGATCTAATTTACCACCTGAAGCTCGTGTCTATGTTGCAAGTTAGCAAAATAAAGATCGCAATAATGGCGAAATAGATTATTTGTTGATCTGTATCAATGGCTGGTATTAGTCTATGCGTTTATAGTCAATGTGAACAGTATGTAAAGTGATTAAAAGGTGGTAAATATGGAATTATTACGGAACCCTAAATGTTACACGGACGTGTGTATTGATGGAACTTGGTATCATTACGATCACTGTGGCTCGAAAGTTTATTCTCTAAGTGGTGGCGCGGCTCCCGAGTTAGACCTTGCTCGTGAACCTGCGACAGAAACAGAGCTTATTAACCTTATCCACATAGCTGTTAATTAATTTTTATTTTGTAGTACATACAGTGTCATCACTCAGCGACATTCGTATTTTGGACCTTTAGATGTATTGAGCATTTAAAGGTCGTTTTTTATTCTTTACTCCACTTTACAATGACATCTCTTTGCGTTTTATAAACTTTGTCATATTATGTCACTCTATTTTTATTGGAGAAAACATATATATGAAACGCGTTATGCTATTCCTTGCAACCAACCTGGCCGTAATGGTGGTTTTTAGTATTGTATTAAACATTATCTATGCAACTACCGGTATTCAATCAGGTAGCCTTTCTGGGTTGTTGGTGATGGCGGTATTGTTTGGTTTTGGTGGTTCATTAATCTCATTAATGATGTCGAAGAAAATGGCGCTACGTTCAATTGGCGGCGAGATCATCACAGAGCCTCGTAACTCGAATGAACATTGGTTATTAGAAACCGTTACTCGACAAGCAAAACAAGCGGGTATTGGCATGCCTGATGTTGCTATTTATGATGCTGCCGAGATGAATGCATTTGCAACGGGTGCTAAACGCGATGACGCCTTAATTGCGGTATCAACGGGTCTATTAGCACAAATGACACGTGATGAAGCAGAAGCTGTTGTTGCCCACGAAATCAATCATGTTGCTAACGGTGACATGATCACAATGGCCTTGATGCAAGGTGTTGTGAATACGTTTGTTATCTTCTTATCACGTATTATTGCTAATGCAGTAAGTGGTTTCACATCGGATGATGAAGAAGGCGAGGG
>Ga0209396_1005629_pt1 | contig 11771 bp, 11 predicted proteins | sample GOMGulsemesocosm_6_FD_184638 | JGI IMG/M metagenome (GOLD analysis project Ga0209396, IMG submission 184638) | Methane-oxidizing microbial communities from mesocosms in the Gulf of Mexico - GOM8C Gulf of Mexico (SPAdes) (version 2) | ecosystem: Environmental > Aquatic > Marine > Cold seeps... | reverse complement strand
GGAGGGTTGCTTTTTGGAGTAGGCACAGCCTTTAATCAAGGTTGTGGCGTGTCTACTTTAGGAAAGTTAGCTCGTGGTGATTCTAATATGATCGCTACAATTGTGGGCTGGTTAGTCGGGTGGACAATACTAGCCCATTGGCAACCTAAGATAGATGTAATGAAGAACCCTTTACCAGACAATATAACTTATTTAGTATTAATCATTGGTTCCCTAGCTCTCATTGTTTGGGCTTTCCTTGGTAGTAAGCAACGACAAACTCTTTGGTTTAGTATGATGGGGATTGGGTTACTTGCTGGGTTTATTTTTCTTTATGAGCCGAAATGGCCGCCAAGTGGATTACTAAACCAACTAAGCAGTGCTTTGACTAGTGGTAGTGAAAAAAACTGGCCTGAAATTGAGCAATACTTGCTATTTATCGCATTACTTTTAGGTATGTTTTTAGCTGCCTGGAGAACAAATAAGTTTTTGTTTGTTCCTTTAAATTTAAAACGTTGGGTTGAGCACCTCTTTGCGGGAACTCTTATGGGGATAGGTGCTTCGTTAGCCGTTGGCGGTAATGACTCTCAGTTATTGTTAGCCCTTCCAGCTTTTTCGCCAGCAGGTTTTGGAGCTGTATTAGGCATGTTAGCTGGTATTTGGGGGGGGGGATTTGTTAGAGAAACAATCATCATTAAAGCCTGACTTTAGAAGCAAGATTAAATGTTTTAAAATGGTCATTTAAAAACGTTTAATCTTGTAGTTTATTTTGTTGGCTTACGATAGTCTTGATGAATAAAAAATGTTTTTATAGCTCCATCCTCTTCTAGCTTTGCATATCCCTCTTTAACTGCAATTCCAGAATAATCTTCATATTCTGACTTAAACGACCATAATGTTGATGGGCTATTATTCACCTTAAATTCTTCCCATTTATTATTTAAGTGACCAAAAGGTACTTTTAATACAGCGCTTAAAGGGTCATATATGATTTCTTTATTTTCTACCTCTGACACTGACATGGCTTCAATTAAGTCCTCTTCTTTTATAACAAAGGCTTCAGGCTTAAAAGGTGAGTTGAAGTACGAATTTAAATGGGTATAAACTAAAAATGGCCAAATGAATGAGCCAACAATTAAACCTAGAAAGAAACTAATGACTTTCTTGTCAAAACTTGCTGAATCATCTTGCTCGAAAAAGTAGCTATATGTCAGATAGCCCAAGCAATACAGCAACCCTATTGATAAGTAGAAACTAAGGTAAATCATAATGAATCACTCGGCATGTTATCTTTAATAGTTATGCTTTCGACAACACCTTGCTTTATTTGAATAAGAATATCTCTTTCATATTGGCTACCAAAGCCCATATGTTGATATTGAATTTGCTCACCATCAGGGATTCTCAGTTCACCTGTATACCAATGGGCAAAAACTCGGTCGGAAAATCCAGGGAAGATATCTTGTAGAGACGTTGGGTTATCATCATCGAAATCTGCCTTGACCTCTATTAAATATAGCCTTTCTTGCTTTATCTCCCAGCTACCCAAGTACCCTCGCCAAAGCGCCGTACAATTCATTTGAAAAGGTGATGGTGTACCAGATAGTGAAAAAAATCACCCAAAGGGCATGATAATAGCGACTTATTTTCGCCATCATAAATAATTGACTCTGATATTTGGGCAGTCATAAAGTTCCTTTTAATCGAAATATCAATAAGATTAATGCTTTATCAGCCATAGGTACAACAGCTAAATAAACAATCACATTAATACAAAGAATTGAGACATTCGACTATTATTTCTAAATACTAAACTAATAGCGATAATCTTATGAAACCCAAAAAGCTTTATTGCCTTAGCATCAACCCACTGTACGCTGACACTAAAAAACATACTGTTTATTCTAATCTATACCCTTTACCAGCTCTCTGCTTATGTGACTTTAATGAGCTTATAACAAGTCACATCTCTAAATTATCCCAACTTATAATAGAAATGGAATTGTCAGAAGTCAGTGCAAAAACAACAAACATTACTTGGTTTTTTGAGCAAACTAATAGCTATCATATTAATATTCCCAGCTATATCCACGTGTCAGAAACATCAGTATATTTTTCTGGTTACCTTCCCCCATACAAGCAAACCTATTTTGTTACCTCAAAGGTTCCTGTAAATGAAATACTAGACAATGCAAAGATGTTTAGGCCAATAGATATGGCAAGGCTGTCGTTGCCATTGGCAAAAGGTATGATCAAAGAACTAGGTTTTAGATATCAAGCATATGAAAAAACGAATGACCGCTTTTACGTACTTGATGATGTATTAACAGCATTAGTTAAGTTAGATGGTGAGACTGCTGAAGCACTGGAAAGTGATACCTCAAGTTACTTGTTAGCACTTTCGAGTGAAATCTCTAGTTTGAACAAACAAAGTGAGTCAATTGAGCTAGAGATGGAGTTACTAGCAAAAAAATTACTTTATAGAGTATTCGGCCTAACAGTCGGTGATTGGATCTCTACCGACTCCACATGGCGTCCTGATAAGAGAGTACAACTTAAAATTGAACGTATCGATTACTACAATGAATCAATAACATTATCTGGTCCTATCATTACTCAAAAAGGCGATATTGGAAAAAGAACAGAGTCAGTTCAAATTAGATTGGTTACTAAAAATGAACCTTAGCAAACTTATCCAAGCACTCAATAAAGCTAAAAAGCTAAGAAGAGCTTTACCATTTCATCATCAGAAGATTCATGGTCTTGATATACCTGATGGGGAATACCCTAAGATATTACCTATTGTTAAGGCCATTTTTAAGTCCCTTAAGTCTCATGGGTTTGATATTAGAATCAGTTATTGGGGGGAAATAATGGTTATAGAACCTCACAGAAAAATAAACGTTATTTTATCTTTAGGGTATTTTGAAGATGAAACCAAGCTTGCGGTTTTTAGGAAGCAATTGGCAGCCAACAATTACCTTGAAATAACTCATAATCAACTTGTTTTTAATAGGCCACAGCTTAAGTTTAGGGCCGCAAGGAGAGGCACTAAGTGGAGAGTTTTTTATCTTGATGAGGTCAACATCCTTGATGAGTTTGCCTTATATATCACTAGTCAAATTATTGATAGGACAGCTTCACTCACCTCACATTCATGTTTCAATTTCTATCAGAACTTTAACAAGGTAACAATAGAAGATGTGATGGCAATAATTCGATATGGTGCTGCTTTATATGGAAGTAGCACCTCACTATATTCATTGGTGAGAGATGAAAATATATCCTGTTATCCAGAAAGCGTCATTATTGAAAGCCATCAAATTCAACTCTTTAGTTTCAATAAAAAATCTTATCCCTACGTGCTAAATAAAAAAGCACTTAACCTTTTAACATTGTTACCAATAGAGTTTATTGATAACAAAGTAAAAATCGGCCGAAGATAAAAATCAAATGACTTATTAGTAGCTAGGTTCATCAAAGACTCTAGAACTAGGTCTATTGATTAATGAACGATCCGTGAAGGTGACAGGTGGAGAGCTTTAATGTGCTCAGGTCTAAAACCATTACGCAATAACTCAAATTCATTACAATTTAAAATTCAGCGATAGTAAATTAAGAGTGCATATCATGAAATAAATTGTCAAAACCTTAATATAAATTGTACCGAGTAATGATGAATTATTTGCTCAACTCGGTATTATTTATTAAATCGGTCTTTATTATAAAAATTTTTATATTTTTTAAATAAAATTCATTTTCTCTAACCTCTTGCTTTATATCGAAATCAAAATGAATGTTTGTTATTTCCTTGGTTATGTTACCTAACTTGTTGATGTTTAGTGTTAATTCCGATTTTCTTCTGGATGTTTTGTTGGTTTTTCATGCTAGAATTAGTTAAATGAAGTAGTGTCAGGATGACACTTAGGTAACTGAAAAGGAATTCAGATATGAATAGTAATGAGCTAGTTGGTCGTCGTACAGAGGAGCAGCTTCAATTGAGTTTAAATATAACCCAAGACCTTGAAGAAAATGAGTTAGAACAATATCAGGCAGGTGTAACTGTTCAATCCTTTTCATCTCAAGGGCAGATGTGGAGAGTTTTTTCTCGCACTACAGGCCGAGTCCATCATTACTTTTCAAAGCTAGAGTATTGTACCCATGTACTACTGGATTTGAATCCCAATGTTATTGATATTAAAGATCAATACTCCCATGATTTAGTCAAATCTTTAGAGCAGTCGCACAAACTTGGTATTAATCATCCGCCTCAAAATGTAAAGGAAAAGCAGCCATTAACTACAGATCTCGTAGTTGAGTATTCAGGTGTTAATGGTGCTCCTAATTACACTGTTGGAATATACGTAAAGTACGTAAAAGACTTTGTTAAATATCGAACGGTAGAGAAGCTTCAATTAGAAAGGGAGTCACTTGCTCAAGTTGGTATTACATTATTAATAGTCTCTGAGGAAGCTATTGATAAAACCATCATGAAAAGTGTCGATTGGATGCTAACAGTTCACACCTCTCAAATGGAAGGTGAATTAACTTTTGAGTATGCAGAAGAGCTATATCATTTACTACAGGCCTGCGAGGAAGAAAAATTAACATTGGCACTTAATCATCTAGACCACCTAAAAGGGTCTCCAATGGGTTACTACCTCAAAGAATTCAAATGCCTTTTGCAATATGGCCTCTTATCTTTTGATTTAACTAAGGATGTACTTTATTTGGAATCTCAAGATATTGAACTTACTCAGGGGATGACCTCATGTTTAATTTAATGGTGCTTAACGGTGTTTATTCTCGAGAGGAAGGTTTTTTTCGTTATTTAACTGATGCGGATGAAGGTTATGTAATGATAGATATTGATGATAATCAAGCAATGCCTAAGTTAGTTACATTTGAACAAATCGATAAGGAAGTGCGCAAGGGGTCCATTACTGAGGTTGAAGACTGCTGGCTTTCTTCAGTGAATCGCCACTTCCCAAGTGAGCATAAACATAGCGTCATGCGCGATAAAAATTTTGAGTCAATAAAGAGTCTTGTTACACACCCTGATTTTTATCAAGTCGCTATTAGGGGAGCAATCACACAAATCTTAGTTGAAAAAGGCACTGCTGCGAAGAGTACTTTATATCGTTATGCTAGGCGTTACTGGCAGAGAGGGCAGCATAAAAATGCTTTGTTACCCGATTATGCCAAGTGTGGTGGCAAAGGAAAGAAAAAAACTAGGGGAGATAAACCTTTAGGTAGGCCAAACGAAACTCCAGGATTAAATGGTGTGGAAATGTCTCCTGCACTAGAAAGTTTAATGCACTCAGCTGTTATGGACACACTTCTATCTGATAGGTATAGAATTGATTTAAAAGCTAAAAAGAAAAACCTTTTTGATCATGAGAAAGCTTATGTAGAGCTGTTATTAAGATACTGCAAAGGCAACACACATCATTTAGATGATAGAAAACCAAGTAAGGCATTGTTTAAGTGGTATTACTATGAAAAATTTACGCTAGAACAGCGTGCTCAAGCTAAAAATGGCAAGAAGTACTTTAGTGCCAATAATCGCGCTTTAACATCAACAGTTAGGGCTAATTTAGTTGGTCCAGGGCAATCTATCATTATTGATTCAACACCGTTGGAAATTGGTGCTGCGAATGAAGGTAGATTTCCTCTTGGTAGGCCTACCTTATATGCAGCAACAGACGAGTTTTCCAGTGCAATTGTTGGTTTCTTATTAGTATTAACACCTCCGTCTTATTTTAATGCTGTTAATTGTATGACTGTTGCCGTTTGCCCTAAAGAAGAATTTTGTCGAAGTCTTGGTATGGAGAAATATGCAGAACAGTGGATTATGGAAGGCCTTCCGCAAGCATTTTTCTATGACTTAGGTTCTGATTTCAAAACGAAACATATAGAGCAATTCGTTTCTGTTTTTCATCGTTCGATCAAAAATAGTGGCGCTGGGCAGCCAGAAAAACGAGCTGTTGGTGAAAAGGTCTTTGATAGAATTCATGCGCAAATTAATCATAAGGCACCAGGTGTTGTATCAGAGTATTTACCTAAAAAAGCCGGTGGTAAAAATAGTCAGGCTGAATACACATTATGCTTAGGTGAGATAAATAAGCTGTTACTTAAAGCGGTTATAACACTAAATAACAAGCCAATAGAGGGATGGGATAGTGATGCCGATTTTCCAAGTGAACTAGCTAAAACGCCTAACAATATATGGAAATGGGGAATAGCAAATAGGACTGGTCTATTACAGCCTGTAAGCAGAAAGCACTTCTGGTTTTCAATGTTAAAAAGAGAAGAAGCAACGGTTAACAAAAATGTATTGAAAATAGATCAAGTTCAGTTTGTTTGCCCTAATTTATCGGGGATTAGAGTTAAGAAGTATCATTTACGTCAAAAGGTATTTGTTGTTAGAGATATGAATGATGCATCAGCAATTTACTTGGTACCAAGTGAAGGGAGGTCAGATTACATTCGTTGTGAGTTAAGTCCTTATCACCGAAGGTATAAAGGAATACCCTGGGCAGATGTATTAGTTGATTTGAAAATAGCTAAGGATGCTCATAAAAATGCAATGCATAATTACCACAAGACTTCAGTTGATGATTTATCAGCAAGCAAAGAAATGGTAACTCAAGCGAAGCTTGATAAAACAGACAAGATCGGTTGTTTATCCAAACCAGAAAAACTGAGGTACCTTGGAGACAAATCAGAGCAGCGTAATGAAAGCTCTAAGATTTACCTAAAAATTAAGCCTAATGAGCGACCAACAGAGCAAGAGATACATGAACCAGTTGATGTTGGTTCAGTTGCTACATCAAAAACACAATTTTTCATGGATGATGAGGATTAAAATATGGATAGCTACCGTCAAACGTTGTTAACACCAGAGATACCCCCAAGAGCATGGGATGCTGAGTATATTGATTCAGCATCGCCTTTCCATAGCCAAAACCACTTCATTGATGCGTTAAGGCCAGCATTAACTGCTGTAGGTCTTAAAAATGGTTTAAAGAAAGGCAATTGCAAGCTGCCAGATGCGAGTGCGAGTGATGGTATTAGAAAGCAGGCTATAAGAGCATTAGTTAATGACTACTTTATCCCTGTTCAAGAAGTACAAGACTTATACGATAAAATCGACAGTGCAATTAAAGACGGCTACAAAGATAGAGGCTGTAGTGGCCAAAGTTATCAAAAGCAATTACTAAATCTATCATGTGCTATGAAAGATGATAAATCCGCTTGGCTGGATAATACCCAACGGGTTACTAGGGTAAATAGTTTCTTTATTTACGGTGCTACGGGCTCAGGAAAGTCAGTAACAATACAGCGTTGTTTAAGGTTTTATCCTCAAGTTATTTGGCATCAAAAAATAGGTCAGTGTCAAATAGTTCACCTAACGGTCGATTTGTCTGGGGTTCAAACGCCATTAGAGTACTGTGCATTATTTTTAAGATCTTTGGAAGAGGCGCTAGGCCCTGAAAAGTACGCTCATGAAGTGGAAGTTTCTAGAAATGTCAGCGCCGCATTGTTAAAGATTGAGTCGTTGGTGCTTACATATAACGTGGGCATTCTAGTTGTGGACTCTCTCGAAAGCTTAAATGATTGGGAAGAGTTAAATAAGGTGCGATTACTTAAACATTTTCGTTCTTTAGGGAAACAGCTCCCAATCCTCTATTCTGGAACTTCTGATGTACTTGAGTCGATTGCATTGGAGATGCCTTGGATGCTAAGCGCTCTATCATTTGGCAGTATTCATTGGGACCCATTAAAGCAATTTGATAACACGAGTGAAGAAGCCCAATTACGGTGGTCTTTATTCACTTTGCGTCTATGGAATCAGCAATGTTTGAAAAAAAACAGGAGTGAGATTACCGAGGAAATAAAAGTAGTTTGGTATGACGCCTGCCAAGGGGGAGTGGAGCTTGCGATAAGTTTTTTTAGTCTATGCCAAATAGAGGCTATTAGTAGTGGTGAAGAAGTTATTACTACTGAGTTAATGCGAAGGGTCCGACATAAGGAATTTAAGCCTATCGAGCATGCCTTAACGGCATATAAAAATAATGATATTGGATTTTTATCGATTATCAAAGGTGCTGATGTTTCTTTTATAAAAGGCACTTTCAAAAAGCCTAGACAAAATAAACAACTCACTAAGGTTAAAAAAGTGCAGTCTAGGGAAAATCAAATGAGTCCGGACTTTAAGAAGATCCCAAAGAAGGATTGGTGCAAGTTGCCTTGTGATGATTTGCGATATAAGTTTATTTCGTGTGAAGAAGAAAAATTTTATGAGGAGTTGAAAAATAGTAACCTTGTTTTAACAATGAAGGAATTAATGGGAAATGTTCAATTTTCCAAGACCTCATACAGATGAACTTATTTACAGTCTAATAGCTCGAGCTAGAGTTAAATTCTGTGAAGTGAGCCCTAAGTTGTTAAATCAAAGAGTCTTAGGTGCTCGCACAGCCATTTCGTCTTTACATTTTCCTTCTAGGCTAGATTCTTTAAGGTTATATAATTTAGCTTCGTTCACCTCGACAGAAGCTCTAATTTATAAGCATACACTCTTCCCACTGTATGCCCCTTTTTTATCTGATGACAGCCGAAAATTATGTATACGTTCAATGGAGGGACTATCATACGGAATACCTTACTTAGCAACTGGATTTAATGCATCGCGCTTAGCAAAGGTAGAAGGTATTCGTTATTGCCCTGTCTGTTTAGCTGAGCAGGTAGAAATACATGGTGAGCCCTATTGGCTTCGAATACATCAAGTTGCGGGTCTATCTACTTGTTATAAGCACAGTGCAAAACTTGAAATCGCTGAATACTGTCAATCTAATGTACATCGCCATGAGTATTTTCCTGCATCTCAATATAAATTAAAACAAGCGGCAAATATTGATGAGCACTTAGCTGACAAGATTGTTTCTCCTCAAATATCTACCTTATTAAATATGTCTGCAATGGCATCCCCAAGTTACAAGCAATGGACCGTGTATTATCAGTCTCTGTTAAAGGGGGCGAATAGTACAAAAGGAAAACATGTTAGATATGATGAAGTTGTAAATAGATTATTAAGCGCTTGGCCGGAAAGGTGGCTAAGAAACAATAACTTATTGGCTTTTGATAGCCAATCAAGTTGGCTTCATGGGATCACGAGAAAACATCGTAAGTCTTTTTCATATCTGGAACATATAACTCTCTTACAAGCCTTGATAGATGAGCGCTGGTCCATCGATAAGGTTATAGAAGAAGTTGCATCTATAAAAATAGAAGCTGTGAGTGAGGCGTTTAGGAAATTTAATGTTTCAAATTCAGGAGCTGCGAGAAGGTATAAAAAAAGATGGCTGGGGCGCGTTAAACATCTAGGAGCAAAATTGGCACGATATAAGGAAGGAGGTGCCATATATGCTTGGTTGTATCGCCATCAACGACCTTGGCTTCTTAAGTTAAACAAACATTATCAGAGACCCATTTATCATAGTAAAAACCGCATTGATTGGGTTAAACGCGATAAAGAAACTGTGAAGCAATTATTCCACGTCCTGAATGAGTGTGAAGAAGATATGAGCTTGCCACGAAAGTCGAAACTTTGGTTCATGCAGCACCTCTCTATTAAAGCCGCTGTAAAGTATAACCTTCACAAATTACCCTTAACTCAGAGCTTTTTAGAATGCTATCAAGAAGCCGTCTCTGACTATCAAATCCGCAGATTATCAAGAACAATCATACACCACTACCCCAAACTGCCTCCTCGATGGGTGCTACTTCGAGAGTCAGGGCTAAGTGATGAGCGTATTACAGACTTAGCTAATAGGTTTTTAAATTCAGAAATTGAAAGTTCTTCCTATTAAAGAGCAATTTTAAGTCGTTAGTTAATGGTTTTATAGGAGTTATGTATGAAAAGATTGGTAACAATAGTCGACTTTGATGGCGAGCATCAATTTCAGGGCGAAGCTTCGGCTGAATATTCAATGGTGCTTGGGCAGCTTATTTTTGCGGCACTTCCACCCGGTGAAATAGAAACTATTGAGGTGCTTGATGCAATTGTTCAAAACCTTTTGTGTATGTCTAAGACGCTTGGCATTAAAACCATAGACGTATATGACGAAAATTATGGCTCCTGCACTATTTCAATCGACCATCCTAGAGACATCAGGCGTAAAAAATAATGGGATCGATAAAGCTGTAATTGACAATGCTTCAGTAAGTTACAAATCACAACATCTTGCAAGGGTAAATACTTTGTAAATTGTAGTGCTTTGTATTTTAATGCAGCCCGGTTTCTAGTAACTGTTACTTTTTAAGACTCCAGTGCTGGTAAAGGCGCATTGATGAAAAGTTTAAATAAAGAATTGGATTTAGAAAAGTGTTCCCTTGCACCCTTATTTTTAGCACTCATATAGATTGAAATTAGAAGCCATAGATTAGACCGTACTTAAACGAAGGGAAAACCTATACCTGTAATGGTTATATAACAAAAGAGTTCGAAATAGTGATAGAAGTAATAACATTAATCGTTGTATTTTTTTTTCTTAAAAAGATGGCTCAAATTATGGGTGAAAATGCAGGGAGAGCACAAATTGAAACGAATAAGCGGGAAAAAATAAGAAATAAGGCAGAGGATGTAAAGGCAGTTAAGCCTGTTGAAACTGCACAAGTAGAACACCAATTCAGCGACGAATACATAAGCCAAATGCAAACCATATGTAATGGGCGCTACGGGGATATGATGAGTCGGGGCATGGCAGAACACCCTGTAGGTGAAGCTTGGTTAGATTCAATAATTAAAGGTTGGTCTAACAGAGAAGAAGAAGTTGCTGCTTACTGGGAGCATGGATTAGCTATGAGAGATATAGTTAATGAGTACGACTACCAACAGGCCATTGTGGATGAATACGAACGGGAAAAAGCTATTGACAGTTTTGGTGAATTCGTGGCTTGTACGCTAGTTGAAGTTGAGAAAGAAAAAGCTTTAATGGAGATGGTAGAAGATATTCGTAAGAGTGGAAACGACAGATTTCAAATTACTAAAAACTTAGGGATAGACTTCTTCTTTGACTGGGAGTCTATTTTGAATAAATCCTATGAAACTACGGCTGATAGGGTGGTGGCATATGTTGAATGTATTCAGGATATGACTGATAGCATAAATAGTGCGCGTGAAATAGTCCAGGAGGGTAAGGAAGCCAAAGAGCGCGAGTTAGCGTTAAAGCAGTTAATGGAAGAGCAAAAGGCTGATGCAGCAAGTGTCCAGTACGCAGGAGACGATTGGGAATACGACGATGGTTCTTATAAAACATTAGATTTTAAATAACGGATTTTCTGCTGAATAACTTAACACCGCGTTTGTAGTATTAAGTCTATACACAATAGATCTTGAAATATTAGTTTCTAACTTAAATTGTTTCCAACTATTGGATTGGAGATTTAGAAGCGTACTTTGTTATTTTCCTAGGATCGTACTTTATTAGCAAGATCATACATTTAAAGTTTACACTTAGTTGCGTACTTTATTTAGCTGATACATCTTTTAAAAAGAGTTAATGCTGAATTTAAAAAGCGACTTTCTTAATAATTAAGAGGTCGCTTTTTTATGTTCAGGATGAACGGTATGTCACGGTGCCATGGATGGCTAAGAGTGACGATGTTCAGGATAAACGGTATGTCACGGTGCCATGGATGGTAAAGAGTGACGATGTTCAGGATGAACGGTCATGATTTTAGTTCCTGACAAATCATAAGTACCTACGTCCATGTAGGCAATATCATGC
>Ga0209396_1005625_pt1 | contig 11781 bp, 11 predicted proteins | sample GOMGulsemesocosm_6_FD_184638 | JGI IMG/M metagenome (GOLD analysis project Ga0209396, IMG submission 184638) | Methane-oxidizing microbial communities from mesocosms in the Gulf of Mexico - GOM8C Gulf of Mexico (SPAdes) (version 2) | ecosystem: Environmental > Aquatic > Marine > Cold seeps... | reverse complement strand
AAATATAGTCACCCAAGTGAACAATAAAATCGATATCCGGGTCATTTAAGACGGATAAGTAGGCATTATAATAACGGCCAACATAGTCTTGACAACTAACAAAGGCAAACTTCACTTCTTGGTCCGCATCAGCCGCTAGTGCTGTCTTAGTACGTCCCGTGTTAGTTACATATTGAATGTCATCATTAATGTATATGAATCGGTAATAGTAGGTGGTGTAAGGGTCTAACTCAGTCACCCTAACTTTGAGGCAATGATCGTTATCACTAAAAGCATTAAGTAATTCATCGACGCGTACATCACTGAACTCTTTATCTGTAGCAACCTGTAATTGAACTTGAATATCAGCTGCTGTTGCGTCTTCAACACGGGTCCATAAAATCACACTATCAGGTTTAGGATCCCCTGAAAGCACTGATTGAGGGAAAAACATTTCGCCCGGTTGAAGACCGGTGGGTTTTGGTGTCGGCGTAGGTACTGGCGCTGGTGTTCGAGGAGTATTATCTGATGATCCTCCACAGCCTGCTAATCCGCCTAGCGCAACAGCAGATGCGCTAACGACAATGGTAGAGAGAAACTTACGGCGTGTATAACTCATTGCTTGAATCCTTTTATTATTTTTGTTGTCGATTAAATCGATGATTATCACATTCGAGTTTATGTCGAGGTTGCCCACTTTAAAAGCAATTTAGCAAGATATTAAGTCAAAGTTCGAATTTGGCGCAAAAGGTAAAATAAGCGCACCAAGGTGGTGCAAATCTTATGGGTGTTTTTTATCATTAATGAGTAAAACCCTTTTGTAACAGTTAGTTACTTTAGTGGTACGGCTTTTGTAATAAAGCGTTTAGCAATCAAGCTTATACGTATGTGGTTATGATCAAACATTGTTGGCCACTGCACCTTAATAATTATTACAAAGCATGAGGTTTTATCATGAAAATGATCATTGCAATCATCAAGCCTTTTAAACTTGATGATGTTAGAAATGCCGTTGCAAATGTCGGTGTTGAAGGGTTAACCGTTACAGAAGTTAGAGGTTTTGGGCGTCAAAAAGGCCATACCGAATTATACCGAGGTGCTGAATATCAAGTCGATTTTTTACCTAAGATGAAAATTGAAATTGCCTGCCAAGCAGATGCTGTCGACCGATTAATTGAAGCCATTATTGATGCGGCTCACACCGGGGAAATTGGCGATGGAAAAATTTTTGTGACCGATTTAGAGCAATCGATTCGTATTAGAACCAGTGAATTTGGCGTTGAAGCACTTTAAGGAATAAATAATGGAAGACTTAACAAAAATGGCTGTAACCGTAACAGAGTTACGTTTTGCCTTAGATACTTTTTACTTTTTAATTTCTGGCGTATTAGTTATGTGGATGGCGGCTGGTTTTGCCATGTTAGAAGCTGGACTTGTACGATCTAAAAATACCACTGAAATATTGACTAAAAATATTTGCTTGTATGCAATTGCATGCACCATGTTTCTTTTGGTTGGCTACAATATTATGTATGTGGATAACGCCGAAGGTGGATGGTTGCCAAGTATTGCTGGTTTTATTGGCGGCCAAGCCGCTGATGCAGATCATGCCTTAGAATCTGATTTCTTTTTTCAAGTTGTCTTTGTCGCTACTGCTATGTCAATTGTTTCTGGCGCCGTTGCTGAACGTATGAAGTTGTGGTCATTTTTATTATTTTCAGTGGTACTCACCGGATTTATTTACCCAGTTGAAGGTTACTGGACTTGGGGCGGTGGTTTTATATCAAAGCTTGGTTTTGTTGATTTTGCTGGCTCAGGTATTGTTCATATGGCTGGTGCCGCAGCTGCGGTGGCTGGTGTCTTATTATTAGGGGCCCGTCGTGGTAAATATGGAAAAAATGGCCAAGTCAATCCAATCCCTGGTTCAAACTTACCCATGGCTACATTAGGTACCTTTATTTTATGGATGGGTTGGTTTGGCTTTAATGGTGGTTCTCAGCTTTTGGTTTCTGATGCTGAAAATGCTAGTTCTGTGGCTAAAATATTTGTAAATACCAACAGTGCGGCAGCATTAGGTGCGATTAGTGCACTAATATTATGTCGTGTGTTATGGGGGAAAGCCGATTTAACCATGATATTAAATGGTGCGTTAGCGGGGTTAGTTGCGATAACCGCCGATCCATTATCCCCATCACTGCCAGTTGCGGCTTTAATCGGTCTATTGTCTGGTGGCTTAGTTGTATTATCAATTGTCACCCTTGATAAGCTCAAGTTTGATGATCCTGTTGGTGCTGTATCTGTGCACGGTGTAGCCGGATTATTTGGTCTCATGTTGGTTCCATTTAGCAACAGCGATGCAAGTTTTAGTGGTCAGATTATTGGTGCGTCTATTATCTTTGCATGGGTATTTTTAACCAGCTTTGCCGTGTGGTTTATCATTAAAAAGACTATCGGCATTCGTGTCAGCAAAGAAGAAGAATACTTAGGAATGGATATTGCTGATTGTGGTATTGACGCTTACCCTGAATTTGTAACAGTCAAAGGGAGTTAATTTCTCACCAAAGTTAAGTGAATGGCATTAAGCCAGTGCTCATTAAAATACAGTAAACTGCTATGACCTATTGGGATTTATCTCAATAGGTTTTTTTATTGGTAAGGGTACTGGTATAACACTGTTGTCCCTTACTACAGTCCCTTGCTATGATGCGCGTAGAAACAGTTAATAATAGAAGAATCATGAAACATATTCATATCTTAGGTATATGCGGCACCTTTATGGGCGGCATCGCAATTTTAGCGCGTGAGCTTGGTTTTAAAGTGACTGGTAGCGACGCCAATGTCTATCCACCAATGAGCACTCAACTTGAAGAAAGTGGCATTGAATTAATTCAGGGATACGATCCTAGTCAGTTAGAGCCTGCACCAGATTTGGTCGTGGTGGGCAATGCCATGAGTAGGGGCAATGCCTGTGTCGAGTTTATGCTTGATCGCAACATCCCTTATACATCAGGTCCCCAGTGGTTATTAGAAAACTTACTAAAAGATCGCTGGGTGATTGCACTTTCTGGTACACATGGAAAAACAACGACCGCCAGTATGGTGGCGTGGATTTTAGAAAAAAACAATCAACGACCAGGTTTTTTAATTGGCGGTGTTCCTCAATGTTTAGGTGTGTCAGCTAAGTTAGGAGAGTCGCCATTTTTTGTGGTGGAAGCTGACGAATATGACTCTGCGTTTTTTGATAAACGCTCTAAGTTTGTCCATTATCGACCACGCACCCTAGTGATAAATAATCTAGAGTTTGATCATGCTGATATCTTTGACGATTTAGCAGCCATTGAGCGTCAGTTTCATCATCTAATCCGTATGGTGCCAAGTAATGGCTTGATCATTACGCCGACGGAAACCAAGTCATGTGAAGACGTTTTAGACATGGGATGTTGGAGTGAACAACAAACCATGGGAAATAATGGGGATTGGTCTTATCAATTGCTCAAAGCAGACGGATCAAGCTTTAAAGTGTTCTTCCAAAATAAACTAGTGGGACAGTTGGACTGGGATCTTATTGGAACACATAATGTTCAAAATGCCATGATGGCTATTGCTGCGTCACGCCATGTTGGTATCTCACCTGTTCAATCAATTGATACACTAACTTTATTTAAAAATGCTAAACGCCGCCTAGAAACTAAAGGGCGCGTCAACGATGTTACCGTTTACGATGATTTTGCTCATCACCCAACTGCCATTCGCACGACGCTAGAGGGATTGCGCGCGAATGTAGGGCAACAACGTATTATCGCTATTTTAGAACCACGCTCAAACACTATGAAACAAGGCGTGCACCAGCATACTCTGTTTAACTCAATGATCGAAGCAGATGTTATTTTTGTGTATCAGCCTGATGATATCAATTGGAATATGCGCGACATGATGACAGATTGTTTACCCATCGCCTTTATCGAAAACCAATTAGAAAAGCTCGTTGAGCAGGTAGTTGAAATGAGTCAACCTCATGACCATTTATTGGTGATGAGTAATGGTGGTTTTGGTGCTATTCATCAAAAATTATTGGACGCCTTAGCACAGAAGGAATATGCCTAATGTCATCGTTTGAACGTCGTATTACGTTAGCTTTAACTGGTGCTTCTGGCGCGCCTTATGGCCTGCGCTTGTTGCATCAACTGTTGGCCGCCAACAGCCAAGTTTATTTATTATTGTCTGATGCCGCTAAAATTGTGTTAGCCACTGAAACTGATTTAGCCATTCCCCAAGATCATTTACAGGCTCAAGCATTTTTAACCGCTCACTTTAATGCCCAAGAAAATCAGATACAGTTACTTGAAAAAAGTGATTGGTTTAGCGCGCCGGCTTCGGGATCATCATCACCTAAACAAATGGTTATTTGTCCGTGTTCTATGGGCACTTTATCGGCGATTAGCCACGGTGCCAGCAATAACCTGATTGAGCGGGCTGCCGATGTTATTTTGAAAGAACGTGGTCAATTGATCATTGCGTGGCGAGAAAGTCCATTATCACCAATCCACTTAGAAAACATGCTAAGTCTATCTAAATTAGGCGTTACCATCATGCCGTTGGCACCAGGGTTTTATCATAAACCACAGTCACTGGAAGAAATTATTGACTTTATGGTGGCCCGTATACTTGACCATTTAAAGGTTGAGCAATCGCTGGTATTACCGTGGATGGCTCAAGATGATCGCAATAACTAAATAAATATAGTGATCGACTTCACAAGTGTGTCTGGGCTATTAGCGTTGAGGAACGTTAATAGCTAGGATCGTTGATTCTAAAAAACGTTAGGATTAGCAATGATTAAACACACGACACAAGTGATGATCAGCAAAGAAGAAATTAACGACAAAGTCGTTGAACTCGGTAAACTGATAGAAACACATTACAAAGACTCAGAAAACTTATTGATGGTCGCCTTGTTGCGCGGCTCTGTAGTTTTTCTTGCTGATTTATGTCGCGCCGTCGATTTACCGTTGTCACTAGACTTTATGACCGTGTCGAGTTACGGCTCAAGCATGGAAAGCACCCGTGATGTTAAAATCTTAAAAGACCTTACTGAAAGCATTAAAGATCGTGATGTACTTATCGTTGAAGATATCATTGATACAGGTAATACGCTGTCAAAAGTCGTTGAAATATTATCGTTGCGCCAGCCTAAATCTTTAACGTTATGTACGTTACTAGATAAACCATCACGACGTGAAGTAAAGGTTGATGTTGATTGGATTGGCTTTAGCATTCCTGACGAGTTTGTCGTAGGTTACGGTATTGATTATGCGGAAAAATACCGCAATTTAGACCATGTTGCTAAAGTCATACCGCTAGAAGATTAAAGTTGATGCACCAGTGGCAATAGTCGTTGGTGTTTCTCAATTTCATTCATTAGAGATGGAATGATATGAGCGTGTTTCTTGTGAAGGTAATGAATTAAGTTTATTTCACCTAACATAGGAGACACCTTCACTATATTCTGAGATGGGTAGTCTTTTTTTATCACTTTTTGAGCTCTTTGCTCGCTGCTTAAAATGTAATCGACTCGGCCAAGAGTTAATAATTTAAATTTTTGCATAGTGCTGCCAACCCTAGAAACATGGTGGGGAAACTGGCTAACAAAGCTTTCCTCCCAATGCACACCTCGGTGTATTCCCACATTAAAATGCAATACGTCACTGGCATTGTTAAAGGTTTTTTTCCCCTCGATGGTATAGGCAAATACACGCATTTGATAAAGTGTAATGGGCACGGCAATTAAATCTGGATAGGTGTCTGTAATGCCTGGAACACGTAACAACTCACCATCTAACTTCCCTGTGTTACTGAGTGTTAATGCGCGTTTTGACGGTAAGCTCATCGTTTTAAGCTCTATCCCTAAATTACCATAAATAGGCGTAAGGAAATCTAAAACCTGTTGCTGAATTTTACTCGTTTGTATTTGACCTAGGGTAATAGTGCTTGGATATACGGTCTTATTCGTTGATGCCGAATCTGATTTAATCTGCGCATAACAAGCAGTGCTGTGCAAGGTAAGCGCTAATAAAATAGCAAGAGGGTACTTCATTTGTTGCTCCATGTATCATCTATGACAATGTCTAACTTCCATTCGTTTATTTTAACTAGAATAACTGATAATAAAAACGTCTAAGCGCATAAATTTAAATATTTTTTGAACATTTTTAACGTTGATTCTTTCCATCGGTTAAAACGGTGAAAATATTCTCAGTTAATCACGACGTTTTCCACCTTTGATGTTGGTCAATTAATAATTTAATAGCGTATAATAGCGCCGAAATAAGATTGGGTTACATTAGACTTGGGAATATTATGAACGCATTATCTATTAAGGGATTGACCAAAACATATCGTGGTGGATTTGAAGCGTTAAAGGGCATTGATTTAACCGTTAAAGCGGGAGACTTTTACGCTTTATTAGGGCCGAACGGAGCTGGGAAATCGACAACTATCGGTATCATTTCATCTTTGGTCAACAAAACTCAAGGTCAGGTTGAAGTTTTTGGGTTTAATATTGATACACACCTCGTTCAGGCTAAGCAGCATATTGGCTTAGTGCCACAAGAGTTTAACTTTAATCAGTTTGAAACCGTGTTACAGGTGGTGATGAATCAAGCTGGCTATTATGGTGTTCCAAGAAAACTAGCTCTCGAACGCGCACAAAAATATTTAACAGAACTGGATTTATGGCATAAGAAAGATGCTCGTTCAAGAGAGTTATCTGGTGGTATGAAACGCCGCCTGATGATTGCGCGAGCATTGATGCACCAACCTAAATTACTTATATTAGATGAGCCTACGGCGGGTGTTGATATTGAGTTACGCCGTTCAATGTGGACATTTTTAGAGTCTTTAAATGAACAGGGTGTGACCATCATCTTAACCACGCATTATTTAGAAGAAGCGGAGTCGCTGTGCCGAAATATCGGTATTATTGATAATGGCGTTATCGTGCAAGATACAAGTATGAAAGCGTTATTATCGCAGCTTAATGTTGAAACCTTTGTACTCGATATTACCCCTGTTGCCCAAGACGTATGCCTTGAGGGATTTGATTCACGCCTCATTGATGATCACACATTAGAAGTGGACGTTGAGCAAGGTCATGAATTAAATACCTTATTTAGTCAACTAACGAATCATGGTATTAGTGTGCTTAGCATGCGTAACAAAGCCAATCGTTTGGAAGAGTTATTTCTTCGCTTAGTTAATCAAACCGCCTAGGAGCGTTATTTTGTCCGCGAATTTTATTGCATTAAAAAGTTTATTAACAAAAGAAGTTAATCGATTTACCCGTATCTGGCTGCAAACACTTGTGCCGCCAGCAATTACAATGAGTTTATACTTTGTTATCTTTGGTACCCTGATTGGCGAGCGCATTGGCTTGATGTCTGGTTTTAGCTACATGGAGTTTATTGTACCGGGGCTGATAATGATGTCGGTTATAACAAATTCTTATTCCAATGTTGCCTCATCATTTTTTAGCTCTAAGTTTCAACGAAATGTTGAGGAGTTACTAGTAGCGCCAGTGCCGACCTGGATTATTATCGCCGGTTATGTGGGCGGTGGTGTAGCGCGTGGTTTATTGGTTGGATGTATTGTGACTTTAGTGTCATTGTTCTTTGTGCAGCTTAATATTGCCAATATAGGTGTGCTTATTATCAGTGTATTGTTCACCTCTATTTTGTTTTCATTAGGGGGGCTAATCAACGCAATTTTAGCAAAAACCTATGATGATATTAGTATCATTCCTAACTTTGTATTAACGCCATTAACCTATTTGGGCGGTGTCTTTTATTCATTATCATTATTGCCAGAATTTTGGCAGGGCGTATCGCAAGTAAACCCTATTGTATATATGATTAATACGTTTAGGTATGGCTTCTTAGGGGTGACTGATATTCCTTTGGTTTACTCATTTTCGATAATTTTTATATTCGTTGCCGCGCTTTATAGTCTTGCTCATTGGATGATATCCCGTGGCATAGGCTTGCGTTCATAGTATTAATTACCTGAGTTTTAGATATGTCTTTTGCAAATTCCCATGAAATAGTTACTAATCAAGATGGTCTTAACGAGCATCTTGATGACATTGTCCAAAAGCACATTAAACATGCTTTTCAAAAACCTTATCAACAACACTCGATTGATGGTTTTAAAGCTGTTGAAGCGCAAATTGGGCAGGTTAATAAGCCAATTATTTTTGATTCCTGTTGCGGTGTTGGTGATAGCACTATAAAACTGGCGAAACTTCATCCTGACCATTTTGTCATTGGCATGGATAAATCCGGTCACCGTTTGAATAAAAACGAGGCATATGAACAACACGGTGTTGATAATTTTATGTTGCTTCGCACGGATCTTAATGACTTTTGGCGTTTAGCATTAGACGCCGAACTGAAAATAGAGAAGCATTATATTCTCTATCCCAATCCTTGGCCTAAAGCAAAGCATATTCAGCGCCGCTGGCATGGCAGCGCTGTATTTCCAACGATAGTTGCCTTGGGAGGAGAGTTAGAGATGCGCAGTAACTGGCGACTATATTTGGATGAATTTTCTCAGGCCCTGTCTTTGATGGATAAAAAAAGTGACGTGTGTAAGTTTTCACCTGAGCAGACGATCACCCCCTTTGAGCGTAAATATCAAGCCAGTGGGCAAGCGCTCTTTAAATTGACCGCTAAGCTTTAGCTTATATCACTTAAATTAGTACCCATGATTGTCATGGGTATCTAATACCTGCGCAGAAAAACTACCTAACCAAAATCAGCCTTAACTTGCATTTGTTCAAATTTATCGCAATCATTAATTAATAGATAAATTAAAGGATGAAGTGAATGCTATTAAAACAAAAAGTATACTTAAGTCTTATTTTGGCTATTGTACTGCCCTTAGCCATTTCTACCTTTATATTCTCAAACAGCATAAAATCCCATGCCGTTGACAAGCTAACTGATTCAGAACTCCCAACAGCTTTAAGTGAAGTAAGAAACGCCATTGAACTTGAACTGGCCTCTCCGATTATATTATCTCAAGGTATTGCCCAAAATCACTTTGTTAAAAACTGGTTAAGTCATGGTGAGACTGTATCTGAACAGGTTTCTTTTATTAATTATCTGGCTGATATTAAACGCGATAATGAAGCCATTACCGCATTTATTATTTCTAAAAATACTAAAAACTATTACACCAATGATGGTGTTATTAGACAAATATCAGATACTGATGATGCTTGGTTTTATGAGTTTGTTAATTCAAATAGATCTTATGAACTAGGGCTTGATATTGACAAAATGTCGGGGGAACCCGTGGTTTTTATTAATTATATTATAGAGATTGATGGTGTAAGAAGTGGGGTCGGTGGTATTGGTCGCTCACTTAAATCTATGACTGAACTCATTCAAAGTTATACCGTCGGTCAAACGGGCTTTGTGTATCTGGTTAACGATAATGGAAAAATTAAACTGCATGCTGATGCCAAAAAAATTGGGCAGTCAATTGATCTTAATGCCATTAAAAATGGTGGTGTGAGCCACATAGAGCATGATGGTATCGATTTTATTACCTCAAGTAGTCCGCTACATTCTTTAGATTGGCATTTAGTGGCTCAAATTCCAAAAGAAGAACTATTTGGTCCTATTAGCGAAGCTATCAATGAAAACCTATTATTTGGACTCATTATTGCGGTCATAGGTTTTCTATTAGTGAGAATATTAGCTAGGCAGATATTCAAGCCAATAGAAACTATAACTAATGCGGTTGCATCCTTAACAGAAAAGGATGGTGATTTAACGATTCGATTACCAGTAACTGATAATAATGAAATTAGTGAATTGGCGTCAAAATTCAACGCATTTCTCGAACAGCTCCACGGCATGTTCAGGCAAGTCTCAGCCTCTGCAACTCAGGTTAAAGCGATTGCAGAACAGGTAGATACTAAGATTTCTAACGCGTCAAATTTAGCTGAAGAGCAATCTTCGAGCACACAAACCGTTGCCGCAGCTGTCAATGAAATGGAAATGACGGTTAAAAATATATCAGATAGTGCTGACGGGGCGTCAGACATTGCTGCATTAACTCAAACAACGTCTAGGCAAGGCAGTGAATATGTTAATGCAACAATTATTCATATGAAAGAACTTGAAAGCTCAATGGCTTCATCGGTCACCTCTGTGCTGGAACTCTCTACTGAAATTAAATCAATATCTCATGTGCTTGAGGTGATTAAAGGCATTTCTGAACAAACCAATTTGTTGGCTCTTAATGCGGCAATTGAAGCAGCGCGAGCTGGCGAACAAGGACGCGGTTTTGCGGTTGTTGCAGACGAAGTTCGGACCTTAGCGCAACGAACTGCAGAGTCAACTGAGCAGATTAACACAATGATTGATTCGCTTAACTCTAAGGCTGAAACAACGGTAACAGCGATTGAATTGGGCAGTAAAAGTACCTTAGAGAATGCTGAGCGGTTAGATCAAACAGGCATAACTCTTGAGAAGATTTCACATGAAATTGTTAATTTAACCGAGATTAATACGTCTGTTGCAACAGCGACCAGGGAACAAACAATGGCTACTTCAGAGATAAGTCAAAATGTTGTGGTTATTTCTGACTCGGCGGGGCAAACGAAAGAAAATATGGAAGATTGCGCTCAACTATGTAATCAGTTAGACAAGGAATCAAAAGCCCTTAAAGATCTTATTGGTCAATTTACGCTTTAATTTTTAATCTATTTAATGCTTTAACCAGGCTAAATAATACCAATAGATTTTGGTATTATTTAGCTTAAGGTTAGTATCAGTTTATCTGGTTGATAAATACTTTATAGGCCTCAATAGTTTGTGTTTTCTTCATGGGTTTTCCATGATCAGAATCTTGTATAATCGCTAGTGTTTTCATAGGGCTTTGCGCCGCAGCATATAGGTTCTGTGAAAAGGTGACGGGAGTAATAGAGTCATCTTCTGCTACGATAATTAGCAAAGGACTCTTATAGTTTTTAATGAGTTGGCTGTTATCTACCTTTGCTAATTCAGGTGATACCGAAACAGTGGAGAATAACGTTGACCATGCTGGGACTAAATTATCAACGAGTTCGGTGACTGAGCTTACAGCACTATCAAGAATTAACCCATCAATAGGGCGCTCTGTGGCAACATAACTAGCGAGAACTGACCCCATAGATATACCATGAATTACTGTCGGTAGATTTTCAGGCAAGTGTTTGCTTGAGTAATCAAACACCGCGAGAGCATCACTCCTCAAATTCTCAATGGTTAACTCACTTTTCTTTTCACTCACGCCAGCACCGCGATAATCCACCCAAATAACATTGGCTGGTAGCTGTGAGAATTTATCTAAAATGCCAAAAGAAGTGCTTATCTTCATGCCACTTCCGCCAAAAAATACGATATTAGTTAGTGCTTCTTTGTGCGATAGTTTTAACCCTTTGAGTACTACCCCGTCTATAGTTGTCACCGAGAGTTCTGAGAGTGTTGTTAGCGCTGAGTCATTGTGCATTTTTGATTTTATATGTGCTAAATCTAAACGCTTTTCTACTTCATCATCTTGATAAATGAAATTATCAGGCGTGATATTGATTGCGCAGCCTGATAAGAAAAAAGCTAAAGTTATTATCCATATTTTCATTACTTGAGAGTCCTTAAATTTGAAAGGAAAAAGTATATATCTTAAACTTTTCTTCTTATATGTAATTATTTGATAAATATGTAATTATTTATTACTGTTATCATGAGATTTGAATGA
>Ga0209396_1005624_pt1 | contig 11782 bp, 8 predicted proteins | sample GOMGulsemesocosm_6_FD_184638 | JGI IMG/M metagenome (GOLD analysis project Ga0209396, IMG submission 184638) | Methane-oxidizing microbial communities from mesocosms in the Gulf of Mexico - GOM8C Gulf of Mexico (SPAdes) (version 2) | ecosystem: Environmental > Aquatic > Marine > Cold seeps... | reverse complement strand
CTTGCATTGTTCGGTTTAGGCTTATTAGGCTTAGCTGGTGCAGCACGTCGTCGTAATTCTTAGTAAATAAAACAAGTTAATTTAAAGCCCTCTTATGAGGGCTTTTTTTGCCTTCTAAAAACTAATAATTTGATTAGTGGGCTTTCCATACTTTGCTAGACATCAAATGAGTTACATTGTAACTTCAACTAGAGGTGTTTATGAGCAAAGGCAAACGGTATACCCAAGAAATTAAATTGAAGCAGTTAAACAAATCACAGAACGTGGTTATTCAGTTGCTGAAGTATCTTATCGGTTAGGTATTTGTACTAAAACGTTATATCACTGGCGGAGCCAACTATCTGAAAAACCAAAGTCGGTTAAATCATTCGATGCCAATTAAGGATTTTAAAGCTTGAATCTGAGTTAAAGCAGTCATGTAGGAACGAGATATTCTAAAAAAGGCCGCAAGGTACAATGCCAGCCCCCCCCGAGTAAAGTACGGCTTTATCCGTGATAATCAAGATGAGTTTCCATTCTAGCTATGTGCAGACTTTTTAAGTTAAATCGTAGTGGCTTTTATGCGTGGCTGAAAAAACCGCTGAGCAACAGGACGATTGAAGATAACCGGCTACTCAAGCTTATAAAGGAGTTTTATATTGCCAGTGGTGGCACCTACGGTAGTCATTGGATACACCAGGACTTACGTGAGCAGGCGAACATTACAGTGTGAACCGTGTAGCTAAGATCATGCGTCAACATAAATTGAGAGCTCAAATCGACTATAAACGTCGCCATATTAAAGGCGGTAAAACATCACGAATTGCCGATAACTTGCTAGCCCGTCAATTTAATCTTCCTAAGCCTAATCAAACATGAGTAAGTGATATTACCTATATCAGAACATACGAAGGTTTATTGTATGTGGCGACGGTCATGGATTTTTTCTCTCGTCGCATTGTAGGCTGCTCGATGGACAAAAACATGGACAAACATTTGGTGATCAAAGCATTGCTCATGGCAGTTTATCAACGCCAACCTAAATCTAAATCTAAATCTAAATCTAAATCTAAAGTGATGGTGCACAGAGATCAAGGTAGTCAATATGGCAGTACTGATTATTTAGCGTTCATGAAAGAACATAACCTTGTGCCATCAATGAGCCGAGCAGGAAATTGTCATGATAATGCAGTAGCAGAAAGCTTTTTTGCTACGATTAAAAAGCGGATAATTAAAAGAAAGATATACTCAACACGTAATGATACGAAAGCAGAGATATTAAATTTTATAGAAATGCTTTACAACCCTAAAAATCGTCACTCACATACAGGCGGTGTTTCAACTGCTAAGTTTGAAGAAGCGTATTTTTCTGAATTACAAACTGTCTGGTGAAAGCTGGGAAGTCCATAGATTCATATCTATTTACCAAGGACCATAGTAAGTTTCATTAAAACTTGATTAATTAGACCATTATTATTTGCTTTACATGTATATTGTTGAACACAATTGGCGTATTAAGGCTCAGTGTATTCACATAACATCTAGAACATCTACTATTCACTTTAATTTAAACAACTAACTTAAAATAAATACCTTTGACTTTACATAACTAGAGCTTACTTCCTCAAAAAATACGAGTTTTGAGTTAAAAATTCAAACTTTAATATTTGACATAAAACTTTCATAATCACTTGAAAACAAGGCATTTAACAATTTTGCTATTATCAGGCGATTCCTTCGACTAATACAGTAAAAGTGGGCTTTTTTTGTGCTATACAACCCATAATAACTTATGTAATTAACCGTGCAGAGATTACAAATATGAATAATACATTCAGAATTGATTCTGATAATTTTATAAATGATAAACAGAAAGGAGATTTAAAAAATAATTGGTTAGCTTAACAGAGGGCATCATAGCAAAGGTAAATATATAAGTGAGCTGAAATGTAATGTAAAAATCAATCCTATATTTATTTAGTTTTTCTAAAAAAATAATAGGCTTCGATAAATCATTAAATTATAACAACATTGAATCTATTTAATCCAATGTTGTTATGACATTATTAATTAACAGGGTCTATTTAATAGCATCTTGATAATGCTTAGCAATTTCCTTATCTTTTGGTGCTAGAACAATTGCCATTTTTAGTAATTTTATAGCGTTATCTTTATCTCCCATTTTAAGCTTTATCAAAGCCGCAGTGTCAAGAACTTGAGGATGATTTTTATTAATTACAAGTGCTTTATCAGCTAATTTATTTGCAGATTGATAATTACCTAATTCATATTCAACCCACGCAAGGTTATTTAAAATAGAAAGATCATTGGGTGATTTAACCAAAAGCTTCATATATTGTTCTTGGGCTAGAGGTTTATCAAATTTAAGCGCGCTTTCTGCTAATAAACTTTGAATAACAGTATCGTCTGGATATTTTTCAACATGCTTTTTAATGAACGAAAAAGCGGCCTCTTCTTTTTCAACTTTTTTAAGTGTAGAAAAAACTAATATACCATTATAAGTGCTAGGTAAGTTCTCATAGAGCGCCTCAAGTCCTGATAATGCCATTTTATATTTCCCCTCTGACAACCATATTTTAGCTTGTAATCCTTTAGCTAAAGGTAATTCTTTCTGTTTTTTAGTCAAGGTATGCAACTGGGCCTGTGCCTGAATAAAACCTTTAGTTATAATCAAAAAGTGAGTGTTTAGGAGTTTAAAATCCAAATTATTGGGTGACAGTTTTAACGCTGAATTAGTTGTTGATAATGCACCTACATAGTTTTGTAACCTTTCTTGCATTGTGACTTTTCTTAACCAAGCTACACGATACTGAGGTTGCACCTTTAACCAACGATTAAATGTATCCAGTGCTTTTTCATTTTCCTCAAGTTGCATATAGCTATCACCTAAAAGGACCCAATAAATTGGTTGAGTCAGGTTTTCATTGGCAATATTACCCAATAAATCAATTACCTTGTCATAATTTTTTTCAATAAAAAGAACTTCAGCATATAAAGTTAAGTAGCGCTTACTTTCAGGATTATCAGTAAAACTTTTTTCTATTCGATCAATAGCTAAATCAACTTTACCTATTGCTTTAGAAGCTTTGTATTGCAATCGGAGTCCTGCCAAATGATAAGGAGATTTATCAAGTAGCTTTTCTACAATAACTAATGACTGCTCATAGTTTTTGTTTGCGAATTCTTTTGTCGTAAAGTATATGATTGAATATGGATTGTATTCATTGATAGCCAAAGCCAAATTAAGTTCATTTTCTGCTTTTTCAATTTCATTCTGCAACAGTAAAATCTTTGCTGTTAGATTGTAACCTTCAACTTGATTTTTCCCTGCTCCTTTCCATTCTTCAGCTAAAGTTAACGCTTTATCATATTCCTTATTTTGAATATAAGCTGACGCAAGAGCAAATTTTGCGATAGGTAAATCAGGATCAATCTCAGACGCTTTTTCTAAATCTGCAATTCCCTCTAAATCGTTCATTGAAAGCTTTAAAATACCAATTTTAGCTATATCCTGAGGATTATTGATACTCATGTCGTTTGTTTTAGTTATTAATGCCTTGGCCTCCTGAAACTTTCCAGCCTTTAACAATTCAAAGCTCGCTGTAGTAAACAAATTAATGTCCTCTGCAGTAGCTTCGTCCATAACTTGCAAAGTACTTCCTGCTTCAGAACTATAACCAAGCTTCAATTGAACTACAGCTAATACTTTTCGTACAGGATGTGTCGAAGATAAAGATTCTTCGATAGTAATTAAAAAGTGATGTGCTCGCTCATATTGCTTTAACTTAAATGCACTTAAGCCGGCAACAATTTTATTTGAAGGAACATTGAGACCATTTTGTATAGCTTTATCTGTATGTGCCAAGGCACTTTCATATTCTCCATTTTGATAAAAAACCAAACCTTTCAACTGATTGATAAATGGATGTTCTGGAAATATATTCAATAAAAAATTTAAATGTTCATCAGCTTCAGAGTATCTTCCGGCTCTCACATAACTATTTGCCAAATACAACCTTACTTGCGTATTCGTTGGTAATAAACGATAGAATTCATCGAAAGCACTAATTGCACTATCAAAATCACCTTCGATAAATAATAGCTGACCTTTTAATATTAATGCTTCAGTTAACTCAGGAGCTTTTCCTAAAACATTTTCAATAAGACTTAAAGCTCCACTTATATTGCTAGATTCCGCCATCATATAGGCTTCGCCTAATTGACTAAAAACTGATTCAGCGGAAGTTTCGCTTGCTTGGGCAATAATACTTTTAGCTTTTTCATTATCTCCAAGTTTAATATAAGCCATTGCCTTATAAAGCAATATCTCAGGCAAAATACTTTCTGACAATACTTTAGTCTGGTTTGCTAAGGTTATAATCTTATCGCTTTTATCTTGTAAATTTAATGCCTTAAATAAAGATGGTAATATTACTCCTACATCCCCATTTAGCTCTAAAGATCGCATTAGTTCTTTTTCAGCTGCTTCAGCATCTCCAATTTCCAAATAAAGCTGTCCCAATAAAAGTCGCGATTCAGGATTTTTAAGATCAATCAAAACGGCATTTTTCAACTCTAAAATTGCTGAGGAGCTTTTACCATTGACTATATGGGCTTTAGCACTTTGAATGTATTCATCCGCTGTTTTTTTTGGTGAACAAGCAGCTAGAATTATAGTGATACAAGTTGTTAATATTAATTTATTATATTTCATTGATACTCCATTACTCTCATATTATGTCAGCAATCAAAAGATGCTTACTTATCAGTATTATTATCAAATTAGTTAGTAAAGGCCACTAAATCTATCCATACAACAAGTAATATTAAGAATTATAATAAGTTGCACACCTATACTAATTTAGAAAACACCTATTCACTTATTGTATTTTAATCCTCAAACGTCAAGACTCTAAACGTCTTTTTATTTTTCTCAGTGCTCTTTCTAAAACAAAAATTAAACTACTCTTGTAATAGCAGCACATGTTATGCGCATAAGATCTGTTAGATAATGATTGCTTGTACCTAGACTTCCCTGCTAAAAAGTCATAATACGTCAAACTTCTTTCTCTATAATGCTCTATAGTTAAGCTATGTAAATACAGACCTAACTTTATTTTCCCTTCAAACTCAACACTTAACGCTGATAAATAGAAATACACTCTGCCTTTATGCAAGTAATTAATAAGATAACCAATTGGCCTATCATTTAGTGTTAGTTCTGCAATTTCTGAATATTCACTCTTTAATTGTGCTTCGAAACAATTTAAAAAAGCAGGATTTTCAAATCCACTGGGAGTCAAAGTGTTTTTCCATTTATTAATATGGAAAACGCCAACACAGTTTAGTTTATTAAGTTTTTCTTTTTCTGAGGTGATAATGTTAAAGCTTAAACAACCTAGTTTAGTTAATAGTCGCTCTGTTTGATTTATTTTCTGACGCGTGTTTCTGGATAGTACATCTGATTTATAAGAAGTATTGATGTCATTTAAATTAATTTGATAGCCATAATCTTCTATTATGTAACGCTTATTACACGATAAACGATCTAATATGTTTTCCGCCTCATTTGATAACATACCAGCAATAAACTCACTCCATTGATCTTGTTTTGAAATAAATAGTACCAGAGCATTTTTTAGCTCGTTCTCATATCTTTTATCGACTAAGAAATCATTGTATTCTATCCAAGGTTGATCGAATTCTGCGTTCCCTGTACGATTTAACCACCATTGGGTTTTACTGCGAAAACCAAAGACCTTACGTTCTTTTTCAAAAATAAACGCTAAAGCCACGACTTGCTTGTTAACCGTAGCTTGTAACAAATAAAAGGGTTGTTTTACTTGCTTTAACCATGAGCCAAACCAATCCCAGGTTAAAAAATAATGACAATCTGAGCGTTCCTGTAAATCGAGCCAAATTGACTCTATCGCATTTATATGGCAAGTATTTGAATATATCATTTCAATTTTCACCAGTTCGTCTATAGATTGCACTCGTTCAACTTACCTTTAATGATTGACTTATAAAGCTATTATCGGCACTATTTGTAACCTAATTGTTGCTAAAAATCTATTTGTTTTGGAAAGATCTTGAAAGTTCCATTTAAAGTCAATGAGCACGGATCACTCGCTCAACAACCCCAAGTTGTTAGTTTTTCATTTCCTTTGCCTGCAAGCGAAATTTTCTCAACAGAAGAACTTCAATTATCCCATCATGAAAAAGTACAAGTAGCTGAATTCTCGGTTTTAAGTTATTGGCCTAACGCTTCGGCAAAGTGGATTAGGTGTGACTTTATATTGGATGAAAAGCAATACTTAGATCCTAATTATATTATTAAGAAGCAACAAACTTGCGATAATGTCGTATTCAAGCACGCTATTAATTGTATAAGTATTCAAAACACACTAAAAATATCCAATAATAATTACAGCTTCCATTTACATAACAATGAACTGCTCATTAATGAAATCCCCTGGAAGTTTAAATTATCAGGATTAAATGATGAGGAATTAACGCTAATTGTTACTGATTTTTTGCCTCAAATTAATAAGTCTACGCTCAAGCAAGAAGTTGCTTACCATGGTGAGTTTCAAAATAATAATCGTGAAGCCGTTTTAGAATTTGACTGTAAACTCACATTTAATGCTGCAAACCCAACCATTAAAATAGATTTTACATTACGTAATCCTAAACCTATGGTCCACAACAATGGTAAATGGGATTTAGGTAACAAAAACTCTTACCACTTTACGTCTTTGAATCTTGATTTTTTAAGTCTTGATTCGGAAAAAATTACACTTGACGTTACGGATAAAGGCCAACACTTTCAGCAACATGGTGCATGTTTTCTTCATCAGGCTAGCAGTGGTGGTGATAATTGGAACTCAAGTAATCACGTCGATGCTAACGGGGTAGTGAATAATGCGTTCAAAGGGTTCCGAGTAACACAAGGAATAGACGTTATTTGCAGTGGTGACCGAGCAGAGCCAACAATCAATGCAGTACTAAACAATACTAACCTCTCAATTGCTTACAAAAATTTTTGGCAAACTTTTCCGAAATCTATTGAAAGTGCTCAGAGCAAAATAACTCTGGGTTTATTTCCACAAGACAAAAATATAAATCATGAACTTCAACCTGGAGAGCAGACAACACATACCTTTTTTGTTCATTATGGTACCGAACCTTCGGGTCCTATAAATGCGAATAATCAAGAACTATCGGTAAGTATTTGTCCTGATTACTTAGCAACAACCAATGCCATTCCATATTTTAGTAATTCGAACGATGAAGATATTACTCGTATTATTAACGAAGGGCTTACCTGTAAAGATAATTTTTTTGAAAAGCGTGAGGCAATCGATGAATATGGCTGGCGAAATTTTGGCGACATCTATGCAGACCACGAAACATTAGCGTATCAAGGTGATAAAGAGCTTATCTCCCACTATAACAATCAGTACGATGCATTATATGGGTTCATTCGCCAATTCCTTGTTACTGGTAATTCACAGTGGTGGACATTGGCATCAGATCTCGCTCAACATGTTAAAGATATAGATATTTATCACACAGATGAAGACAAAGCAGAATACAACAACGGCTTATTTTGGCATACCGATCATTATTTACCTGCAGAAACTGCTAGTCATAGAACCTATTCACAGAGACAACAAGCAAACGCATATCAAGATCATGCAGGCGGCGGTGGTCCCGGTGGCCAGCATTGTTATACCACTGGTTTAATGCTTCATTATTATTTAACCGCCGATGAAACCTCTAAAACCGCTGTAATAAAATTAGCAGATTGGATTACTAACGTGTTTGAAGGTTCAAATACATTTTTTGAATTTATACTAGGTGTTAAAAACAAAAACATACCAGGGCTAAAGGACAAATTGACCGGACAATATCCTTTAGACCGAGGTACAGGCAACTATATTATTGCGTTACTCGATGCCTATGAACTAACCAATAAACAGTCTTACTTAGACCGAGTAAGTTTAATTATTAAGCATACTGCTAACCCGCATGAAGATTTAGCTACGAGAAATTTAAGCAACATAGAAGAATCGTGGTTTTATACTATATTTTTGCAAGCTGTTTTACGATATTTACTTGCCAAAAAGCAAGCGAATCAATTTGATAGCTCATTCAATTATGCTACCGATTTATTAGTACACTTTTCTAATTGGATGATTGACAACGAAGCTCCATATTTAAATACTCCAGATAGACTTGAATACCCCAATCATACATGGGCAGCCCAAGATATACGTAAAGCAAATGTACTTTACGGCGCATACTATTTTTCTGGAAAAAATGACATAAATACAAATCAATACAAAAATAAAGCAGACGAATTTTATCAATATGTATATAACTCATTAAAAACTGAAGAGACCAGAACATATACTCGTATTCTTGCTATTTTGATGCAAAACTCGGGATTTAAGAGTTTTGTAGAGCATAATAATTCAGAAGCACACGCTGCAAGTAAAACAAACGTGATGTTCACAAAGTCGCCTTCGCCTAAACTAGAATTCGTAAAATCATTAACTAAAACGTTGAGAAATACGTCTCTGAACAAGGAATTAACTTGGTTGTGCCATCGTTCCAATAAAGTAAAGCAATTATTCGGGAGGTACCTAAAATGAACGTATCCTTTATCATTCCACATAAAGGCCGATTGGAGATGCTTAAGGAAACAATTGTTTCCATTTTAAATCTCAATTACGATCAAACTCAGATAGAGATTATAGTCGTAAGCCAAAACGATTTTTTGTCTGTAAATGAACTTGTAAAAAGTAATAATAACCAGATTACAATCCTTTTAGCTGATGAAAAAGGAACTATTTCTAAATCTAGAAATATGGGTGCAGCAAAAGCTACTGGTGAGTACTTGACCTTTTTGGACGCGGATATTAATTTGTCGACTAATTGGCTCAATGTTATGTTTGAGGAAATCCAAAAAGATGACAAACGAAAAATAATTGCCTCAACACAGATTAACTCTAATCAAGCTTCAAGCGTTGAAATAATAAGAACACTAATGAATAGTTCTACAGCAGACTCTTATGTTGATTCCTTATCTGGAGCTAATTTATTTATGAATGCTAAAGACTTTTGGTTCGCAGAAGGGTTTCCTGAAGAATTGACCACTTGTGAAGATATATTTTTTACATCAAAAGTAGCAAAGGTTGGTTTATTATTTTGTACTAGTAAAGCTAACCACGTACATTTAGGTGAAGATAAAAATTGGAGCCAATTATTTAATAAAGAAATATGGCGAGGCCAGTCAAATCTCAAGTCATTATCTGGCCGTACTATCCCCCTACGAGAGTACCCAAGTTTATTAGTCCCTCTTTGGATTTTCTTTTTTACCATTGCAGCGAGTCTTTCGTTATTATTGGGTAATTTAGGTAGTACATTGTCATGTATTCTCATTATTGCATTACCTGTTTTTCTTTACAGCCAACGCTTAAAACGCATGGCAAAAAGAAAAGTTAAATTTGGTATTATTGTCAAATTCTATTTGGTATATTTCGCTGCCAGAGCCATAGGTACAGTAGTTGGTTTAACAAAATCTTTTAACGTAAGGAATGCGGCGTGAGTCAACAGAAAATTAAAGTTTTACAGTTTATTTGTTCTACCGGGTTTTATGGAGCTGAACGGTGGATTTTAGCCTTAGCTAAAAATTTGCCAAAAGATAGCGTTCCATGTGATTTAGTTGTTACTTTAGAAGGCAACCCCAAAGACCTAGAATTAGTTAAAGAATATAAAAAACAAGAAGTTGGCGAAGTAATTGAAGTACCCATGCGCCATAAATTTGATTTCTCCGTCGTAAACAAGTTATCAAAGCTCATAAAAGACAATGGCTATGATGTTATTCATACTCATGGTTACAAGTCTGACATTTTAGGCGTATTGGCAGCTAGAAAAGCAGGCATTCGCTCTGTCGTAACGCCCCATGGTTTTGAAAATTCGAAAGATTTAAAGCTGCGATTATTTATCTGGGCTGGCAATAAAATGATGAAATACGCCAATGTTGTAGTCCCTCTCTCTAAAGCACTTTGTCAAGACGTTAAAGGATTTGGCGTTAGAAACACAAAAATTGAATACGTACAAAACGGTGTTGATCTCTCTGAAGTTGAAGAACAAAAAGTTAAAGACAATAAATTAATTTCAGTGGGTGATGCCAAGCGAATTGGTTTTGTTGGTCAAATGATCAGCAGAAAAAACATTATAGATATTTTAGATATTTTTGAAACTTTAGCAGAAAAACATCCCAACATTACACTAAGCTTGTTGGGCGACGGTGAATCTCGCGGTGAATTAGAAGAACATACAAAAAGCTTAAACCATAAAAACCGCATCGAATTTATGGGATACCGGGATGATCGCCTTGAATTATTACAGAGCTTTGACCTATTTGTAATGACATCAACACTTGAAGGTATTCCTCGCTGTTTAATGGAAGCTACAGCAATGGGTGTACCTGTAGCAGCTTATAATATTGCCGGTGTAGATCAACTCATTGAACATGAAAAAACAGGGTTATTAGCCCCTTTTGGTGAAAAAGATACATTAGCAGCATACTGGGAAGAGCTGCTCTTTGATGAAGATAAGGCGAAAAAATTAAGTGATAATGCCTGCGAATTTGTTAATAAAAATTATGCGGGTAAACGTATGGCAACAGAATACATTGAAGTATTCAAGCAGCTTTTAAATGGAAAGTACGATTAATGCCATTACAAGACAGGCCAAAGATTCAGTTTATATTATCAGTAGATACTGAAGAAGAATGGGATTGGTCTGGTCCTTTCCCTGATAAAAACTTCTCTATTAATAATGTATTTGAGATCCCTGCATTTCAACTTTATTGCCAAGAATTAGGCATTAAGCCGACATATTTAGTGGATCACGCGGTATCTAATAATATAGCAAGTTCAGCAATATTAAGAGAATTACCAAGAGACCATTGTGAAATAGGCGCCCATTTACATCCTTGGGTGAACCCTCCTTTTACGGAAAAGACCACTGAATATCTTTCTCATGTTATTAACTTGCCAATTGCTATAGTAGAAGCAAAACTTATCGAATTAATAACAAGTATTCAAAATAATATTGGTGTTAGGCCCACATCATTTAGAACCGGTCGATGGGGAATAAATGGCGCAGTAATAGAGCTACTAGCCAAATATAATTTTGAAGTAGACAGCAGTATTTATCCTTTATATCACAACAATTTTTTCAGCTGTGAAGCGGCACCAACTCGACATTATAATCCTAGTTTAGCTAATACAAATATTCATGATAAAGACCAAACGCATAATATTCTTGAACTACCTGTAAGTTGTGGATTTAATCGTTCAAATTATGCATTTGCACAGAAAATGCATAAATTATTCGAAAAGCATCCGTTCTCTTGGTTAAAAGTTAATGGGGCTTTATGGCATACTCTGTTATTAAGAAAGATATATTTAAGCCCTGAACTTTGTACGAGCAAAGACATGAACAGGCTAATTGACAATAAATTAAAAAATGGTGATAGCTGTTTTCATATGTATTTACATAGTTCGAGTCTCCTAACTGATGTTACGGGACTAAATAATGAATTAAATGCTAGAGAAAGTATCTGTCAGCGCATCGGAGAAGTAATTCATCATTTATCACATGTAGCCGATGTCGAATTTTTAACACTTACCGAAGCAAAATCTAAATTAGCAACAATGGAAAATGTATGATTAACATTAGATTAGTCCAAGATGTAGATTGC
>Ga0209396_1005620_pt1 | contig 11793 bp, 9 predicted proteins | sample GOMGulsemesocosm_6_FD_184638 | JGI IMG/M metagenome (GOLD analysis project Ga0209396, IMG submission 184638) | Methane-oxidizing microbial communities from mesocosms in the Gulf of Mexico - GOM8C Gulf of Mexico (SPAdes) (version 2) | ecosystem: Environmental > Aquatic > Marine > Cold seeps... | reverse complement strand
AATCCAAGCACTCAACCCTTCGCTAGGTAAACGTGACATCACTGGTGTGCCTACTTCTTTGACGCGGTTATAGCCACCTAAGTGATTTTGATATTCTCTATCAAGTAAGTTATCAACACCGCCACGTACTGTGAAGTCGGCAGTAACAAAGTACTCAAGATCAATATTTACTAAACCGTAGCCTGATGTGGCCTGCTCTGTATTCGTTTCAGATACATCGTCCTGTGCGGCCACCGCAACTAACGTTAAGTTACCAATGAGATTGTCACTATGATAGGTGAAACTAAATTGACCATTAAGTGGCGCAATACGATACAGGTTGTCATCCATATCACGACGTTCACCCTTTACGTAGCTGGCAATACCTGAAAACTGGAAGCTATCACTGATATTGTAATACCAATTAACATCAGCGCCATATAGCTTAGCATCAACATTACTAAATTTAAGTGCATTATCATCGCCAGCCATCATTGATGCCATAGAAGAAGCTGCCATATCTTCCATTCCCATTGGCGTACCTTGAATGTAATTATCAATATTTTGATAAAAAACATGGGGTGCAATCATGAAGTCACTACTTTGCCATGTTAAACCAAGGTCACCTTGATAAGCCGTTTCAGACTCAAGGTTTATATCACCAATATAGGTATGTCCATCAGCTAAACCACCTGTGGCTTCCATAGGCGTCCACAAGTAACGTTCTTGATATGACGGTGCACGGTTTTTAATACCTGCACCAATATAAAGTGTTAAAGACTCACTGAGTTGAGTTTGGGTACTAAGCGCAATATCAACATTAGTATCTGAGACTTCTCTATCGGCATTATTAAAGTCATCTTCAAGATCACCCATTAAAGTCCCCATACTAGGCATTGCCATGTCAGAATCCATGTTAGGCATATCACCCATGCCTGAGTTCATATCACCCATGCCCGAATCCATATTAGACATATCTCCCATAGGCATGTTCATTGCCATATTACCACTGACTTCATCGGCATTAGACTTAGCATGTTTTACTCGTACACCTAACTGAATAGTCGTTTGGCGATATGTATTTTGCCACTCGGTAAAAAAGGCAATACGATCATCGGTGACGTTGTTAAAGTTAACAACCTCAAACATATCGTTAGTTGGGTTAGTGATAACAGAGTCGTGCGTTGCTAGGTAGCCATCAAGTCCAAACGCTATTTCACCTAAAGAAAAGTCACCGAAACTAAACTCACGATTTAGTACGAATTTGAAATCTGTTGTGTCTGCGAGTGCGGTATTGCGACGTTTTTTCATTGGATCATGAGCGCGCATAAGAAAATTAGTCATACCGTGATCAGCATCGAGATAACCAAGTGACCATTCACCTTGCCACTGACCCAATTCGAAATCACCATCTAAATTAATACGCTGACTTTCAATATACTCAATATCCATAGGTAACGCTGGCGTACCAGAGTCAGTAGTCTTGGTGTAGTGATAACTTAAACCGATAGTATTACTTTCAACTGAATGGCGAATATCAAAACCCGCTTGAGTTTTATCAAAATCAGTAGGCATTATTACAGTACCATCACCACTTTCCTGACTATCACCCGCCTGGGTATTACCATAAAGCAATAGGGCGACATCACCTTTGGCAATGTTAGTCACGCCTGAAAGTGTACTAGCACTATTGTTACTACGGTAGCCAGCTTGTAGGTCACCACTGACTTGCGTTGTTTCAGAGTCCATTACTTCTGCTTTACGCATTTTAATATCTATAGCGCCGCCTAGCGTATTCATACCTGCAGAAACGGGGGCAATGCCTCGATAAACGGTCATAGAATCAACAATAAGAGGTGTTGAATAGCTTAATGGAGTATCCATGGCATTTGGACCTGCGCCAATAATTGGATGACCATCTAATGAGGTCGCAACTCTGTCACCAAATAAACCACGGTATTGTGCAATACCCGTAATAGGACCATTGCTGTTAATATTTGCGCCGGGCACAGAGGCTAACCAATTGGCTAAATCAGCTTCGGTGGTCTTACCTTGGGCGTAACTTTGATTATCTTCTAGGGTGTTATGACGCTGATTTGAAATGGTGATAACTTCGATGTCTTTAATTGCACCTTGAGCTGCACTTGCTGAATAAGGAAGGGCCAAAGTAGGAAGCGCTAACACACCACCACCTAATACAACTAGGTTAACAGCGACAGCAAGAGGTTTAAGCGTAAATTTCATGGGTTATTCACTTACAAGTTATACTAAAAGGAATTCAATTAAGAGAATTGGTATAACGCTATTTTGTAGGTGATTACATTTGAAAACAAAGGGAAACAAGCAATGTGCGACAAAGTGTCGCACCATAAAACTCGCTTATTTGCGCTAGGTCAAACTAGCGAGACTTTACCGGTAGTAATTACTTAAATTATGCCCGCTTTTTTCAGGTGATTTCTTGCAATAGCGACGCGTGAAGCTTTCATTTGTGCATAAGTGTCTCGAGTAAAGTTAAAGGCAAAGAAATGAACTCCTTCAGTATTTTCGACAAAACCAACATACCAACCTAACATCGCTTTGCTACTTACATCATCAGCATTCGCTTTTCCCGCACCTGTTTTAGCATAGAGTGAGTAACGAGTATTAGTTTCAACTAACATAACTTCTTTTAGCGTATCAATACTGTTTTGACTTATCGCTAACTCTCCCCTATACATTTTTTGTAAAAAACGTACTTGCTCAATGGCTGATATTTTCATACTACCGTTTAGCCAAAAACTGTCTAAACCAGAAGAGATGTCTTTGTTGCCATAATCAAAGCTTGATACGTAAGATTGCATCTTATCTTGCCCAATATTCATAGCCATTTGTCGATAAATAGCTACCATGGAGAATTTAAATGCTGTGGCAAGATTGTATTCAGGAAGCTTCCAAACCGATGGCCACCAAGCTTGTACAGGGTACTTTTTTTGATCAAAAATTAACGTTTGTTGTGCATTAGTTATCTGTTTACTATCCAATGCAATGAGACTATTAATGATTTTAAAGGTAGAGAAAGGTGATAAACGTTGCTTTGCTCTTTTTTCATTTACCAACAATAGTTTTTCACTTTCTTCTACGTATGATGAAGCTTGAACCACCTTTGAATCATTAAGAGAGTTTCCCTCTTCACTGGTTGTTTGACTAACCAATTCATTTGATTTTTCGCTGACTTTTGTACTCAATAATACAAAGGTACAGTCATTAGTACTAGCAATACAAAGCTCATTGCTAGCAATTGCTTGGTGGGTAAAGCTACTCAATGCTAGTGCACTGACAATACAGATAATTCTTTTCACGAAAACCTCTTTATGGGAAAGTAGAGCAGGTATAACAGATGAAAAATCATACGCGCCTTCACTAAAGGAAACAATGACATAAATCAAGCAAGGTGATTTATGAGTGACAAATGAAAATTTAGTGTCACAATGGTTAAATAGGTTATCAACAGGAAGATGGATGAAAGCTTTTTTTACCTTAATTTTTATACTATTAAGTTCAACTACGTTTGCCACAGAGCAAGCAGAAGAAATATTTGCTCAACTTACTCCGTCCCTTTACCAAATCAAGTTAATTGATAAAGCCAGTGGAGAGAAGTCTTCAATAGGCTCTGGTTTTCAAATAAGCGCAGATGGCATTATTGCGACCAACTATCATGTTATATCAAGCTACGCTCGCCACCCTGAAAAATATCGCATTGAGTATTTAGACAACCAGGGGGAAACTGCAGAGGTGGAATTGATAAGTGTTGATGTCATTAATGACCTTGCGTTAATTAAACGCCAAGTCGAAGGCAATATGCCCTATTTCAAACTTTCTGATAAAAAGCCAATTAAAGGTGAAAAATTATTTGCCTTAGGAAACCCACATGATTTAGGCATGATTGTGGTACCTGGCACTTATAACGGGTTAAAAAAGGAATCGTTTAATGAGCGTATCCATTTCACCGGTTCTATTAATTCAGGCATGAGTGGTGGTCCTGTTGTCAATAAGTCTGAAAAAGTGGTTGGCATTAATGTCGCTACGTCAGGTAATCAAATTGGTTTCTTAGTGCCACATGACAAATTGGTGAACCTTTTTAACGACTACAACATAAAAGCGCCGACTGACATAAAACAACAGATGACTGAACAATTACACGCTAACCAGAACAAGCTAATGAAAGCATTAATTAGCAGTACTTGGCAAAGTAAAGAGCTCGATGGAAAAGCCCTTATCCCTATTATTGAAGTGCCTTTTATTCGTTGTTGGGGAGACTCGAATTCTGATAAAACTGATGCTCTTATTAAAGCAGCCATTGCCAGTTGCTCTTTAGATGAAAATACTTACCTGTCATCGCATTTTTTTACCGGCAGTATCGAAATTCAGTTTCGCTACATGCAGGCAAGAAATTTAAGTGATAATAAGTTTTATCACTTATACCAACAGCAAATTTCCCGTGCGAGTGCCGGTAACCGAGCAGGAAAAGATGATGTTAGTGAATATCAATGTCACCATGATTTAATTACTCCAGACAGTACCGCCAATACAAGTAAGGAAATTAACAACAAGAGTGTTTTTTGTACTCGTGCTTATAAGGATTTTCCAGGCTTGTTTGATGTTTTGTATTTAGGCGCCAGTGTTGATAAAAACCAGCAAGCATTAGTAAGCCACTTTACATTGGCTGGCGTTAGCCAAGAAAACGCCATGGTATTCACCGGTAAATTTATGGAGGCGGTGTCATGGAAGTAGGATTAGACGTTCAAGCGGGTTTAATAAATAAAGTCCCTGATTTTTCAAATTCAAATGATAACTTGTCGATAGATGATGGTGAGATTATTATTGAAGAAATCACCCGTAATCATAAATTATTACATCGCCATAGATTAAAGCAAAGTGAAGTGTCTATTGGTCGAAACTACCAAAATGATATCATTTTAACTGACCCACATATTTGTCCTCAGCATTTATCTATTAGCTTTGCGCAAGGGACTTGGCGTATAAATGATAATAATTCTATCAATGGCACGGTATTAGAAAATAACAATGCCGAAAAACAAAATGCCCATCAGCAAGTGATTAATGATGGTGATGTTATTATTTTAGGTAAGAGCCAATTAAGAATACTCTTTAAGAACCACCGAGTTGCCGACACTATTGCCTTCAGCCCTTTTGAGTCCCTAATCGACTTTATTCGTAGTCCTATTGCAGTGTTTACCAGTATTGCACTGTTTATGCTTATTGCTGCAAACATTACCTATTTGAATCAACCTACCGAAGCAAATATAAGTCAGCTATTTGTTGGCGCTTTTAGCAAAAGTTTGTTATTTGCATTATGGCCCGCTGGCGTTGCATTAGTTTCGCACCTGACTAAGCATGACCCCCGCATATTAGCTCAACTAGGCATTAGCTTTACCTTTTTTATTCTTATGTGGTTAAGTGATTTGTTAGAAGAAATTATTGCTTTTAACTCGGCCAGTAATTCACTGTTAGGTATATTTATTACGCTACTGACAATTGGTTTGGCCTTTAGCTTATTTTGGCTTAATAGCTATATCGGCTTTCATGTCAGTGCAAAGCGAAGAATTGCCGTAGCACTCAGTATCACCACTTTATTATTTGGTGGTAGTTATTTATTACAATACAGTCAGAAACCAGAGTTTAACCCTCACCCTCGATATAATGCGACCATAATGGCACCTAGCTACTTGATAGCTCCAAGCAACAATGTCGAGACATTTATAGAGCGCAGTAATGCATTATTCGAACAAGCGAGTAAAGCTGCACAGAAAGACTAATGGTTAAACGAGGTAATCGATTGGGTTAAATAAAAAAGGCTTATTTTCATTAGAAAATAAGCCTTTTTTTGTTTATTCTGTTCAGGAAATGACAGGTGTTATCGTCCAGAGCTGAATACTTATACCAATTTGATTAAATTTCTTCCCTACTCAGAGCTACATTGGTGAGCTTAGAATAAATAAAATTTGCTAAACATAGTCACTCTATATTTAGTTAATTTTGTGAAATTATCAGTTTACCAATGAGCTCCCAAGGGCGAGTTTAAAAGGCTTCTATGCAGCGTTATTGGTTTTGAGAAGGGAATAACCATTCTCATCAATCAATGCCTTGCCTTTAAGCCTTTTAATTCTCGCTGAGTGGGAAAGAACTTAATCAACTTGGTATTATGCTTAGTAATCGAAATTCAAAGCTCAGAGTTCGATATTCAACTTACGGACGAGGGATGAAACCTACCGCTTCATATACTTTAGCAAGTACCTTGCTAGCACGTGCTGAAGCTTTCTCGGCACCTTTACGCATCACTTCCTCTAAGAAGGCTTGGTCAGCTCTATATTCATGAAATTTAGCTTGAATTGGCTCTAATAATTCCACTACTGCATTAGCTACATCACCTTTTAAGTGTCCATACATTTTATCTTCATACTCAGGCACTAACTCAGCAACTGTTTTTCCTGTCGCACAAGACAGTAATGACAATAAATTAGAAACACCTGGCTTTTCTTCAAGATCAAAGTAAATATTGGCCTCTTCATCTGAATCAGTTACTGCACGTTTAATTTTCTTAGCGATCTTCTTAGGATCTTCTAATAAGCCAATGAAGTTACCTGGGTTAGTGTCAGACTTAGACATTTTCTTTGTCGGCTCAAGCAAGCTCATTACTCGTGCGCCCTGCTCTGGTATAAAAGGATCTGGCACAACAAAGATTTCACCATAAAGGTTATTAAAGCGAGTAGCGATATCTCTTGCTAGCTCTAAATGTTGCTTTTGATCATCACCAACAGGGACACGATCAGCACCGTAAAGAAGGATATCAGCTGCCATCAATACCGGATAAGTAAACAAACCAGAGTTCATGTTCGCTTCAGATTTTTGTGACTTATCTTTATATTGCGTCATGCGATTTAATTCGCCCATTTGCGTATAGCAATTTAGCACCCAACTCAATTGTGCATGCTCAGGAACATGTGATTGAATAAAGATAGTGCTTTGCTCTGGATCGACTCCACACGCAAGGTACAAGGCTAAACCATCTAAGGTAGCATTACGTAAATCTTCGGCTTTAGGGCGCACAGTTATTGCGTGTTGGTCAACCAACATGTAATAACACTCGTGGCTAGACTGCATATTAACCCATTGCTTTAATGCGCCTAAATAATTACCAATAGTTAACTCGCCTGACGGCTGACAGCCACTTAATACAATAGGTTTACTTGTCATTTTCTAATCCTTAAATTCTAAATTCTTGATATTAGCTTATTGCGAAACGGTAGCTAATTCTACACGCATTTCATCAATCGCTACTTTATAGTTATCTTGCGAAAAGATTGCTGAGCCCGCAACAAACATATCTGCACCAGCTTCGGCAATTTCGGCAATATTGTTAGCCTTTACGCCACCATCTACTTGTAAACGTATGTCGTAGCCACTTTGTTTGATTTTTTCTTTTACTAAGCGCAATTTATCTAATGTGGTCGGAATAAAAGACTGTCCACCAAAACCAGGGTTAACTGACATCAATAAGATGACATCTAATTTATCCATTACAAAGTCAAGGCAATGCAGTGGTGTAGCAGGATTAAGTACTAAACCGGCCTTACAACCATTGTCTTTAATAAGTTGTAAGCTTCTATCAATATGATCACTGGCTTCTGGATGGAAAGTAATGATGTCCGCACCAGCCTTTGCAAAAGCGGGTATTAATGTATCAACGTTCTTAACCATTAAATGCACATCAATAGGTGCTTTAATGCCGTAGTCACGTAATGCTTGGCAAATCATAGGGCCAAACGTTAGGTTAGGTACAAAGTGATTATCCATTACATCAAAATGAACAACATCAGCTCCCGCAGCTAAAACATTGGCAACATCATCACCTAAACGAGCAAAATCGGCAGATAAAATAGAAGGAGCAATTAAAAATGGTGACATGAGCATAACATCCTAGAAAAATATGCCGCTATTATACCCATGCTAACTAAAAATGCGAGTTCCGTACTATAGCTTCATCTTGTCTGTTGCACTTTATTTGACCAATATCGATTTAAAGCGCACCAACATTGCTCATTCTCAGATATAAGCTATGATCTATAAATAAAAAACACAAACTAACGCCCCTTAATTACTTGATATTTATAGCCAAATCCAATAACCCCTCTAAAACTTGATATAGGCATCAAGATTGCAACTTTACTGGTAGACAATTATTAATTACAAACTATAAAGAGACTGATTATGAAAAAAACAATAACATCTATAGCTATGGCATCATTACTAGCGTCTTCAGGTATTTCTTTTCAAGCATCTGCTACTGAAGGTTTATCAGCTAACGTAGCTGCTACTAATAACTACTTATGGCGTGGCCTTGAGCAAACAGGTGGTGATGCTGCGGTTTCTGGTGGTATTGATTATGCTGCTGATTCTGGTTTTTATACCGGTACTTGGGTATCAAATGCATGGGGTGGTACAGAATTGGACTTGTATGCTGGTTTTGGTGCAGATATCAATGAAAGCATGTCATATGATGTTGGTTTTATCTACTTTGCTTACCCCGATGCTGATGATGCAGACTTTTCTGAAATCTATGGTAGCTTCACTTTTACTGGCTTAACGGTAGGTGTTGCTATATTAGCATCAGCATCTCTTGATGATATTGATGCTGGTGATTCTATCTACGTTAATGCCGATTATGCTTTAGCTCTGGGTAATGAAGCTGAAGTCAATTTTCACCTTGGTAATTACAGTGGCGACTTCTCAACTGACTCAACTGATTTTGGTGTATCAATAAGCAAAGACAATTTCACTTTTGGTGTTTCTAAAACTGACTACGACGATGGTGGTAGCAGTGATGATGTGAAATTCTACGTTGGTTACAGTGTTGACATTGATTTATAATCCATTGATAGCTTAGTTTATTGATAGCTGAAAAAACAAGCAAAGACATTCAGGTGAACATAGCTTATACTTGCTCACCTCTTTTAGTTTAAAGTATAAATACTATGTCGAAGCGGATTCTGACAAACGTTTACTCCTCAAAAATGAAGCATTTATTCCTTGCATTCACTCTCACTATAATTGCCTTATTTACGGTAAATAAATATTCTGATAAACAAAACCATCAAGTACAGCTCTTAAGTTCATGCATGGCTATTGAATCAAGTTTACCTATGAACCATACAAACCATCCTTGTTATGTAAGTAATATGTCTAATAAAAGCTGGATTTCTTGGTTGTTAGGGGACAGTAAGTCAACACATCTGCATTTTTTAGACTTGAACGAGTTAATTCATTCTAGCTTCAATTGAAGTTTCAGTTAAGGTGGTCAATATCATTCAAACTAATTTGAAAGATACTTTCAAAAGCATTGCAGCTGCATTTTTTGGCGTACAAAGTGAAAGTGCCCGCAAGCGTGATTTTTCAGAAGGCAAGTTAAGCCACTTTATTATTGTAGGGCTAATCTCTGTCTTGATTTTTATTGGTGCTCTAGTGGCTATTGTTAGCTTAGTTATGCCGAGTACTTCGTAAGTCTTATTTTAGCTTATCTATAACTTTCTCCAAACGAACACAACGCTCATAGTGAAGCGAAAAATAAAGATATACTTTATACAAAAAGATTGCTATTCATAGTTAATAATTTACTCTCTTGTTGCCAAGATTATCTATGAAGAACTTTGATGTTAACTAAAACAATGCAATTAATACTGCTAATTACTGTCATTGTCTATGCTAGTCTTTTATCAGCTGATGATACATCGAAACCTACCTTAAGTGGCCCTGCTGCAGTCTGGTCATTTTCACAAATGCCCAATAAAGCCTCTCTACGCGGTACGGCAATAATACAGAATTCTCTTTGGGTAACAGGCGATAGTAATAGTGTCTTTGTAAGCCAAGATTCGGGAGAAACTTGGCAAAATAAATCAGTGCCAACAGAACTCAATAGAGATTTTCGTGATATTGAACTTTTTAATGATAAAACAGCCATAGTGATGAGCGCAGGTAGTGGTGAGCTATCAACCCTTTACAAAACAAATGATGGCGGCAACAGTTGGCAAGTACTTTATCAAAACAATGATAAGTTAGGTTTCTTTAACTCTATTGCCTTTTGGAATGAAAAACAGGGCTTATTAATGGGCGATCCTGTTGACGGTTTTTATGTGATAAAAAAAACAACTGATGGCGGTAAAACATGGCGTAGAATTACAGTTAATAACCTGCCCAGTATCTTACCAAAGGAATCTGCCTTTGCTGCTAGTGGCAGTAGTATAATAGTTGGTAATAGTGGTAAAGCATGGATTGCCACCGGTGGATTCTCAGCTTCTGTATATATTAGCCATGATTATGGTGAAACCTGGCAGCGCGACTCTGTGCCCTTGTATCAAGACACACAAACATCAGGTGGCTATTCTGTTGCTTTAAATCACTTAGGGCAAACCTTTGTTATTGGAGGTGATTACCTTCAAAGGCATAGGGCGTATTCTAATATGGCTCGGTTAAATGATGAACTCTGGGAGCCAATAAATACCGGCAGTATAGGTTTAAGAACAGCAATGTCTTGCCAAGATAAAATCTGTCTGACAACAGGGAAAACATCTACTGATATATCATTTGATGCAGGAAATTCTTGGCAGGTGCTTATTAACAAAGAAGCGGAGGGGGTTACTCAAGGGTTCTATAGTTTAGCAAGCGATGACTATCTATTTATTGCTGCAGGGGCTGAAGGAAAGGTAGGTGTGTTATCTTTTAAAGAGAAAGTAACACATCATTAAATAATCACCCCGATAGCGTGATCTTTACTTATAAAGAGCCAAGACTTCTTTCACTTTTACACGACCTTTACCCTTCTGGCTAATCGAACGTTGTACTTGGAAAAACTCTCTTTTATCTGCACCTTTATATAACTCACGGGTAAAGTCGACATGGTGATTAGAAATAATTGTCGCCACACCTCGTTTTTTTGCTTTCACAGCACAATCCACCAAGCGGCTTTGGTCTTGATCTGTAAATGAATTACCTGAATAAGCGGTAAAGTTAGCGGTTCTATTAATTGGAGAGTACGGTGGATCGCAATATATCACATCATCACTTTTAATTTGCGTAAATGCTGTTTCAAAATCACCTTGTAAAAAAGTGGCTCTTTGAGCTTTTTTTGAGAAATATTCTAATTCTGCTTTTGGGAAGTAAGGATGTTTATATCGACCAAAAGGTACATTATAACCACCACTTTTATTATAGCGGCATAAACCATTATAACCATGTCGGTTTAAATACAAGAATAGCAATGAACGTGTGTATGGATCACTCGACTCATTAAATTTTTTACGTAATTCATAATACTTTTCGGGATCATTATAATCACCAGTAAAGTACACTTGTGCATCGGTAATAAATTGAGCCGATTTATTTTTGATAAAATTAAATAAAGATATAAGATCTTTGTTCATATCTATTAATAAATATTCATCAAAGTCTATATTCAAGAAAACAGAGCCACCACCAACAAAGGGTTCAACTAATCTTTTTTTACCTTTAATAGGTAAAACTTTGAGGATTTCACCTACAACACGTTTCTTCCCTCCAGCCCACTTTAAGGGAGATCGCATATTGGTTTGCAATGTATCTTTACTCACTCTAGACCTTATTGCCAATGCTGTAATTTATGCTGGCGTTATTTACTGAAGAATTATAGCAGTTGTACTACTTTACATAGATCTTAGCAGGAACAAAGAGTAGAAGTCTAATCTAATGAGTCTCGTTATTCCCAGTCTAAACTATGCTTGCCTC
>Ga0209396_1005619_pt1 | contig 11793 bp, 10 predicted proteins | sample GOMGulsemesocosm_6_FD_184638 | JGI IMG/M metagenome (GOLD analysis project Ga0209396, IMG submission 184638) | Methane-oxidizing microbial communities from mesocosms in the Gulf of Mexico - GOM8C Gulf of Mexico (SPAdes) (version 2) | ecosystem: Environmental > Aquatic > Marine > Cold seeps... | reverse complement strand
GATTCATTATCTTTACTTATAAAAACGGTGTGTTTTCCAGGGAGATATCTTAGTGACGATACCCTATCCTGTGTTGGTAATTTTATACATTTTTCTTTGTTTGTTACTACGTCATAAAACCCAACATCACCTCCTTTAGTACCAAAAACTAGTGTATTATTATCTATAACATCTAAACTACTTATATTTTTATTTTCTTCTGAAATAGCACAGGTTTCAATATTAATATTTGGAATTACATAAATACCATTATTGAGTGTTGTTAACCAATAGTTATCTTCTTTATCTTTTAGTATTTTAGTGATATCTTTATTTTTTAAAAACCGTTTCCTTAAAAGAAACTTATGTGCAAATAATTCATATATAAAAACTCCAGAATTTGTACCAATCCAAACTTCATTTTCATTTTCAAATACAGTATAAATTTGCTCTTTAGCTAAAGCTTTTAACTCAATTCCATTGCTTATATTTTTTTCTGAAATATTTAGTTTGAAAAATGTATTTGTACCATGCCTATTTTCTAATAAATAGAAAGAAGAAGATGTTTTAAATATTCTTGACTTTCCTTGAAGTATATTAATTCCATCTTTATCTCTTTGTAATAAATTTGTTGAAAATATTTTTTTGAATTCATTTTTTGAATTGATACTTTCTAAAGAAGTTCCATTTGTAAAATAAATAGTCTCACCAGCTTTAAAAGGCTCTCCAAATGTTTGCCTGTTATTGGAAGTATAATTATAATCTAGGAGCTTTGTTTTTAAGTTAACCCTATAAATATAACTTCTAGAAAACACCAATAAATATTCTCCTTTAATTGTGAATTGTGGTAATTCTCCTTTTAATAGTTTACTTAAATCAGTAAATAAATGTAATTCTTCTCCATCTGTATAAAAAAATTGCCCTGAAATATTATTACACCAAATACGCCCTAAAGAATCTTGTTTAGCTCCAAAAACAGAAATTCCACGTTGGTTTTTATTGGTATAACTCTTATACGTTTTCCCATCATACCTAAAAAGTCCTTTGTCTGCACATAGCCAAATAAACCCTTCATCATCTTCAATAATATCGTAAAATTCTTTATCAGGGAGCCCATTTTTTTCTGATAGATGTATAGATACAGGCTCTTGGGCTTGCATGAGAAATGAAGCACAAAATAATATAAGTGAAAGTAGATATTTTATCAATCTATTATAAATTTATAACAAAATAATCTGCTCAAAATCTTCTACTCTAGCCCTAGAAATTTTTGCTTTTACAGATCCATTCTTTAATATAACATTTAAGTCTGTTTTATTTAAAAACTCAATATATGCCAAATTAATAATCCACGCTCTATGCGAACGAAAGAAAGAAGCTTCTGAAGGTAATATACCTTCAAAATATTTTAAATTTTTACTGCTTGTAATTACTTTCTCATTTTTTAAATATATTTTGCTATATGCTCCATCTGCTTCAATTGCAATAATATGATCTAAATCAATAATTCGTCTATTCCCAACTTCAGGAAGCACTATCTTTTTATAATTTTTATCTTTTATAGTTTCCAATAATATTTGATAATCAACCAATTTATTTTCTTGATTTAACTTTTCCTCTAGCTTTTTAAGTGAAAAAGTTAACTTTTTTCGATCAATTGGTTTTACTAAATAATCAATAGCATTTAATTCAAAAGCTTTTATGGCATATTGGTCATAAGCAGTAACAAATATAATTTCAAAATCAATTTTATCAAAGAAACTTACTATTTCATAACCAGCATAATTTGGCATTTGTACATCTAAAAACACAACATTTGGTTGTTGCTTTTTTATTTGCTTCACGCCATCTTCTAAATCAGAACAAGTTGCAACAATATTAATATTTGAAGAAGTCCTCTCTAATAAATTTGTAAGTACATTTCTTGCACTTTGTTCATCATCAATAAGTATTGCTTTAATCATATTAACAAAGATAGTAATAGCACTGTTATTTATAGTAAAAGACTTTGTGAAAGGTAAATTGGGTTTGTGAGCAATATAAATAGAAAAGCAACTCCTTAAAAAGAAGCCGCTTTCAACATACAGGTTTTTCCCATAAAACCTATATTTTTAATTCATTATCCAACAGTTGAAATACGTAAAGCATTATCACTTGCCAATTCATAAAATTGTGTATTAATTTCTTGGTAGAATATAATATTTATATCACTTTAATATTTAAAGAAAAATAACACTGTAATTATTTTATATATTATTTTTTTGTCAAAAAAAACATGAAAATTTCAAAATTATTATTTGGTACTTTTTTATTGTTAATTTTAAGTTGTACAACTGAAAATAACGAAGTTGTAGAAGTTGTAGAAGTTGTAGAAGTTATAGAAGTTGTAGAAGGGGAAAAAACAACAATTATCGAAAGATTAAGTAACGGAACTAAACGTGTTTGTGTGACTTGTAGTAATGGTTATAAGTTTTGCTGTGATTCTCCAAAAAGTCCTAACGTAAATTGTGTAACGAAAACTGGGAAATGTGAGACTAGTTCTTTATAAACTTTAAGTGATAAAAAAGGATTAACTATTTAATAGCTAATCCTTTTTTTAGCTAATATAGCAACTCCACCATATGCTCCATCTAAATGAAACCATAGTTTTTATTTTTTACAAATTCTAGCAATTTCGTTTAAAGGGTTAATTTACCTGTAAAAGCAATAATACAAAAGGTTGTAAGCCTTCTAACTTATCTTTTAATTTGATAAAGCCTTTTGTTTAGTCATAATTCCCAAATATTATGAATCCATACTAATACTCAATCATATGAGCTTTTTATATAGCATATGAATCTAGTTAAACAATTTCAATTCCTTTCTAAAAAGGAATCAATAATGATCAATAGGCCTATTGATTTTCGATATGATTTTGTGGAAATTATGTGTGTAACAAACTAATAACGCATGTTGTATGAATTTTATTATAGGAGGAAATTCTAAAAAATGTTAAATGTGTAAATCTTAGTTCATGGTTACTCCATAGTAAAGCCATGTATAGTTGACCTCAATGCACCGGAGTTCACCAAACCATTCCATACACATTATACTTCCCTCCTTTTCTCGGGGCGTATAAAAAGTATTACATTAACATTTTAAAAGGTATTTGTAGTCAAAAACTTTTCATTAAAAATGCAGAAGTAAACTTTACTTTACCCTAGCAAAGTTACATAACACGGAACATTATAGTTCAAATATATTATAGTTTAGTTTCATTGCTGTTTATCCATTTTTAAGCTATAATTCTCTATTATGTAAAATATCCCAGGATGTTTATAGTTTCATCAATAGTTGTAGTACTTGGGTGTTTATACATTCATGGTTTTGAGCTTTCGTTTAATTTCAATATTATGTACGATGGTTCAATATTTTTGAAATAAACGATTTATAAGAATGTTGCTAACTAAACATTTGAAGCCATAATTAGCCATTATGCAAAATTGCCGCTCGCCAAAGTCGCTCGATTGTTTTTTATAACACAAATGCGTAGCATTCATGAACTCCTTAATTTAAAATAAAAATGACGTGAATAATTTGCCAACGCTTCCAGCCACCAAAAAAAGCAAAACCTTTTAACTTACTTAGTTCATTTAAAAATAAATTAAAAAGCGAGAGCCCAATTATATTTGGTTCTCGCTATCTAAAATATGGGCGCTCCACTCACCTATTGTTTTAGCCAAAACTCTATGAGGCCATTTACTATATATATCTAATCTACTTTGTAATTTATGTGTGTTTTTAAGGAATCATTAAATTAATTTCAGCTGTATTCACAATTATTAAAACTCCATAGGTTCTCTGTTATCCGTTAATAATTCATATTCTTCATTTTCCATAAATGATTTAAAAAGCATTAGATACTGATGAACTTCATAATACTTTCAAATTGAAAATCAGAGTTTAATTCTGCCCATTTTAGGGATTCATACATGTTTTTTCTTTCATCTAAGTTATATCCATTTTTAAGATAGTCTGAAGACTTTACATTAAAAATAACTTCATCTAAAGCCTCCAAATCATATAATTCCCATAAAGGAATTATTAACTCTATATTATCTATCTTTTTCAATTAAGAATTTCCTTTAAAACAATCAACTTCTATACTAAATATTTAAATCTTATTTCTACGAATTCGTACTTGTACTTTATGGTTTTCGTGAATATAGTTTCTAATTTCTTCTTGTTCTTCTTCAGAGATGTCGTCTGCCCAAGTAATATAGTCAACTTCTAGTTTGAAAACCTTATTTATAGAGGGACATAAAGTAAAAAATTCTTTAAATCTTTCTTGGAGTACTTCATGATCCGATAAATCATATTTGTTTGGTAGTTCTAAATCTAAAAAAACCAATTTATGCCATAATAAGAGTTTTCCTCCAAAAACATAAACATCTTTTTCTCCAATCTGTTCATTGATTTTTTTTAGGTGTTTACTGGCGTTTCGAGTTTTGTGAAACTCCATTAGTTCATCTAGTATTTCTTTTATTTCTGTGTTCATTTCTTTTAATAATTAAATTCAATAAAATCTAATAAATCATCTATTTGTTCAAAATCTACATTTACATCTACTACTTTTTGAAAAGCTCTTTCATGAAAAAATGCTCTTTTCTCTATTTGGTGTACTGTCCCTTCAAAGCCGTTAATATGGTCTAAAGTATGGGTTCCTTCATGAACGATTTCACTTATGAATTCATCTATTGGTTTTGAGCCCCTAAAATAATTTCTTTCCCCGATATTAAAAGCTTGTGTAGCTCTTGCTTCTTCAATTGTATCACCATATTTAAGTAATATTTTTTCAAAATCAACATCATCTAAAATTTCAACTAACATTTTTCCTTCGTCAATTAGCTTGGCTATTCTATTAGCTTGTTCGGTAAACCCTTTTAAATTATCTGAAATTTCTTTCAAGGTAAGTTTACTGATATTTTTACCTTTCCATTTTTTTACAAATTGCTTGAATTGAGCAGATTTTTTAGCTTTAACCTTTTGGTCTATTTCTAAGTCATCAAAAATTTCCTTTATTTCAATTTTATTAAAATTCTTAAGGTCGTCAAGACTTTTTCTACCAAATCTTTTTAAATAAAATAACGCTTTTTTAGCAAAGTTAATAAAACTAGCTACTCCTTTTGCTAATTGGAAAAGACCAATAAGTAAAGATACAATTTGTATAAGATCATGTGCAAAATTATAATATAATTTTTCTATGTTTCCTTCTTTAAGAGCATCCTTATATTCTTTTGTAGCTCCTTCAATTAAAGTTTTAATAATACCTTCATCTAAAAGCTTATTAATACCCTTTATAAATTCGTCGTATTCTTTTTTGCTTCCTGAAATTTTTGCAAACAATTGTATCATTTCAGGTATTGCTTTTACTTCATCAATAATACCATTTATAAGTCCACAGTAAAAGGCATTATCTAGTGTACTACCTGGTAATAATGGGGTGAAATTATCTGCTTTAGGGTTCCAATTGTGCTCTTTTAGCTTTTTATTTTCAATTTTTTCTATAACAAAACTTGAAGCTTCTAAACTCAGGAAAAGTGCAGGATTCGTTTCAAAGACTTCTTTATTTAGTTGACTTTCACTTGTCTTTTCTAATATCCAAAGTCTAACCATCGCTGAAGATAACCCTTTTGTTACTCCTTTATCAACAGTCTTTTTAGAGAAAATGTTAAAATCAATTTCAGCTTTTATTTGATCTAAAACGAGTTGCTCAATGAAATCTAAAGTTGTGTTTCTTTCCTTTAAATCCTTAGCAACATTTGTACCCAATTGTATTTTAATAAAAGAAGTATCATAATTAGTATAATCTTCACTTACTAACCAAATATGAATTTCATTTGAATCTGGAAAAATTGCTTTTTTACCTTTTTCTGGCTCTTCAACTTTTCGATATACATCATATTGAGATTTTTCAATAAATACGGTAATTTTATATTTATCTATGATACTGAAATTTTCCATAAAAGAAATAACTTCTGAGGAAAATAATTTATTGTAATTAGCTAGATTATTAGCTTTTTCTGAAAGCCCTATAGTTTTAAGTATGTATTGCATCATTTTATAATGCACTAATTCATTATTGAAAAAACTATTTAGAGTGTTATTATCGGTTTTATATACTTTGTTTTCTAGTTCATTAGTATTTAATGAACTATCAGTATTTTTTAAATACTCTTTAAATCTCTTACCAAATTTAAAATGAATATCTATATTTTTATCTTGATCAACTTCTATAAAGGTCAAAACCTCATGATCTGTTGGTTGAGTCAAACTTTTTGAGTTTTCAGCCAATACTCCCTTTGGATAAGTATAGTTTACAAGGCTTATAAAATTCTTATGGCCATCAAATTTAAATTGTTTACTCTCTGCTGTTTTTAATTCTTTAAATAGCTCTGCACCGTCATACATCCAAAGAGCTTTACCATTCATTCCCTTAGCATAAGGAAGAAAAGCTTCTTGACCCCATTCTAAACTTGTGTATGAAGGCCAATCTAATCTAAAAACCTCATGAGGTCTCGATTCTTTGGTAATACGTTCCCAATAAGAGCCATTACTGGGTATTACTTCATTAGTTATTGTATTTAGACTGCCTATAGGGCTATTTTCTAAAGCATTTTGATTATACCCTTCCAAGTCTTCTATTGAATTAAATGTATCCATATTTTAATATTTGTAGTGGTCAAAACTACATATACTTGACAAGAATATTAATGTAAACCAAATTTGGATTCAGTAGTTTCAGCATTTTAAACTTTAACAGATTATAATTATAAAAGATACTTTGGTGCATTTATTACTTAATTTAAAAATCGAGAACCCAATATAATTGGGTTCTCGCTCTCTAAAATATGGTCGCTCCTCTCTCCTATTGTTTTGTCCAAAACTCTATGAGGCCGTTTAAAATTTATAGTCAATTGTTGGAGCAAAATGAAATATATCTTCTGCTTCTCCTGTTGCTTCCTGAAAACTTCCAGCGATGAAATAACTCATATCCAAATCAAAAGAGAGATGTTTGTTAAACTCATAGGATACTTTTAATCCAAGTTGATTTCCGAGATTTTTATTAGATATTCCATTTGCGGGTCGGTTAACAAAACGAGGAGGACTATATAAACCATCATTTTTTGATGCTCTCCAAAAGAGCGCCCATTCTACATATAAGTTTAATTTTTTTGTAGGTTGTACAGAAACTGACGGATGAACAGATATCATATTCACAGGTGTAATGGTAGCCGCTAAACTGTAGTAGGCAGGATTTACAAACATGGGGTTGAAGGTGTTTATTTTTCCATCTCCAGTATTTTTATCTCCACTTGTGTATTCCAGTTTTAATCCTGGGCTTGTTTTCCATGTTTTGTTAATTAACTTATAATGCCAATCGGTTTCAAAGTTAAAAGCACTGATATCACTATTTCCAATCATTCCATATTGGTAAATCAATTCTGTATTGTAATTCCAACGCTTTCCTAATTTCCCAAATCGTCGTAAACCAAGACTGTATCTATTTTCTTCTCCAGAAACATCATTGAATTTTGAAAAGTCAGATTGAAACCCAAGATAATACAACTCATTCAGCCCTGTAAATCCTTTGATTTTAAACTGCGAATACAATCCCCAAAGTTCTGGATTGGTATCATCACCATCAAAAAATGTAAATTTATTATCAAATGTATTGAATAGCGGTTTTACTTCTTTACCATAAAATGCTTGAATATTTGTTTGGCTTATTTTATAATTTACTCTGGTAGCATCAAAAGTTCTACGGATATTTGGACCTTCTCTAAAGCCAACCAAACGTGCTCCTCCAAAAGTCATTTCTTGTCTACCAAAACGAAGTGATAACTCTTTATTCTCTTGTAATGGTACTATGAATTCTGCAAAAGCTTGATGAAAATCTAAGTCATCATATTCTACAAATTCTTTTTCGTGACTGGTATACCCATGATAGAGTTCTCCAAAGATTCTTACATATTTACCCAGTACCAAATCAGAATGTAATGCGATACGCTGTGAATAGAAATTTTCTTCTTCCTCGCCTTCCCAATGTCTGTTGGAATAATATTCAAACCGTGGTCTAAACTGCCCACCAAAAGATAAATAGACATCTTTTTTATGATTCAGAGGGATGAACTTAATTGCGTCAAAAAAATCTTCTTCATATGGATTGTTTTCTTCATCCTTGAGATATTCATAATTTTCATTTGCTCTAAATAGACTAAAATTTGGAGGTTCCTTTTTTTCTTTTTTGTCTTTTGATTCTTGTGAAAATCCAAATTGAAAAAAGAACACTGAAATTAATATCGAAATTATCTGTTTCACTCTATGCTGATTTTTTTATATACATATCCTTTTTGCTGAAAGTTTTTAGCCTCAGAAATGGCTTGATCAAACTTACCTGCAAAACTATTGGCTGCTATATCTTCTAAACGAACATCAATCTGCAATTGATAATTATCTTCTTTCCATCTGTTTTCTGGTGTAAACTGCATAGTTTTTCCTTTATCAAACACTTTAAATTTTCCTTTAAGTATTGTATTATTAGAAATTACTCGTACATAATATTTCAGTTGAAATACATCCATAACTTCGTTAAAAGTTAAGATAATTGGTGTTTTACTGTCTACCTTTATTTTAGAAATTACAACATCCTTAATACTTGGAGGCTCAACATCTTCTTCTTTAATTGTGAACTTCTTGGTATAGGTTTTCGACAAATATTTACCACTAATCGTTTTCCAAGTTTTATCTATAGTTAAGGTATAATTTTCATCAACAGTAAAAGCACGCCCTTGTTTAATGTTCTGTCTCAACCCAGTTTTTACGCGTCCAGGATCTACTAATATTGTGAGTTGTTTATGGTCAGTTGTCCATAATTCATATAGATTATCAAAAAAAACGCCTTTTAAATTAGTTCCTTTACTATCCAATAGCTGAATGTGTTTTAAAAAATCACCTTCTCGCATTGGTTCTGAAAATTGAATATAAAATTTTAAAATGTTTTCAGGAAGTATATTTTGTTCGGGATACACAGCAGTTACTAAAGCATCAGGCACATTGCTTATAGAGGCCTGCACTTGATGCTTATTTTTCTTGCAACCAACAAGGATAATAATAACTAATATGAACCAATAGTTATACTTCACTACTCTACAACTTCTGAAGAAAAACCTTCATCTTTTTTCATCATATTTTGTAGGTCTTTTACCCATCCTTGCTCTTTAGAATAGGTATATCCGGGCATTTCATATTCACTTTGAAAATCAGAGATCCTCATGTATAAATTTTTCATAAATGATACTAATTGTAAATCGCCAGAATCAAAATCTCTACGAATTCCTAGAATATGATAGCCATCTTGTTCAGCTACGTGACTAATACCAGCTAAAGGAGCCTTAAAACCTTGAAAACCAAATGAGCCAAACCCTTGAAACTTCGTTAGACCTTCTCCCTTGTTAGCCTCATTAATTCCTGCGACAGGCAATACATTTGCTGCTTGATTTTTATTGGTTAGCAATACCACTTCAAATTCATTTTTTTGCATGTCCTGCCCTACATATTTTAACATATCAATAGGTGTATTTCCATATCCTACATCACCAATAGTTTTTCCTTTTACTTGAGCACCATCAACCAATTCATCAATAGGAATTGTTACTAATGGCGTACAGGTATATGTTGCTAATAAATAATCTTTACCTTCTAAATCAACGACTGTTAATGACCGAATAGGAGCTCTTGTTTCATTTTGTCCGTGCATTGCATGAAATATTTCAACAGAACTTATACTTGATCTTCCTGTGAATGGATAGTCAACTACTCTTAATGTAGAAGCAAAATCTTGATTAGATAAACCACTTACATATAATTTACCTTTGTGATAATCTAAATCAGTAATAGTTAAGTTTTTGCCTTTAAAATTATCATAAAACATAAAATCTTCTACATCTGATTTTTGCAATTTCAATTTTGTGTGTTTAGAAGACAAATCCATTAAACGTGTTTTTCCAGATTGATTTGCTATAATTATCGCAGGTATGTATTTGCTTCCATAAATATAAGAAATGGCTATATATGCTTCATTACTTTCAGGATGTACCGCTAAATCTCTAATAATTAATTCATCCGATTGTATCCCTAATAATTCCTCAATGTTTTTATCAAAATCATTTAAGTTATAGGCCTGACCTTTCTGGTTGTTTTCATTTGCTTTTGTTTCGTAGGCAATTATAGCTCCAGCATGTGAATCACCAACAAACAATACATTATTTAGCCCAAACTCTAATACATTAACCGACTTAATTACAGATAACTCTGTTTTTGTTTCTGCGTTTATAGCAATATGTTTATCGGTAGTAATATTATCTTTCTTATTACAAGAAATAACTATTATAAGTAAGGTTAAAGCAAAGCTAATTTTGATTACTTTTTTCATTTTTATTAAGTTTTTATTTATACATTGCATCTCAATTATTGACACATCATCAGTTATATTTATACAAAGTTACTAACTAATAATATATGATTGTTGAATTCTCAACAGTTAAAAAATAGGGTATTATATAATGGAAAAATTTAGAACACCACAACTATCTTTAATACATAAAGTATTACAACTAGCAAAAGATTATAGTAAACACCAAGAGTTAATCCTTAAAGAGTTTGGTATTTCTCATGAGCAATTAAATATATTAATCATTTTACATTATGATTCTGATGAGCCCTCTTTATCATTGGAAGAAGTACAACAAAAAATGGTATTAGCGACAACTAATGCTAGTAGGTTAGTAAATAAGTTGAATGATAAAAAATTAATAAAAAGAAAAACAGATAATAGTAATAGAAGAAAAGTGAAAATTATAATTACAGAAAAAGGAATACTAACGGTTACTTCGGCCGTGAAGAAAATGAAAATATATGCTAATAAATTAACCCCTCTAACTACTGAAGATGAGGCAGATATTTTTTGTAAAAAATTGCAGGAATTTAGTGATACCATTTTAGATTGGCATTAATATATAAACTTTAAACCTCATTCCACACACATTACACTACTCTCCTACTGTCGTTTCGTGTAAAAAGTGTTTCATTAACATTGTAAAAAATGGCTTTTAGTATTATTTTTTTTGAAATATATGAATAATAGAAGGACATTATTATACTTCTTTTACTCGTTAATTGGTCTTACTGTCCTAAATATTAAGAAGAATAGACTTGAACTACCCCTATTGTTGTATTTAGATTTGAAGTGTTTGGAAAAAAGGCGCATATAAATTTGAGTTTTCGCTCCTTGTTTAAAGTCAGTTTTATTACTTATTCAGTAGGCGGAACTAAAATACATGCGATGCGTATTTGTAATAGATTCTAGTCCATAATTATTTTTCAGCATTTTCTCAGAAGATCGAAGTGAACCATTTACCCATCCTTGCATGTCAGACCAATTTTCATTACATGTGAAAATATCTTTATCATGAAGTGGTTTCGTCATTCGGGAAATGACTTCTCTACCATTGGTGTTAAGAGCCCATTGGTGATAGGCATGGGGAAATCGTTTTCTCCATCCCATGAACGATAACTCGTTAATACAGGTCTACATCAACAATTTGAAATCTGTTTTTCCAGTATGTACTGTTTTTCCATCTATCTTCTATAGCATAATGATTACTTAGTTTTTCAGAGTAAGCTTGAAACGCATTTTCAACAATATAACGATAAGTAGACATGGCGTCATCTTCTTTTGAAAGCTTACTTGCCAACGCATGTCCTGCATAAAAC
>Ga0209396_1005613_pt1 | contig 11806 bp, 11 predicted proteins | sample GOMGulsemesocosm_6_FD_184638 | JGI IMG/M metagenome (GOLD analysis project Ga0209396, IMG submission 184638) | Methane-oxidizing microbial communities from mesocosms in the Gulf of Mexico - GOM8C Gulf of Mexico (SPAdes) (version 2) | ecosystem: Environmental > Aquatic > Marine > Cold seeps... | reverse complement strand
TGAAAAGTATGTTATGTTTATTCATGCTAGCCTCCGCTTTTAGTTGTTTGACACACTAATTATGGCACTGGCTTTTAGCTAACCCACGGTTTGGAGGCTAGCACCTCGTGGGGAGTCATTGTGTCTAACTATATTGGAGGTATGGTGAAGTATTTTGCATACGGTTCAAACATGTCACTTTTGAGACTCAAAGAGCGGGTGCCAAGTGCCATTAGACTTGAAACAGTGACTCTTAATAATCACCAATTACGCTTTCATATGAGTGGAATTGATGGTTCTGGTAAGTGTGACTCTTTTCAAACAAATAATAGTAAAGATCAAGTAGTAGGGGCTCTCTTTGAGATAAACGAAAATGAAAAAGGAGTTTTAGATCGAGCTGAAAGTTTAGGGTCAGGGTACGATGAAAAACTAGTTTTAGTAAAAAATTGCTCGGGTGACGTTTTTGAGGCACTCACATATTATGCAATCAAAATAGATGCTTCATTAAAACCTTTTTCTTGGTATCTAAACCACGTTATTGTTGGCGCAAAGGAAACAAAAGTACCTGCTGATTATCTTGCTGCAATTCAGTCTATTGAATGTTTCGAAGACCTAGATGAAAACCGAGAAGCAAAGGAACGTGCAATGTACAATTAACAAGCTTTTCAAACGAGACAAAATCTAATCCATTGGTAATTATTTGAGTTTATATTTGGTGACCGCTTTGTAGTATTTAGTGAGCTCTTAAACAGATGCGTTAATTGACAGTTATTTATTAAGGTGTGAAGGGCACTATGTGTGTATTAGAGACATTAGGATTAAAAGTTCTGCCATATATTTCTAATGAATTTTGTGTCTTGTTACTGAAAGGTCTTAGTAATACACATCTACCCGTACGATATCTCATCTACTCTCAGAAGTTATGCTAATTAGTTAGTATTTTATTAAGGGAATTACTGAGATGTCTTAGTAATATCGAGATAATTATATAAAACCAATCTTTTTGTTTCTAATGCTTTGATATTGTATGATATTAATGTGAATTAACTGATGTTTATGGTTCAGGTATTACTGATACGTATCCATAATAGACTGTTAGCTTTTTTTTAACTTGAATCGAAGTATGATTTACAAATGGATCCGTGTATTAATAGCTCTTTTTATGACTTCTTTTGGTTATAAATATGATGGCGAGTATATAAAGTATGGAACATGGTCATTCGTAAATTAAGGATAATAACTAAATGAAAAAAATAGTTTTTGCAGCAACTCTTGCTGCACTTTTTACCGCTAACGTACAAGCAAATAAGGTTGGTTTATATCTGGGCGGCCAAGTTTGGCAAAGTGAAACAAGTGGTGTTTTTGGTGAGAAAAATGCACTAATAGACTTTAATTTAAAAAAAGAAAAACAAAATAACTACTTTGTAGCCATTGAAACCCCTTTTCCTTTGCTGCCTAATGTACGCATTTCAAGTACTAGGTTTGATACCACAGGTAAAACCAATTTAACGCAAGAGTTTAGCTTCGGTGATGAAACCTTTCTTATTGACGCTGACGTTGATGTTGATGAAGGTGAATTTCTAATTGATGTTGATGTTGATGTTGATGTTGATGCCAGCTTTAACATCAGTTATGTCGATTACACTTTATATTATGAGTTATTTGATAACGACTTATTTTCATTTGATTTGGGTTTAACTGCTAGAGATTTTGATGGTGCTTTCACTGTTACAGGGACAACAACTATTGTTAGTACTACGGGGATAATAGATCACCCCGGACATACTCCTGATCATGTTGGTTCAGAAACAACAAGTACTGCAACTGCTACGGGTAAAATAAAAACCAGCGAAATTTTGCCTATGTTGTATGTTGCCACTAACATTAGTTTGCCATATACGGGTCTAAGTGTATTTGCCCACGGTAATTTTTTATTGGAAGATGACCATTCACATTATGACTATCAAGTTGGCTTAAGTTACGACCTAGTTGACAACAGGATGATGGATTTCAATCTGACCTTAGGATATCGTGCCGTGAAAATGGAATTTGAAGATTTAGAAAATTTATATACTGATCTTGAATTTAAAGGTGCTTTTGTTGGTGTGATTGTACACTTTTAAAAGTTAAAGGTGTTTTTCAGCAATAAATTAATGCAAGGTAACAGCTCTTTGTTTATTTCAAATTGCTCTCGTACTATCCTCTTTTTGAAGCGTTTTCAATACAAAATCTAATCCGAACCCTAATCTAAAATCTTGTTTGACGCTTGTTAACTAATGTCTTCAATATGCTAACAATGTGCCTTATTCGTAATCAATGAACAATGAATATCAGGTTATCACTAATGGCTTATTGGTGCGCGAAAGGGACTTGAGTAGATATAAGACTAAGGAACTCAATATATTCAAGAATACATTGAAGAATACATTGAAGAAGTAAAATTTCCTCGTCTCATAGCAGATACGAGACTTTGATATGTTGAACTATAAAGTCAAAAGATAAAATGTAAGCTATAGGAAAATTATAGCCACTCTTTTGTTAAGGGCTTCTTGGTGCGCGTTGTTGACGTTAATTTTTAAATTTTTGCCATCTATTTTCTAATGAATTACTCGAGTCATGTTACTGAGGCGTCACCATAAAAATCGTTATATGCATTTAATAAGTTGATTATCGCCGTCAGAAAAAAATCAGCAAAAATTCAAAAGGACTTCAGGTGTTTTAGAGACGACTTGATTAAACTGATGTCTTGTTCAATCACATTCAGCGAAGTTACATAATTCGTTGATTTCAAAATAAAGGTAAATTATGAAGTACATTTTTATTTCAATTGTTCTGCTGTTTTCTATTATAGCTTTCAGTAGCAATAGTTATGGTCAAGATGAGTTTCCAGTCTTGGAAGGTCCTTATCTTGGTCAAAAACCACCAGGCTTAATTCCTGAAGTTTTTGGGCCTGATGTTATTACAACAAAGCACTGGGAAACTGGTGCTGTCTTTACACCCGGTATGAAAGAATTCTATTTCGTTAAAGGTAATACAAATCTTGTTAGTCAATATAAAAATAATCGATGGAGCGAGCCTGCCTTGTCACACAAGGGGTATCGATCATTTATCTCGCCGGATGGTAAGATCATGCATTCTGGAAATAAATATAGGAAACGAACGGGTGTTGGCTGGTCAGAGATAAAAAGTCTTGGGTCACCTTTCAAAGACATCCCTATCATGCGTCTTTCGGTGTCATCTAAAGGCACTTATTATTTTGATACCAGAACTAAAGATGGTTCTGGAACTATTCGTTATTCACGATTAATCGATGGTAAACGTGAAAAACCCAGAGTATTGGGTAAGGAGATTAACACGGGAGCATGGATCGCACACCCCTTCATTGCGCCAGATGAAAGTTATTTGATATGGGATGCTCAAAAGGAAGGTGGTTATGGTAATGGTGATTTTTATATTAGTTTTCGACAAAAAGATGGTTCATGGGGCGCTGCCATCAACATGGGCGATAAGATCAATACAGAACTCGAAGAATTTTTTGTGCGTGTGACACCCGATGGAAAATATCTTTTCTTTGAGAGAGTTATAAGCCCCGACAATGTAGATATATACTGGGTGGACGCTCAGATTATTGAGACACTTAGGCCCAAATGATGAATCATATAACAATCGCAGCAAGAGCGACGCAGAAGGCGGCGCGTCTTCTGCGGGCGTTATCGATACAAAATCTAATCCGAAACATCATTTCGACATCAACTCCTAACGTCCGTAATGTGGTAGTTTTTATCATTATCGAGTTGCCATTCTTTCGTATTAACAATTGCTCAGCTACAAATTAAATACTTTATCGTTTGGGTTTTTCCTCATCATCATATTGTCGCGGTGGCGACAGCACTCAGAAGGAGGCTGACGCCGGCCTCCCTCTAGACTCCCTCGGCGCTGCCGCATTAAACGTGATCCTACATTAACATCAATATTTTCGACGTACCGGCAAAGATCACACATCCATGTGCGCATTGCCTTTGCCATCATCCATGATGGCAATACGTGAATATTGATGTTAATTCCAGCGTTTAATGATGCAGAGATTACGCTCCGTTTGAATTTCGATTTATCTGCTAATCCATTTCGTTGTTTTGATTCGGTGGTATTAATGCTTTAACTATAGAATTGAGTCTTGCAGGTTTCACCAATTCCCATCTCAGCAACGGAAATTGAATTTAGATCAGTGCGATGTTTATCGAAGCCATGGATGGCGCAGACTGCCGTGTGAAGGGACGATTTTTGGCAGGGATAAACGTCGTACCTAAATTCAGTTGGAGTGTTTGCTGTGCAGGGCGTCGGAGGGGATCCAAGGGGAGGCACGGCGGTACGTCGCCCCTTGGGTGTAGTCGGCACACCGACAATATAATCAGAATATTTGATCAACGGTAAAAGAATTTCACTCGCATAATTTAACCTTTCTATAAAAATAAATAATCTAGGCTACTTAATGACATATATTTTCGATACAAAAACTAATCCGAATAATAATATCGAATGTGGTCTTTTAGGTCTTCTTCGTGGTATTTGTAGACTTCTTCAAAGAGTGCAAAACGGAAGTTAACTATTGGTTGCTCTAGGTCAACTGATTGCCTTGAGTTCAAATGGTGAATGCAACGCTATCCTTAATTTAAAGCCGTAATTAATTAATTTGATAGCTAGTGCCTGCATCATTTAACGCTCGATAAAAATCTTCAATTTGGCAACGTTCTTCCAACTGACAGATCACGCGATATTTCTCTATTGCGGGCTGATAACCTTGCAAGGCGGCTTGTAATAACCAATGAGCTGCACTTTCAACATCACGACTTCCTTCAATGCCGGTTAAGTAGAGTTCAGCCAAGTTAGTTTGCCCAGGGGCATACCCTAATTCTGCCGATTGTTTTAATAATACAAAAGCCTGCTCAAACCTATCATCAATATAACTGGCATTAAGGAAAGCCATTCCTTGGGTATTTTGCCTCTTACCGGGAATGTAATGCCATTCTTCTTTCGCCACTGTAGGGTTAGCTACAGCATTACCGTCAATCATATAAACCGCTTTATTTCTACCGATCATACTAAACTCTGGCCGTACGACCCGATAAATAAAACCTTGTTCAAATAAGGTATTTAATTCTGCATAAGAAAAATGATGACGTCGTTTTTCGAAATAATCAAAATTTCTAGTGTGGCCGAAACGTATACCATCACTCAAAGAGTTATTCATAGGATAAAAGTAATTACCATAACTAAGAGATACTGTGCCTCCCGTAATATCTACAACTTTAGCAATACGATATTTGTGGTGTGGGCGTTGATCTCCTGTAACGTTTCGATAATCTAAATAATAAAAATCATTAACTTTAGGGGCATCGATATACTCTTGGCTCTGACGATGTTTTTGCTGTTCTTCAGAAAAATAAAAACTCAGTAACAGCAGGATAATAATACTGCCCGTAAACGTGCTAAGCACACGTAATTTGTTGAAAAACGCCAAACTAAAATCAGAAAAGATTAGTTTACGATCTGATGTATTATTAGCAACCTCTGCAAGGTTTTGACATTGTAAACACTGTACTCGAGTATCACGCTTTACCGGAAAAATAGGCAAGTACTCAAAAAAGTAAAAACCATAAGTTATTACTGAATTGACACGGTGCTGTTGACTACCACAACAAGGGCAAAGTAACTTGTCTGTTATGCCTAGACTCAATGTCGACTCGCGATAATCCATAATAAAACCTATTGTTAATTAATAACTTTTTTTATTGTTGTTATTTTTATAGCACTCGTTTATAAAATAGACAAGCACTTTATACTAATGTTTTCGTAGACTGATGTTAACTAGCTATTTGATTGCTGCAATTTCACTAAATAAGATGGATTTATTCAATCAAACCTACAAGGTTGTAGACCTTATAGGCCTCATTAATAAATCATTCTGTATTTTGTGAATACTTTTTCTCCTACTAGCCATTGACATTAACGTACGTAACTATCAGGATAAAACAATGAAGATAAATTTAATGCAACAGATAACTCGAATTATCATCATTCCTTAGGAATGGTGGGATTTTTGATGCATTTTTAGTTTGTCAAACCCGCCCTTGAGGCGGGTTTTCTATTTCTGCCTTATGGGATTAGTCTCAGTTAATGGAGGTAGTATGTTAAAAATAGCCGTTTTTGGAAAACCTGGTAGTGGTAAGTCCACGTTGAGTAAAGATCTAGCATCAGCTATAGGTATACCATTACATCAATTAGATTCAATTTTATATGACAAAAATGGCGATATGGTCGATCGAAAGACTTACGATAGGAAACATGAAAATATACTGTCCTTTGATAGCTGGATTATTGATGGTTTCGATTTAATGACGCCATTTAATAAACGATTAGCAGTGGCAGATACTTTGATCTATATCGACTTGCCTTATGTTGTCAGCTATTACTTGGTGACAAAGCGGTTTCTAAAAGGCTTGATTGTTAAGCCTGAAGGTTGGCCAGATAATAGTTCAGTTTTAAAGGGAACTTTGCAAAGTTATAAAGTATTAAAACTTTGTCCAACTTTTTGGAATGATAATTTTTTGAAAAAATTGGAAAAACTATCGACGAATAAATCATTATATGTGATTCGTTCGATTTCTGAATTAAATGGCTTTGTCGATAAAATGGTGGGGCTCAAGATGCATAACAATTAGTGTCATTTAACTTATCCTATTTATTGGTACATCTATCGTCATTTCAAGTTTAGTTTGTTTCATGTGTATTACACTGTCCGCAATTAAACTCAATTGTGTTTTTACCTATAATAAAATCAAGGAACGGCAATGAAAAAAGGTTTGTTTTTTATATTCATTTCATTATTTCTATCTATATCCAATGGTCAAGCGGAAGAGAAACAACAGTCCCGCATTCATCAAATAACAGATAACGTCTACAACATCATTAATTTGGAGTATTCAAATATTGGAGTTGTAGTTGGAACAGATTCTGTTGCATTAATTGAATCTGGTATGGGGGATTATGAAGAACACAGTAATGCGAATGTACTGAAACTTATTAGAAGCATTACCGATAAGCCCGTTAAATATGTAATTAATGTTCATTCACATCCAGATCATAGTGGTGGAAATATTTTTTTTAGCCAACTTGGTGCCACCTTGATCACTCATGAAAATGTTGTCTACAGCGAATTTTACAATGGAAGGTATCCTGATAACAATGTAATTCACTTTCAAGATCAAATGACGTTAGATATGGGCAACGAGACCATAGTTATCCAACATATGATCGCTCACACTTTTGATGATGGAATTATCTACTTGAAGAACAGCAATCTCATTTTTATTGGTGAAAGTTATAAACCAAACTACATCACTTATATGGGGAAGTTAGGTGAAATTAGTTTTAATGAATGGGGTGATAAAGCACTTGCTAAAATGGATGAAAAAACTATGGTAGTGCCATCCCATGGCAATACTTCATTAAACAAAACTCAGTTGATCGCCTATCGACAGAATGTGCGTAATTGGCATCAACGTATTACCACTTTATATGATCAAGAGAAAAGTATTGATGATATTGTTAAAGACAAAGTCGCTCTAGCTCACATAAAGAAAAATGATTTGGATAGTAATCCAGATCATCATGGAAAATATTATAAAGATGATATTCAAGGGTTAATTAAAAGTGACATACGTAAAGCGACTTTTCTTGATAAAGAGCTACTTAAAGAATATGTAGGAACCTATACACAAAAAGGAAAAACGCCTATTCAAGTAGAGCTCATGCGTGGACAACTGGTGGCCAAACAACTCCATGGCTTTATAAGTTGGCTAAAACCTGTTTCTAAAGAGAAATTTGAGTCTATTTCTTTTTTTAATGAAGAATTCTTATTTAATAAGCAATCAGGCTCTGAAGAAGTACAGTTGCAGGTGAGTTTTCCTGAAAAAGCACCTTACATGAAGAAAGTTTCAGGTATTTGGATAAAATAACAAATTGTAAACCCCGCAGTCTAATGGGGGGAAAGTCCCCCCATTAGACTCATTGAACACCTGCCACAGATATTACTGTTATGGCGGGGGGAAAAGTTAGTCCTTAATATAATTTAGTGAAAACTGGCTTTACAATAAGCTTGCTACTCTAATTTGATATGCAACTAGTTTCCAGTAAGTAAAAAATGAATATAACGTTTCAAATGTATATAGCTACCTATGTATAGATAATACACCTCTCCTTGAGTCACCTAACAATTAGATTTAGTTCAATGTATGGCAGAAATTGCTACGGCCCTCTAGTGCATTGAGCTTATTAAAGCTTCTCATGGGAATAAAAGAAATTTTTTGATTGAGTTGAAATAGCCAACTTTTGCTGATGGATATTAATTAATTGACTACATGTCGTTTATAAATTTAATAAAATAGAATACCTGCCGATATAGTAACTATGAGAACTTAATGAAGATATTCAGATGAAAGCTAAATTGGAAGTAGACTCAATAAAATTAACGCAAAAATATATTGATAATGAAATGGCTCAACAATGTATTCAATTTAATAAAAAGATGTTAAAAAAGTTAAATGAGAGAGCGTTAAGTAGAGCATTTCAGCTTGATAGAGCTCGGGCATAACCCGGTAGGATATTATTAGCGGTAACTCCGTATTCTTGCCACTTTATTATAGTAATCTACAGTCTATTTTTCTTAGCATTAATACAAATAGTATATTAATGAATTTTTATAACATGGAAGCAACAAGCAGCTAAAATAAGCTGCTTAACTTTGGTCTTTACTACTTAAAAGCGTAATCAGGTAGCGCAAAAACATTAAAAAATCTGCTTTACCAACATATCAATTTTTTGATAAGCATGCTGAAGAGACTTCTCATGTCTTTTATCTGAAAACTCTTGATATTCAGATTTTATTTCATAAAACTCATCAATACCTAAATATTTCCCTAATGTTTCAACGTGTGGGCCAAGGTGATTCATTTTTTCTCTAATCCCACCCATTTCAAAACCAAACTCACCACTGGATGTAATGAGAATAAGTTTTTTACCTGACATTATAGGCTCTAAAGGAAAATCACCTCTGGCTAAATCAAAAGTAAATGTTTTATTAATACGAATGACCTGATCAAACCAAGCTTTAAGAGTAGCGGGCATACCGTAGTTATACATGGGAGAAGAAAGGACAATAATGTCAGCCTTATCGACTTCATCAATTAATGTCTCTGATAAAGCCAAAAGCGACTTTTGTTCACTTGTCTTTTTTTCATCAGCTGTAAATACAGCAGCGATCCATTCCTGGCTTATAAACTCAGGTGGATGTAGCCCTAAGTCTCTATAGATAACTTTATCTTCACTGTGTTGAGTGAGCCACTTATCCATAAAGTAAGCTGCAAGTGACTTTGAAATAGAGTTGTATTCTTGGATGGTATTATCTAACCTTCTTGCACTGGTATCTATATGTAGTATTGTTGTCATGTTTTCATTCATCCGTTTAAATAAGTTATAACTATATTTTGTTACTAATGCTTATTGTTGACAAACGATGAATATTAACTTATAGGTGAGTAAAACTTATTCATGGTGTTAAAGGTGCATTCCCAACTCCCTCCGTTAAATAGCATCAAAGTTTTTGATGCCGCTGCTAGGTTAGGCAGCTTTAAAAAAGCTGCTGAAGAACTTTATGTAAGCCCTACGGCAGTTTCACATCAAATTAAAGCGCTAGAAGAGTCCCTTGGTACATTGTTATTTGTACGAAAAACACGTTCTATTAAATTGACCCAAGAAGGTATGTTATTAGCCGGAACGGCCTACAGTGTTTTGCAGCAATTGACTAATACTATTAGTGAAATATCTAAGAGTAAAAATATACTGACGGTAAGTACAACGTCATCTTTTGCAGCTATGTGGTTGGTACCCAATTTAAATAAATTTTATCAATTATATCCTGATATAGAAGTTGCCGTTAAAACGAGTGAACAAGTTGATGATGTGGAAAAAGATAGAAGAATAGATCTCGCTATTAGGTATGGTATATATGATCAGTCATTGAAAAATACAAGATTATTAACGACTGAAAAAATAGGAACTTATGCCACGCCCAGTTATATTGAAAGCATCAAGAAATCACAACATTTAGATCTATTAGAAACGCGATGGAAAAATAAGTGTCTTGCAGAGATTTCTTGGAATACACATGTTAAAGACATTAATCATCATGGCTTGGTGTATAGACTTAGGCAATTCAATCAAGAGCACCATATTATTCAAGCAGCTTTAGCAGGACAAGGTATTGCATTAGTTAGCTCTACTCTTGTTCACACTGCAATAGAACAAGGTTGGCTAGTTAACTATAACGTTACTGAAGATATGAAAAAAACGAGTGGATTTAGTTATTACACAGTTACAGCTGAGCACAACCAACACAATAAAAGCATTGTGGCATTTAAAAAGTGGCTTATAGATGAATTAAAATAGTCAGCTTACTGTTGTTATATAAAAAGCAGTGTTTAGTAGGCAAGAAACGAATATATTAAATATCATGAGGATATAACCTCTTAACAGTTGAGCATAAGTTATGCTAAGAGGCGTTGCATGCAAAGTTATATGTGGTCAATATATGGTTAATACATGGTCAGTAAGTGACTATAAGAGCTAAATAATACTGCAGCGTACCTAATGGAAAACCTAGTGTTGTTTATCTAGATCACCATCAGGTTTTTAATTTTTTGTAACCGAAATTCGAACATTTGTCTTTTTCAAAAGGATTGCATCATTCAATTATTGCGGTCTGACTTGTACCTGAACCACCGGTAATTGCAGACCAATGTGACGAGCGTACTTTCCATTTTCCTGCCTCTTTGGTATATACCTGACTAACTCGGGTTCTATAATTTTTAACCGCAGGACTTCCTTTAGGGGCCATAGAGCCTTCTGAATAATAGTGAGCCAAAGCAATCTTATTAGGTTCTAAAATGGTCACTTGAATATGCTTAATATCGATATTAAAAGAGTCATATTCTTCTAATCTCCCATCGGCTCTAACATTTTGAATCAGCCCTCCACTAGACCAGAACTCTTTAGCACCTTTACTCGAATAAGTCCCAGCAGGTACCTTAAGGTGTTTTTTTACATAAGCATTATCGTTCACTATCGTATTTTTAATCTCTTGCTCGTTCGCAACCGCTGTTTGAGTATAAGTAGTAGCGATAATTAATAATCCAATTAATGTTAAAAATTGTTTTTTCATTGTTTTTTCTCCTCTGAACCTAAATATTAATATTAGCCGTATGATAATTAAGAACATCAGTAGATTTTCGAAGACAAATTCACTGAAGCTCGTGTAGGAGTATAGGTGAGCCTCTATCAATTGCTCAGAATCATTGCCATCTTTAGCATTGGATAATCATTAGCAGATGTTTTTGCTTTCTTTGAAGTCGTACGCTGTTATTGAAACTTTTTTGATGGATACTTTTTCTAAGCAAAAATAGCGCTTATAAATGGCAAGGTCGATATTAAAAATAAGTAGATAATATAAAGAAGAGAGGGGGCAATATCGTCGGATAGGCTAAGTTGTCAATTTAGTAGCGTCATTTGTTCTGTTGCCTGTCATTTAATTTATGCTAGCAATGTAATATACGCGGCTTACTCATATCTGCGATATAAGTAAAAAAGGAATACTTCTAGTCAATTGATCCATGTTTTAAATATTCAATAAAGTATGTTTTATTTATTTTTATTCTTTTAAAACATATGTGTAGCTCTATCGTAAATCTATTTTTTGCATATAATATCTTTTTGA
>Ga0209396_1005612_pt1 | contig 11809 bp, 8 predicted proteins | sample GOMGulsemesocosm_6_FD_184638 | JGI IMG/M metagenome (GOLD analysis project Ga0209396, IMG submission 184638) | Methane-oxidizing microbial communities from mesocosms in the Gulf of Mexico - GOM8C Gulf of Mexico (SPAdes) (version 2) | ecosystem: Environmental > Aquatic > Marine > Cold seeps... | reverse complement strand
ATTTTCATCGATATGATGGAATAATATTTCTTGTCCGGATGATGTTGCCGAAACCTTATATTCCCATCCCTTTAAGCCAATTAAAGGGTCACTGATGAGTGATAATTTGTCGTGATGATTTACATTGCCTACTTGAGACAGGTACCAAGAAAACATTGATACTAGAGCTATTATAATGGCAGCTAAACCTATGATTTTTGCATTTGAAAAGGGTGTCGAAATATCGGCCGAATCTGTGATATTTTCGACTGTGGCGAAGGGGGCGTCACTTATTTCAACTGTTTTGGCTATTAATCTGTAGCCTTGGGTCGGTACCGTCTCAATAATACTTTCATCTGTTAACGCTAGAAAGTGTGCACGCAATAATGAGACGGTTCTATTAATTGCTCCTTCACCAACAATGCGATTGTTCCACACCTGTACGATGAGGTCATCACGAGTAACAATTGCACCATCAGCGGCTAACAACGCGATTAATAAACTGAATACTTTAGGCTCAAGACTTCGACTTTGATTGCCTTTTTTTAATATTCTCTGGCTTTGGTCAAATAAAACATCGGCAATTTGTACAGCCATAAAAATCTCTATGATATTGAAATAACTTTATATTTTAAAAGATAACATAAAGATAATGAAAACATAAGCTCGAAGTCTGTCTGGTTAATGACATAACTGATTTACTCATCATCCATATTTAATTTGAGTAAAAACAATGCGTGTACATTTAAATGTTTTATTAAACGTCAGCATTATTGTTGGGCTATTATCGGCTTGCAATAGTATTGACGATACGGCGAACAACAGCCTAACGAAATCGCAATCCATTGATGAAAATAGAGTGAGCTTAAATAATCGAAGTTATTATATAGCGACTCCTGAAGAAAACTTTGATCTTAAAAAATCATACAAATTGTTATTGGCTTTTCATGGTTCAGGTCAGAAAGCAAAAGCGATGCAAGGTATGGCGTCGTTAGAGTCTGTATCGGGTAATTATATTGTGGTGTATCCACAATCAAAAGTAGAAGAATGGAATGAAGGCTGTGATTGCAATAAACCTCATCGACTAGGTGTTGATGATTTAAGTTTTGTTGAGGATGTCGTCGCCGATGTTAAAAATAAATACAATATTATTGAAGACGAACTTTATGCGGTTGGGTTTTCTCAAGGTGGCTTGTTTACCCAAAACCTGATGTGCAATAGCAAGTTAACGTTCAATGGTGTTGCTTCTGTCGCTTCTCCTATGTCAGAGCCATTGTCTCAACAATGTAATATTGTACAAGACACTAACTATCTTATGGTGCATGGGAAAAGTGATAGCACGCTGCCTTTTGAGGGGTTAAAGCATGATAACTTTGGGTTGATTTCGAGTGAATCTGCTATCGACTTTATCGCTAAAGAGAATGGCATTGAGAATGAACTTAAGGTAGAAAACAGCGGTGCTATTACTCAGTATACCTATGAAAATGATGCACACATTAACCAATTAATTGCCATTGAAGGGGCTGGGCATAGCTGGTCATTCAATGAGTTTGAAACCACAAAGCAAGTGGTCAAATTTTTTGATTCAGTGAGTAGTAACAAGCTTGATAAACATTCAAGTTTATACCGCATTGGCGAGCAAGAAGATAACGATGTGCATGTACGAAGTATGGGGCTTGAACATGGTGGGCCAGCCATTATTTTATTGTCAGGTTTTAACAAAAACTATCATAGTGACAGTGCGTGGTTTTCATTATTGCAGCCGTTAATTGCAAAAACTAGCCGGGTACATGTGATTGAGCGACATGGCAATGGTTTTAGCAGCTTGATAGAGCAGCCGTCCTATGCGTCTTTTTCGCCAGTTTTAGATAAAACTTTAGCCAAACTCAATGAAGAAGAGTTTATTGTTGTGAGCTTTGCAAGTGCGAACCTTTTAGCCCATGCATGGCAGAATCTACCTAATTCAGATGTTGTTGATCGTCTTAAAGGCATGGTGTGGATTGATCCTGATGTACTATTGCCACACTCGATTAGCCTTTATCAAGATTGGCCAGTTTCATGGTATCGAAAAGTAGGTGATAAGCTTATTGACCACATTGAGCAAGGTAATTGGACGACAAAAACTATCGATAAACTTACCGATGAGCGCACCATTGTTGAGGGGCTCATTCCGCCTGTTTATAAAAATGATATGGATTGGTCTTATTTTGATTTGGTGAGTCAAAGTCGTACCGGTATTGAGAAGCAACTCAACCGCGCGAAAGAAATTATGAATTATCATGACGACTTGAATATCGCACAAGGGATCGCCATTTCTACCTTAGTGCCAATTACCGTGATTGATACTGACTTTGAATCCCATGATATTGAAAACGCCGAAGCTGAAGATGTTGATAAATTATCGCTATGGCAACAAGAAGGATCACAATGGAGCAAATTGATTAGCAACAAATCAGGTGGTGAATATATCCCTCTAGCTAATAGCGAGCACTTGGCGGTATTTCAACATCCTGATGCCATCATTAAAGCGATAGCAAACTTAAAGAACAAGTAGATTAATTCAACTGATTTTAGATTTAACATGATTGGTATAAGTTGACTGATGACTTGATAAGGGTGACAAGAACGTTTATATACGTCCTTGTCAGCACTTTATTGCCAATTATAGATGCTGCAGGTATTAATGTTCGCTCGCTGCATTTTATGACGGGTTGCTTCGGCTTGACGTTTCGTATCATAAGGGCCAAGGATGACTTGATACCAGTTGTCATTTTTTCCCTGCACCTTTTTAATGTTGGGCTCTTCCCCCATAAACGCCATCTTAGCTTTCATGCTTTCAGCTTGTGATAAAGCTCTAAAACTAGCGCATTGTAAGCGATAACGATGTTTTTTAGTGATTATTCCATCGGGCAGATCGACTGTAATTTCTTTTTTATCTAACGACTCATATACCCAAGACTCTTGCGGTGCTTCGGGCAATGGTGCATCGTTTGCTACAGGCTTTTTATTCACTTTTGGCGTGCTAATTACCACAGTGTGGTCGTCGGCATTGCCGTCGATATAAAATAAAAAGTAAGCGAAAGTCCCACCAATTAAGATAACGAGTAGCAGCATAAACCATACGCGAGGCTTTGGGCCTGTCGGTTCTGGTGCTTTTTTACCGCGCGCGTTTGTGCGTTTGGCCGCCGGCTTTTTAGGGCGACCTTTTTTGGCGTGATCTGCCATTGATTACATACGCTCCAGCGTTTGGATACCTAACAATGATAAGCCTTGTTTGACGGTTTTAGCCGTTAGCGCCGCTAATTTTAAGCGACTTTTTTTAACTGCTTCGTCATCGCCCACTAAGATAGGGCAAGCTTCATAAAAGCTAGAGAATGTGCCAGCGAGTTCAAATAAATAACCACACATAACATGTGGTAAACCTTTGGCAGCCACTTGATTAACGGCTTCGTTAAATTGCATTAATTTCGCGCCAAGGGCTTTCTCTTGGTCAAGATTTAAAACAATGTCACCTTGTAAACTATTGGCATCAACACCTGCTTTAGCAAAGATACTTGCCACGCGGGTATAGGCATATAAAATGTAAGGGGCAGTATTACCTTCAAAGCTCAACATGTTATCGAAACTGAACGTGTAATCACTGGTACGTGTTTTTGATAAATCCGCATACTTAACCGCTGAAATACCCACTACGTCACCAATTTTCTTGAGCTGGGCGTCGTCCATGTCTGGATTTTTAGATTTCACCAAATCAAAGGCGCGTTGCTGTGCTTCTGATAATAGGTCGGCTAATTTAGCTACTTCACCAGAACGGGTTTTAAACGGTTTTCCGTCTTCGCCCATGACAGTACCAAATGCCATGTGTTCTAGCGACATTTCAGAGCGTGCAAATTTCGCTTGCTTGGCGAGAGTGAATATTTGCTGGAAATGCAGGCTTTGACGCGCATCAACAAAATATAAAACGCGATCGGCATTTAGCACATCGTTACGATAACGCGTGGCTGCCATGTCAGTAGTGGCGTATAAGAAACCGCCGCCTGTCTTTTGAATAATAATAGGCAGAGGCTCGCCGTTTTTACCTTTGAATTCATCAAGGAAAACACACTGCGCGCCATCATTCTCAACTAATAAGCCTTGCTCGGTTAATGATTCAACCACACCAGCTAACATGTCGTTGTATGAACTCTCCGCCATGACATCTTCACGGGTCAGGCTAACACCTAAACGATCATAAGCTTCTTGACAGTGCGTTAGTGAAATATCGATAAATTGTTGCCATAAAACACGGCAATCTTCATCGCCACCTTGAAGTTTCACTACCATTTCGCGGGCGCGTGTTGAGAAGCTTTCGTCTTCATCAAAACAGGTTTTTGCGGCGCGGTAAAATTGCTCAAGGTTGTGAAGCTCCATAGAAATTTCGCCACCTTGTTGCTGCAAGCGTTCCATGTAAGTTAATAACATACCAAACTGAGTGCCCCAATCACCAACGTGATTTTGGCGAATAACTTTATGGCCTAAAAACTCTAACGTGCGAACCACGCTATCGCCAATAATGGCAGAACGTAAGTGACCAACATGCATTTCTTTAGCAAGATTTGGTGCGCTGTAATCGGCCACTATCGTTTGTGGCTTATCAACGGCTTTAATATTTAATCGTTCGTCTTGGTAAGCGGCTTCAAGTTGTTCAGTTAACGCATTGTCAGCAACAAAAAAGTTAATAAAACCAGGACCGGCGATCTCTGTTTTTTCAACAATGACTGATTGTGGTAAATGTTGGCAAATAAGCTGTGCTAATTCGCGTGGATTTTTACCCGCTGCTTTTGAGGTCATTAAGGCAAGATTTGTAGCGAAATCCCCATGTGACTTATCCTTGGTTCGGTCTACTTGAATACGCGGCGTGGCGTCCTGTGGCAAGATGTTTTCTTGCTTTAAAATATCGACGGTTTGTTCAAGTAATTGTTGGATATTGTCTTTCATTAGGTTTGTTCACCACTACATTAATTTTTGGAACGTAAATGCACCCTAAGGCGCCGCTATATCGATTAAGTCTATCTTAAAATATCGGACGTCACTAGCCGCTATTCCTGCTAATTGTGCAAAAAAAACGTTTTTTTTAAGCAAATTTAACTTTTGTCTTCACAAAGCGTTTATTTTTACCGCTATACCATGTCGATAGGGTCAATATCTATTGACCAACGTACTTGTCTTGCCGACTTATGGCGCAGCAATTCTTGTTGAAGCCCATCGATAAATGCGTGCAGGCGACTGCGAGTCGAGGATTCGAAAATAACTTGCCAGCGATATCGACCAGCGCGACGTTCCATGGGGGAAGGCATGGGGCCTATTTGACGTAATGGATGTTCTTTGCTGCCGAGCTGTTGCAGCAATGGTTGACATACCATTTGAATGGTTTGGTTAAAAGCAGTGATGTTGTCACCGTTGTGGGATTCAATTCTCAACAACGCCATGTGCCAATAAGGAGGAAGTTGCGCCACTCTTCGCTCTTTCATAGCGACCTCACAAAAGGCGACATACCCTTTGCTATTGAGCAGCTGGAGCAGGGCATGTTCGGGGTGATGGGTTTGTAGAGCGACTTGCCCCGGTTTACTCGCTCGGCCAGCACGTCCCGATACTTGTAAATAAAGCTGGGCCAATTTTTCACTGGCTCTAAAATCACCGCTAAACAACGCACTATCAACATCCAAAATGGCCACTAAAGTTACATCGGGGAAATGATGTCCCTTAGCTAACATTTGAGTGCCAATGAGAATTTGATAATCGTTGTTAGTAATACCTGCTAAAGATTCGTCAAGTGCGCCTTTGCGCCGCGTGCTGTCTCGGTCGATGCGCACGCTCTTAAACTCAGGGAATAGCTCATTAACCGCATGTTCTAATTGTTCGGTGCCGACACCTGCCGTGGCAAGCTGAGTGCTGCCACAGCCGGGACATTGATAAGGGATCGCATGTTGGTCGCCACAGTGATGACATTGTATGTATCGGTAACGTTGATGCACGGTATAATTTGCATCACAACGCTTACAATCGCCCAGCCAGCCGCATTCATGACAAAGTAGAGCTGGGGCGTAACCACGGCGATTTAAAAATATCATCACCTGATTGCCTTGATTAAGGTGATGTTTCATTAACTCGAGTAATTGGGGCGACATACCATTTTGTAATTGTAAGCCCTTAATATCGATGAGTTGATGGCTCGCTTGGCTCGCGTTCGCCGCGCGCTTACTTAAAGTGAGCAATTGATATTTTCCCTGCTGCGCGTTATGCAGTGTTTCAAAGCTCGGCGTTGCGCTGCCCATGACTAACGGCATGTTTTCAATGTTAGCGCGCACAACGGCTAAATCGCGAGCGCTATACCTAAACGTATCGTGTTGTTTATAAGAAGCATCGTGTTCTTCATCAACGATAATCATGCCGGGCTTTAAGAGGGGGGTAAAAATAGCTGAACGTGTACCTATAACAATGGCCGCCAAACCGAGTTTGGCTTTGAGCCAACCGTCGAGCCTTTCTTTATCATTGAGTCCTGAATGTAAGAACACAATAGGCACATTAAAACGGCTCTGAAATCGTTGCAGTGTTTGTGGCGTTAAACCAATTTCGGGCACCATCACTAAGGCTTGTTTTCCTTCACTGATAACACGCTCTATGGCTTGCAAATACACTTCCGTTTTTCCGCTGCCGGTAATGCCTAACAGTAGGCTGGTACTAAAATTTGGATTATTATTAATGGCCGCTACAGCAATGGCTTGTTCTTTATTGAGTACAAGCCTGTCATCCTCATTAATATGTTCTTCATGCCAATAACAAGCAGGTGGCTGTGTCTTGGGTTGCTGGATGATTAAACCTTTTTCACTGCACGCTTTAATACTAGGCGACGAATGTTCGGCATCTTTTAGTTGTTGTGTACATTGCTTTGGATTTTCCTGCATGTGTGCAAGTAACTGTTGCTGTTTTTTAGCGCGCTTTAAATCATCTAACGAGGTAGATTCGCCAAGAGGTGTTAAACACCACTGCAATACTTGTTGTAACTGAGCTGCTTCACCTTTGCGTAATAATGCAGGCCAAGATTGATTGTAAATTTCACCTAATGAGTAATGATAATAATTGCTGGCCCAGGTCAGTAGTTTGTGAAAACTGGGCGGCTGCAACGGTAATGCATCAAGAACCGCGATAATAGGCTTTAATTTGTCTTGATTAATAGACTCATCAACCTCTGTAACATGTGCAGTGACCATACCTGTTAATTCACGACTACCAAAAGGGATCGTTACACGAGCGCCTACAACGGGCAGCGCCAATTCGGCGGGGCATAAATAGTTAAATGGTCGGGTTAGCGGCGTTGGAACGGCCACTTCAAGTAAGGTTGTGTGAGTCATTTAGAGTTAACTTGATCAGCAATGTAACGAGTGTAACGCCAATTGTGATGGGATGCGAGATGCATATGATTACAACTATAAAGATCGATCAATGATCCTTTTTACGCTTTGCTTTAATTAAAGGGATTTATTTGTGTAAATGGCTAGCAACACTAAAAACATTGCTATATAATTCGCGCCCTATTATTTTATAATCTTCGTATGGTGTCAGACTACGGGTCTGTTAGCGATGCGAACTATTTAGAGGTTTTTCTAATGAAACAAGATATTCATCCTACATACGAAGCAATCGTTGCAACATGTTCATGTGGTAACGTAATCAACGTTGGTTCAACTCTTGGTAAGAACTTGGCACTAGACGTATGTTCTGCATGTCACCCGTTCTACACTGGTAAGCAAAAAGTTGCTGATGCTGGTGGTCGTGTTGATAAATTCAAATCACGTTTTGGTTCTCTTAAATCTAAGAAGTAATCTCTCTTGTGATTTAAGTAAAAAAGCACCTTATGGGTGCTTTTTTTATACCTCATAGAAAATTGTTCTATTGATGGTAAGTTTTCAGGTGTTTTTGCAATTTTCACTAAATAACAACATAAACATCTAAATACTAGATTGTTTATCTGTAAACTAAATCTAAATCCTCCATTTTTATCCCTGATATCCACCATTTTTCCTTAAATATATAACTTATTGATAAGCGATTTCGTCTACACCTAAAGTCAAAGGGTAACAGTCTGGTTGGATCAGCATTTAATTTAATTTTAGAGGTTGAAATTGTGCGTTAGCAGCGTAGTTTATAGGGAAGTTTCATATGACTTCCATCTCACTGTTTAATTAGGGAAACAGAAAAAAAATGACTGACTTTCGTCAACAGGCGCTTGATTACCATGCGTTGCCAACCCCAGGCAAAATTAGTGTAGAGCTATCTACTCCAGCAGAAACCGCAAAAGACTTAGCATTAGCCTATAGCCCTGGTGTGGCCGAGCCAGTAAGGGAAATTGCACAAGATCCAGAAAATGCTTATAAGTACACTGGTAAAGGGAACTTAGTCGCTGTTATTACTAATGGTACGGCTATTTTAGGATTGGGTAATTTAGGACCGTTGGCATCTAAGCCCGTCATGGAAGGTAAGTCTTTATTATTTAAACGTTTTGCAAATATTGATTCTATTGATATCGAAGTAACTCATCGTACAGTTGATGAGTTTATCGATACAGTTGCTAATATAGCAGACACATTTGGTGGTATTAATTTAGAAGATATTAAAGCCCCTGAATGTTTTATGATTGAAAAAGCACTTAAAGAGCGCTGTTCAATCCCTGTTTTTCATGATGATCAACATGGCACCGCTATTGTGACAGCGGCGGGTATGTTAAATGCGTTAGATATTCAAGGTAAGAAAATTGAAGAGTCTCGTATTGTATGTATGGGAGCGGGCGCAGCAGCTATTTCTTGTATGGAGCTACTAATTGCTTGTGGCGCGATGCGTGAAAGAATCTACATGCTTGACCGTAAAGGGGTTATTCATACAAATCGTGATGATTTGAATGAGTATAAACGCCGCTTTGCCAATAACACGGATATGCGTTTATTGGATGATGTTATTGCTGGCGCCGACATTTTTGTCGGTGTATCTGGTCCTGATGTCATTACCGCGGAACAAATTTCATTAATGGCTAAAAATCCCATTATTTTTGCGTGTTCAAATCCTGATCCTGAAATTAAACCTGAGTTGGCTCATGCGGCTCGTCAAGATTTAATTATGGCCACGGGTCGTAGTGATTATCCTAATCAGGTAAATAACGTCTTATGTTTCCCGTTCATTTTCCGTGGTGCGTTAGATGTGCGTGCGTCAACTATCAATGAAGAAATGAAAGTTGCAGCGGTTCATGCCATTCGCAAAATTGCTCAGGAACCTGTTCCTGCAGAGGTTCTAAAAGCCAGCGGATATGATTCACTAAGCTTTGGTAAAGAATATATCATTCCAAAACCAATGGATCCTCGTTTGTTAACGCGTGTGTCTAAAGCGGTTGCACAAGCGGCGATAGATTCGGGCGTTGCGGCTATTGATATGCCAAAAAACTATATGGAATAGTTATTCCAATCTAGTTATTTAATTTGTTAATAAACGGCCTGATTTTTAATCAGGCCTTTTTTTTCTTACAATTTCTCACATTTTTCAACGTCTTCCCTACATTTGCTCAACGGTATTAAACACTATTGATCATTACACTATCGGTATTCAATAAAAGGAACTGACCATGAAACCGATTTTTACTATGACGATACTTGCTTCGTTAATTTCATTAGCACTAGATGTCTCAGCCGATGAAGTGATTAAAGCGACCGAGAAAGTTAAAAAACAACAGCCAGAAGTTATTGAAGTAACAGGGCAAAGGAATAAGCCGGATACCGAAGTGACAGAAGAAACAGCTAAGCTCTTTAAAGTAGCAGGTATTGCTAACGATCCATTAAGTGCTGTTTTTACTCTGCCTGGCGTTGTTTATGCTGGCGGTGATGCTGGTGGTGAGCCAGCTATTCGTGGTTCTTCGCCTGAAGATAATGCTTTTTATATCGATAATATGCCTGTCGGTTATATTTTTCATATATTTGGGGACAGTATTTTTAATGAGAATGTAGTGCAAGATTTTGCGTTACATCCAGCAGCATTTGGTAGTCAATATGGTAATGCTACGGGTGGTGTTTTTGATGTGAAATTACGCGCTCCTCGTAATCAAGATTTAAAAACGACCATCGACGTTAGCATGCTAAAAGCAGGTTTCATGGTGGAAAGCGCAATAGCTGAAGATCACGCTTTTTATGTTTCTTATCGTCAGTCTCTTATGCATCTGTTTTTGCCTGAAGGTGAAGAAGATGAAGGAATAACCATTAATAAATCACCAAAAAGTAGTGATTATCAAGCGAAATATCAATGGCTAATCGGTGATGACCATCGTTTAACCGTCACGGCGTTAGGCGCATCCGATTCCGGGGGACTAAACATATCCAAAGCATCGGAAGAAGGAAGAGTTGACCCTGATTTTATTGGTGATTTGAAACTGAAAAATGGCTTTAACAGTCAAAGCATCGCATGGGATGGGTTTGGCAATCATGCGCAAACAGCTAACATTACCTTAAGCCATACAAAAGATACGACAAAAGAGTCTTTTGGTGCAGGACAATTTGTTGAGAGTGAATTTGAAAGATTGAATTTATCGGCGAGTTATCAGCGTGAGTTTGGCAAGCATAAGCTAACTGTTGGTACTGAAATTGAAAAAAGTGAAGCTAACTATAGTTATGATATTATTCCTTATTTTTGCACCGATCAAGATACCGATTGTGCCTTAAAGAAAGGCGAACGAGTAAACGATAAAGATACCCTTAAAATGGTTAATAGCGCAGTGTACTTTACTGATTTATGGGCTATTACAGAATCAATAGAACTGGAAGCCGGATTACGCGCTGAACGAAACGATTATACAGATCAAAGTTTTGCTCATCCAAGAATGGCGGTGAATTGGTATGCGACGGACGATTTAAAACTATCCGTCAAAGCAGGGAAATATAATCGATTTCCTGATATTGATACCGTCCTAAAGAAACTGGGCAACCCACAATTAAAATCTCCAACAGCTACTCATGTGGCACTGGGTATTGATTATCAAATTAATGATGTATGGAAGAGCAGTGTGGAGGTTTATCAGAAGAATCTTGGTGATTTAGCGCTGTCGATTGATGAAGAAAATGATCCTAACCAATTACGTTATAACAATCAGCTAGAAGGCAAGGCGATTGGTGTGGAATGGGTTGTTAAGCGTGATCTTCAAGATGGTTGGTATGGCTGGGCTTCGTTGAGTTGGTCGAAAAGTGATCGCAGAGATCTCAATACTAATATTAAAACCGATTATCATTTAGATACACCATTACTTGGTAATGCTGTGGTCAATTATAAATTAAACGATAAATGGGATTTTGGTGCGCGTTTTACCATGCGTAGTGGTGCGCGTTATACGCCGATAACTGGTTTGCGTGAAAACCCTGATCATCCGGGTCACTTTCTGGCTAATTATGGTGAGCTCAATGCTAAAAAACTGCCGATATATTCACGTTTAGATTTACAAGCTAACATGAATTCAACAATATTTAAGCACCCAGTAAAATGGTCATTTGCGATTCTTAATGCCCTAGGTAGTAAAAATGAATCTGGTTATTACTATGCCGCCAAAGAGGGAGACACATTAACCGATTATAAAATCGAAGGTGAGGAAGGCATGTCGCCATTTGTATCTATTGGTCTTAAAACTAGCTTTTAACTAAGCATATTGATTATCTTACAATTTCTATACAATTGACCATGCTCCAAAGCACGATACTTTGTTACACTGGAGCATTGTGCTTGATAGGTATTTAAAATGTTAAAGAAACTGTGGTGGACAATATTC
>Ga0209396_1005606_pt1 | contig 11813 bp, 9 predicted proteins | sample GOMGulsemesocosm_6_FD_184638 | JGI IMG/M metagenome (GOLD analysis project Ga0209396, IMG submission 184638) | Methane-oxidizing microbial communities from mesocosms in the Gulf of Mexico - GOM8C Gulf of Mexico (SPAdes) (version 2) | ecosystem: Environmental > Aquatic > Marine > Cold seeps... | reverse complement strand
TAACGAACTGAAACCACAGCAGCAACTTTCCATTGGTCAATGCATTCTACGAATTACTATTGGGTTTTTCTCGATTGGCTTAGCAGGTTTTGGATTTTGGTGGGCTCTGTGGGATAAGCAAGAGAAGACGTGGCATGATCATGCTTCTTTTACTCGCATTGTTTTTGACCCGGCTTAAATAATCAACAAACGACGCTAAGGGCCACTAATTATTTTGCTCTGCGCACTCCTTGTAAGGCATGGAATCAATCCATTGCCTTATAAGCTTAACGGCATCATCATCAACCAAGCTTCGGCCTAGCGGAGGCATACGATCAGGAGCACCTGACAACGTCATGCGCAGGGGGATAGAAGATATTTCACCATCTCCTGGCCAGATATCAAAACCACCACCGCGCCAACCGTGGGCAGAATTACAAACGCCATGATCGTAATCGATATCCTTACGGCCAAATTCCATTTTTAAGCCAGACAAACTGGCAGACCCTTCCGGTCTATGGCAATGAGCACAATTAATGTCCAAATACGCTTTTGCCCTATCGGTTAAATTTTCAGTTTCGTCTCTCCAGTCCGGCGCATATTCAATTCCAACAACATTGGATGGTAAGCTTCCCTCTGGCAGAAAGCCTTCCTGCTGCCAATAAACCAATTGATTTACTGATTCTCCTGCAACAATAATTTGTTTATTTAATAACCGGGCCTTAGGTCCGATTAAAGTCATACTGCCATCATATTGGTGGCAATTACGACAACTACCATAAGTCGGCACTGCATAAAAACTTTGATACTCCTCACCTTTATGCAGCATAGTAAAAGGAACTGATTCACCATTTAAATCCAAGTGGCCATCGAGTACCTGACTATCCCAAACATAAGGTAAGCCAACCCAACCCGATGGTCGATGTATCATCAAACGCACTTCAATAATATTCTCTTCTGGCTTGCCAGTATCCTCTGGTAACGCAAATACTTTTACAAAGACGCTACCCACAGGAAAATCCAATACCTCAGAATCGACAAAAGTAGCTTGTGTATTCGGAGGCATAAATACATACCGGTATTTACGCGCATGATCAGTAAATAACTGGGAATTTAACTGATAGGTTATCCCCCCAATACGCTGCCCGCTCCTCGGATCAGTAGAATCAGTAAAAAGATTATAATCTGATAATTGCTGACACTGAGTTGTCAGTAATGCCTGCCAATTGATGCCGTCATTATTTTCACAAACCTCATTATTTTCACTTGGATTAGGGTCAATAAATATCTCGCCAGCAACTTCTTTAGACTCAGAACCACAGGCAAGCAGACCTATAGTTAATAACAATATTAAAAATATATTCATATTAATAGTTACTTAATAAATTACAGCAGAAATTTAAATACTAGAATAAGTAGATAAAAATAAGGCTCCATAAGGAGCCTTAGAATAAACACTAAAATATAGTTTATGGCTGTTGCTGGCCACAAGTACCATCGCTAGGATTTAGACTATTAATCCAACGAGATATCAACGCATGTCCTTCCGCATGAACAAGATCACGCCCTAACGGAGGCATTAGCTCACCCGCATTGTTAGTGCCTAGACGATAAGTAAGTAACGAATTATCTGCATCACCCGGCACAATTACAAAACCAAAACCAGAGCCTGATCCAGAAACAGGATCTTCACAGACACCATGCCCTGATTTATCAGCAGCATACGAGCGCGTATATTCAACATGCATATTGGTATTACTCGCATCGCCCGCTGGATTATGGCAATGAGCACAGTTAATATCCAACCATCCCTTGGCCGCTTGCTCTAAATTTTCCTCAGAAATATCCGCCAATACTGTGCTGTCTTTAAAAACAGGCACCGCTTCGATTGTTTCGGGTAGGCTAGTCGCTTCTAACAAACCTGAATCGACCCACTGAGTTAGCTGATTTTTCGTCGTGCCGCTTGCATAGGTATAGTCCATATTCAAATAACGGGCCTTCGGTCCAATCGGCTCTAATTTACCTTCAATTTGATGGCAGCGCTTGCACTTTTGAGGATCAGGAACTGCATAAGTAAAGTTCAGCTGTTCAGAGTTATGCATAATAGAGGTTTGCTGGGTATCCCCATTAAAATCAAGAATGGCATCTGTCTTAGCATCATTCCAAACATACGGAAGAGCCTTCCAGCCAGTTTCACGATGGATCAACAAGCGTGTTTCAACCATGTTCTCTTTATCAAACCCACGATCACTGGTATCACTAGGTAAGCTAAATGTTTTTACGATGACTGTGCCTACAGGAAAATCAATAACACCATCATCTGCATATAATGTTCTACCATCTTCAAGCGTCGTACCTGCACCAGAAGAGTAGCTTGCCTTAGTATTTTCAGGAACGAAAACAAACCGATATTTAGTCGCGTAATCAGTGAAAAGAGGGACACTTAAATCATAAGCCAAACCGCGATCATTAGGCCCTGTCGTTGGATTACATAGATTTGAAAATAATTGATACTCTGACAAATAAGTCGCATTCCCTGCCAGCAGTGCTTCCCACTGTACTGTTCGCTCTTTCGTAGCGCAGTCGACGTTAGCTGTAGGATTTTCATCCGGAATATCAACAGGGGCAGGGGCAGAATCTGAACTTGAACTAGAACCGCCGCACGCCGTTAAGCCTGCCATTACCATTGTGGCGAAAAATACTGTAATTTTTTTCATAATACACCTATACGACATAAAGCAATTTACATAAAGCAGTAAGAATAAAGAAGTAAAAATAAAGCAGTAAATATTTAACATTTTAAAGCAGGAGGGCCGAAGCCCTCCTTAAGTAACACGAATCAACTAATAAAATTAAGCAGACTATTTTAGTAACAAAACAAGCCTCACCATTCATTATTAGATATCGAATTAGTTGGCAGTAGGAACACAATGCTTCGACGTTTTATCGTCTGCACCACAACCGTACGCTACACCCGCAACTGTTACAGTCGCAGCAGCACCAATATATGGAGTCTTGCCTGTATCGCCACCACAAACCATGCTGCTATCGTTTTCAAAGAATACTGGATCACCTGTCAGGCTATTCGTTGGGATAACAGCGGCTTGGCTATTATCGCCATTATTCGATGAGCAAACATGATCCGCAAGTCCATACGGTCCAAATTCTGCCAAGTTTGGTATTAACTGAGCTCCAGAAGTGTCTCCCATAGGGTTTAGAACATTGTCATAAAGGCCTTGAGCGATCTGATTGATACCACCCGCAATTAAGCCAAAGTTACCATTCTGTGCCATTGCTTCACCAATCCCATCATATAAGATCGTTGGAACTTTAAGACCGTTGTAGGTATATCCCAAAATAATATCTTTGATCAAAGAACCTTCTGGAGCATAAACTAGATCCGTATTGCTAATGATATTATCGTGCATATTCAGCGATCGGATTAATGGGCTCCAGCCATCAATGTACTTAGTTGCATATGGGTGAATCGAACCATAGCTCAATACGTCAGTGCCTACATTCTGATTTGGAGTAGCTAGAACAGCCTCATCAGGAAGAGCATAAGAGCTAATTGCGATAGACGTTGTCTGATGATCAGTAATGGTATTATCAAAAATCTCAACGTCTGACGTTGAAAGAACAATCATGCCCGTACCTGGCGGAACAATATGCACACCACCGGCGAAATCACCAACTGTAGCAAAGTTTGCAGCATTGTTTTCAACGATCGTATTAGCAAAAACACGAACCCCTGAACCATATAGGCCGTTACCAATTGGTAAATCAAAAACCAAAATACCACCGGTATTACCTGTTGCCGTATTACCATAAACATCAGCATTCATTGAGTTTTCAATTTCAATACCCGCTACGTTTTTCTCAGCGATGTTATTACGTACAACGATATTTGAACTCTGGCCAACATAAACACCCGCATCTGCAGAGCCTTTCACGAAGCAATCTTCGATTAATACATTCTGCGTCTCTACAGGATACAAACCATAAGCACCGTTGGTTGACTGATAATCCGTTTCCCAAACAGTTGCTAAACGACGCATGATTATGCCATTCGCTTTTTTAATTTTCACCGCATTATTAGGCGCTTCATATACACCAAAATCTTCTAGGGTTATGTCGTTCGTATTACTAATGAAGAAACCATCAGCCTTAGCACCAGATTCTCCATCTGCGCCATCAAAATCCAGAATGGTTTTAGCCATACCGGCACCTTTAATGGTCAAGCCTGTAACCATGGTGTCCTGACCCAGGCTACCGTTCCCATCAAACGTTAATTCAGTTGAGAAATTGAAACGACCCTGAGGCAGTACAATGGTATCCCCTGTCTGAGCGGTACTTAACGCCGTCACAAGTTCATCAGAAACAGTTGTATCAGTTAAATCATCGGCAGCGCCAATACAAATAACACGGCTACCAGCTGTTGAAGAGTCAGTACATGAAAACTGATCTACGATGGTTCCATCTGCATTAAAATCAGCAACTGTTTTAGAGTCATTATCATCGCCACCACAACCCGTCATACTGACGGCTGCAACCGCAATTGCAGATGCTAGACCCAGTTTCATTAAAGGTAAGTTCATTGTCATTCTGTGTGCCTCAATATAAAGAAAGTCCCACTAGGGGTAATTATCATTATTATAATTTGGCTTCAAAGGGTGTTCGGAGATATTGGCTATTTTTAATTTTCTATTGCCAATACGAATTCATTGAAGTGCACCTAGTAAAACGACTGTTGACCAATAGGTAAATTCATTTCGCTGTGGAGTTCGTTACAATCGTTGTGCAATTCTTAAAAAGATCAGTATTCATGGTAGTTACAGGGGTGAATATTTTATAAACCAAGCGCTTGTTCAATTATCCAAACAAGCCAACAATCAGTCAAATGGCGCCAATAGTAAGACACTGAATATCATACGATCTCACGGTAAGCTGTTGGTGTTGTTTCTTTCTCTTTGCGAAAGGCTCGATTAAATGAGCTTAAAGTACGATAGCCAACATCCAGAGCGATGTTGGAAATAGGGGTTTCAGGCTCAGCTAATAAGCGCGAAGCAGCTTCATTAATTCTGTATTCATTAATGAACTCATTAAAGTTTCGATAACCCAACTCTGTATTAATGACCCTTCTAACCTTATATTCAGGAAGTCCTAACGCGACAGCCAAATTTCTCAAGGTTAGCTTTTCTTGCCGATAAAAACCTTGTGACATAATGTCTTTCACCCTAGATAACTCTTCAGAGTCTTTAAGCTCATCTTCTAAGCCAATAATCGCTTCAGACTGGATCTTATTGATTTGAGCTTCATTAGTGGGCGAGGTAGATTCAGTCGCTGCATCTAAAGAGGCTGTTTTAACAACAAAAGAGTCGATACCCCAAATATCACTTCGACCTTTAAAAAGAGACCAAATAATAATTAAAATCGATAAATCAATTGCCAATATTCTTGAGGTTGCAGAGCCAAAATGTAAATTAAATGAGAAAACAGCCCAGCCTAACGAAAGCCCTGAGGCTCCCATGATAGACCAGCGCAATCGACGCCTCGACTCCACTAGGTCATCATCCTGGCCTCTAAATAAGGTAACCATCCCCATGATCACCAATGCATATTCACAATATTGCTGCATTTCCCGCCCAAAAAACTCAACCCAACCTGGGGTCATATCAAGATAGAGAGTTATCAATTGTTTAATTACGGGGGTGGTAAAACTGTATATAGCGATAAACAATCCGACTCGAGGCAGCCGATAACCTTCCTGAAAAATTAACCGACAGCTCATCCAGAAAAATGCCGGGGCAGCACTTTCAACCATATAAGCATAAGTAGAAAGTGAATCAGGCAACCAGTTATGGCACATGTGCACAAAAGCGCAGCCAATTAAAATTAAAAATACTCGCGCGGCAACTGAATGATAAAAATCTTTTAGAATAAGCATCATCAAAACGATGCACATTCCAGCACCACAAGCAGAAAAAAACAGTTCTAACATGTATAACTAGGCCTTTTATTATTGTTGTGCCAGCTTTAAATTACTTATTAATACTAAAGGCTTTGTTTACAGCTCGCTAGTGAAAGAGAGCTTAGTAGAAGAATATAATTACGTAGCTCTGCGCATTAGAAGCATGCCAATAATAAAGCTACCACAGATAGGAACTACGCTGGCTAAAATAGGTTCAAAACCTAATACGATGCTAGCAGGAGACAACAATTCCTCTGCGTACTTATAAATCATGCCCACTATAATGCCGCTAAAAATCCGATACCCGGGGGTTACTGAACGCAAAGGTCCAAAAATAAAAGAAATTCCTAAAATAACCAATGCAAAAGTACTGAGTGGCTGAGTCACTTTTCGCCAGAAAGAAAGCCTATAGCGATCAGAGTTCAACCCTTGTTCGTCAAGATAATTAGCATATTGGTATAAACCAGAAATCGACATATCTCTCGGACTGACGATAACTACACTAAGCTTCTCTGGCGTCAGTTCTGTATCCCAACGACCATGACTCTGCTTCTCTTGCCATACTCGCTGCTCACTTGCTTCGAGCTCTTTTAAAGATGACTCGTTAATATGGGTTATGACAATATTTTCCATCTGCCAATAAGATCGCTGGTAAATCGCCCGCTGAGCATACACGACTTGTTTCAGCTCACTGTCTTCAGTAAATTCATAACGTGTTATTCCGTGCAACACACCACCGGGCTCAACCGCATTAAAACGCATAAATACGTTTCCTTCACGATGCCAATAACCCTTACCTTTGTTTGATAACGCCTCACTCGCACCTTGAGCGACAGCCTTCTTCGCTTGCGCTATTCGCTCTAAAGAAGGAACAACATATTCCCCTAATAATAAAGAGATGAACATCAACACAGCCATGGGTTTCAGCACCGCTAGCACTATCCGGTTAATGGATACACCTGCAGCCCTCATGACAGTTAATTCGCTATTGGCTGCCATAGAGCCAAGCCCTGCCAAACAACCAATTAAACAGGCCATTGGCATGTACTCATAAATGCGTCTAGGCAAGCGTAAGCCTGAAAACAATAAGGCATCGACTAATTGATACTCACCTTTTAAGTTGTCTAACTCATCCACTAGTGTAAAAATCGCATCTAAGCCAACAATCACAACCATCACGACTAAGGTCGCCATCAGCACATTACGCGCGACATAAGAATCCAGTAGGTGCATCACACTCTCCTAATCTTACGACGTCGATTCCACTCAGGAATCACAAATAAACCAATCCCAATCAATGCATAAACAGCATGCACCCACCACATGCCAAGCTCAGGAGCAATCCTGCCTTTACTCAGCATGCCTCGTAAAGATATCAACAAAGTGATGTAAACCATAAACAAAATAATCGCTGGAAATAAGCGAGCAAAGCGACCTTGGCGAGGGTTCACTTTTGATAACGGAAAAGCGATCAAAGCACAAATAGGCACCATAATAATTAATGAGATTCGCCATTGCAGCTGAGAAACATGCCTACCTAGATCCGAGCCAAATAATTCTAGTGTCGGTACGGCCTCTTTTTTAATCTTACGCAGCTCAGCTTGCTGATCGGCAATTTTTACGCCATACAAATCAAATTCTAATATTTCTATATCTAATTTACCGGGGGCAATATCGAAACGCTTACCATCATGCAGCTCGAGAAAGCGTGATCCTGTATCCGCATTGACTTGCTGCGTGCCCGTTTTGGCTAGTAAAATTGTATTGCCATCGACGATAAATACATTGTTCATTTGGCTTTTATCGTCACTCAAACCTTCGGTATAGGTTACTCGACTGCCTTTTTCAGTTCCCTGAAATCGGCCTGGTGCTAATAATTCAAATTCGGTCATGGCTGATTGCTTACTGTATAAATCTTCCATTTTCTGAGCGCCCAAAGGACTCAAATACAAACTAAAGAAAGCCACCAATAAAGTAATAAAACCTGCTGGTAATAATGTGTATCCCAATAACCGTCCGTTAGAGAAACCTGTTGCGGTCAATACCGTCATTTCGCTTTCGGCATACAAACGACCATAAGCTAATAGGATGGCAATAAATAAAGATAAAGGCAGTATCATTTCTAGAAAAGAAGGCATACGCAATAGCAGTGTAAAAAATACAATTTCTAGTGGGATTTTACCCGCGGCGGCGGCAGTCAATTGATAGATCAAACGACTACTCATTAAAATCATTAATAATATACCCGTCACAGCTGCCATAGAGGTAAACAGTTCACGAGATAAGTAGCGAAATATAATCAAACGTTAAGCCTTTCAAAAATACGATAAATGCACATTAATAGTGCCACGCAGTGTATAACTTTCTCACTACATCGGCCAGTCTATAAGCCAGACCTGAAGAAGTAACTTCACGACCTTGATATACCTATGAAAGAACCCATCTATACTTCATTATTAAGCGATAAATCGTTAGCCCTAGAATAGTAAGTCGTTCTTTTTAAGTTGCTTCATCAATAGCTTCTTAATCACTTACTATTAATCAATAGTTTAAGCGGAGTAAATAATGCAATTCAGTACCACTCAAGCCCCAGTAATCGAACTCGCCTCAAGCTGTATCTTAGTTAGCATAGATGATAAAGGTAAGCTCTCGAGCGCAGCAGAAAGCATCGATCAAGTATCCAAACAGTACTTAACCGATATTTTTGATAGTGGTGATTTCAATGGTAAAACCGGCGAAACCCTATTATTAATTAAAGTGCCTGGTATCACAGCCCAACGCTTGATTCTAGTGGGCAGTGGTAAAACAGCTGATGGCATTACGGCCAAGAACTACATCAAGATTGCCGATGCGGCAGCATCAGCAATTAAAAAGTCAGGCGCACTGCAAGCCGCTTTGTTCCTACAAGATATTCCCGTTACTGGCAAAGACAATGCTTGGAAAGCTGAACAAGTTGCAATCGCCTGTGAAAATACACTGTATTCTTTTGACCAGACCAAAAGTAAGCCAGAACATGAAGCTGAAGATTATAGCGATGCCATTGAAAACATTTTGTGGGCTTGCCAAGCTGAAGAGCAAGCAGCAGCAGAAACTGCATTAGCAAAAGGCCAAGCGATTGGTCATGGTATTTCGATAGCAAAAGATTTAGGCAACATGCCTGCGAATATTTGCACCCCAACCTATCTAGCCGAGCAAGCTCAATCACTCGCCGATGAAACAGGTCTGATCGAAACGACTATTATCGATGAAGTTGAACTTGAAGCCATGGGCGCAGGAGCATTTGTTTCTGTTTCAAAAGGCTCTACTGAGTCGGGTAAATTCATCATCATGAAATACCAAGGTGCGGCGGATACTAATGAAGCCCCACATATGATTCTTGGTAAAGGTATTACGTTTGATACCGGCGGCATCAGTCTTAAGCCTGGCGCAGGTATGGACGAGATGAAATATGACATGTGTGGCGCTGCGTCTGTATTAGGCACGATGACCGCCCTAACAGAACTAAAACCTAACATTAATATCATTGGTATGATTACAACCGCTGAGAATATGCCTGCAGGAAATGCGAGTAAGCCTGGCGATGTGGTAACAACACTTTCAGGTAAAACGGTTGAAATTTTGAATACCGATGCTGAAGGTCGTTTGGTTTTATGTGACGCATTGACCTACGCCATCGATAATTTGAAACCTGCCTCTATTGTTGATATCGCGACCTTGACTGGCGCCTGCATGATGGCCTTAGGTAACGTGAATTCTGGTTTATTCACTGAAGATGAATCATTGGCGACTCAACTACAGCAAGCTGCCATAGACTCTCACGATAAAGTTTGGCGCTTGCCATTAGAAGACGATTACCAAGAGCAATTAGATTCCAACTTTGCCGACATTGCCAATATTGGTGGCCGACTAGCAGGGTCAACCACCGCTGCATGTTTCTTAGCACGCTTCACTGAAGGCCAGTCTTGGGCACACTTAGACATCGCCGGTACTGCTTGGCACTCAGGTGGTAAAAATAAAGGTTCAACAGGTCGCCCTGTGCCATTGCTTGTGAACTATTTGCTAAATAAATAGGCTTTAGATACATCTTATTAATAGCGCCTGATACTTACTATCGGGCGCTATTATCGGAGAAGCCAATACTATAAGCGTTGAGTTATTAACGGCTAACTAGCCACCCGATTTCTTAACTTTAAAGCCACGTTGCTTCATTTCATCAAACAACTGGTCACGTACATCCCCTTGAATCTCGATCACCCCTTCTTTTACCGCGCCGCCGACACCACACTTTTGCTTTAACTCTTTAGCCAGCTTTTTTAATTCAGTAGGAGCTAATAAAATACCGATTAATAGTGTGACACCCTTCCCTTTGCGGCCTTTAGTTTCACGCTGAATACGCACAATGCCATCACCTTCAGGCATTGCATCATTACTACAAGCACAGTGATCCTTTGCCTTGCCACAATCAGGACAAGTACGCCCTACTTCGGTGGAATAAACCGAACCGGAATGAGCTGCGGCCTTGGATACAGAGCTTTCTGAAGATTGTGAGCCAGCAGTACCCAGTCCTGTTAAACCCGCTAAACCCGCTAAACCTGTTGTTTTCTTTGACATAACTTCAACTCTTGAAAATGTAACAATCATTTTTGTTTAAACGGCTTTTACCGCATTCCATGCTGCTTCAGCAAACTGCTCTCGGTGTTCAGCCAAGGGGGTTCTATATCGACCTGCCAACCAATGACGAGCATAATCATGACAAGGACCTGAAATTAATGATGATAACAGCTCAATAGGTAACGGCTGCAAGATACCTTTCTGAGCATAGGGCTTAAACCAAACAATTAACTGCTGATAAAAGCGCTGCATGTCTCCTGATAGTTTTGTTTCAGATCCTGCCATAGTCACAATCGATCGGTGCTGAAATACAAACCGCGCCCAATCTGGATTATTAGCCATCCAGTCTACATTGGCATAAACGATGGCTTTAACCCCTAGCTCTACCTTTTTAGTCGTCTCTTTAGTATCGCTCACCTCAGCAGCTGACAAATAACTGCGTAACAAGATAGCAAACTCACGCATGCCTTGAATGAATACAGCCGCTGCTATTTTGTCTTTATTACCAAAGTGATGATACAGACTGCCAACGCTCATACCCGATGCTTCACGGATCATCTCAATGGTCGTTCCAGCAACGCCATGTTCAGTAAAGCATTGCAAAGCGATCCACAATATTTGCCGCTTCTTCTCAGAGGTTTTTGCTTGCGGCTTGGCTGCCTGCTCCTGTTTACTAGGCGCGGCTGCTTTCACTGATTTTTCCTCTTTCACACTCACCTCAAGAAACAAAATAGCAATATTAGAATATTATTCTAGAAAACAACAAATGACTGTGCAAAGATGACCATCTCGCTACATTACACAGACCCGCAGACCCATTTTCAACCTGCGATAGCACTTATGATAACAGACTAGGATTTTCACAATGAACGCATTAAAGATGTACAACAAAATATCCAAGCTTCCTGCTGGAAACTGGTTATTCAGCAGAGCCGTATGTTTTATTGCTCCATACTTCGGCTCAATTAAACCGCGCTTCGACGAACTGCGTCCAAATTTCTGTCAAGTGAGCATCAAAAAACGCAGAAGCGTGCAAAATCATATCGGCACAGTTCACGCAATTGCAATGTGTAATATGGCTGAGTTAGCCGGTGGGACGATGACCGATATTTCAGTACCAAAAGGTGCACGCTGGATTCCAGCAGGGATGACGGTTAAATACGTTAAAAAAGCAAAAACGAATTTAATCGCGGTCGCCAATGGCAATGGTTTGGATTGGACAGTGAATGGTGACGTGGTCGTTCCTGTCGTA
>Ga0209396_1005605_pt1 | contig 11814 bp, 7 predicted proteins | sample GOMGulsemesocosm_6_FD_184638 | JGI IMG/M metagenome (GOLD analysis project Ga0209396, IMG submission 184638) | Methane-oxidizing microbial communities from mesocosms in the Gulf of Mexico - GOM8C Gulf of Mexico (SPAdes) (version 2) | ecosystem: Environmental > Aquatic > Marine > Cold seeps... | reverse complement strand
ATAAATTTTCACTATTTTATTCGTTAATTTGTCAGCATGACTGTCACTTAAATCGTTACTTTGACTATTAGTCTGGCTCGAGCCATTACTGCGGTAGCTAGTACTTTGTGTATTTATGATATTGTTGTTCATAATTATCTCCTTAATTCTTTCAGTGTCTGTCTATGACGCTTTAACGTTAACTGTTGGTAGTTGTTGATGTTTGTTGATTTGCTTTTCGCCCAAGAAAAAATCATGTTTTGAAAGCCTTAACAAGCAAGGTAATAAAACGATGGTGAACAAGGTACTGAACGCTAAGCCGCCAACAATTACTGCCGCTAACCCACGGTAAATAACACTACCAGCGCCAGGCATAAGTAACAGCGGTAACATGCCAAAAAAGCTAGTAGCTGTACTCATAAAAATAGGACGTAAACGTAAGCTTAATGCTTGTTCTATGGCTTGTGTTCTCCCTAACCCCTCTTCTTGGCCTAGACGAGTTTGGTGCACCAGTAAAATGGCATTGTTCACCACTAATCCCAATAAAATGATAAAGCCAATCATGGTTAATAAATCGAGTGGCTGAAATACGCTCAAGTTAAGTAATTGCAATGCTAGAATACCGCCGACCGTTGCTAAAGGAATGGTAATAACGACCAATAGACTATCTTTAATTGACTTAAAGAGTGCCGCCATCAATAAAAATAAAATGACTAAGGCAAAGGCAAAGTTTTCAGCCATCACTGTTATAGCTTTTTCTAATTGATCAGCACTACCACCATATTGAATATTGCCATCATTAGGCATAATCTTGCGTAATTTAGGTTCCACCTGTGACTTTAACGCAGCGATTGTTTCTTCTAATGACCAGCCCTTAGGGGGATTAACATTTAGGGTAATTGTACGTTGTCCATCGATGCGGGTTAAACGACTTGGGCCAACAGTACGTTGAATATTAACCAAGCTCGATAACTGGGTAACGTTACCATTACCTGTCACTACAGGGACATCACCTAGGTTGTCAGGGTCATTCCAGCCCTCAGCACGTAAAATCATATTCAAGCGTTTGCTACCGTTAAAATACTCACCAACATATAGACCATCACCTAATGTTCTGACGACACGACCAACATCACGACGATTCCAGCCCTGCTCAAGTATATTGCGATCGTTAGGGCTTAAATTAATTTCAGGCTCTGACATGGCAAGACCTGGGTTTGCGTTAACATTAGCTCCTTCTATCGCTTCTTTGACCCAATCCATACCTTGGCGTGCCATCTCTTGTAATGCTTTACTATCTTTTGACTGTAGATGCAGCTGTACTTGTCTACCACCACCAAAGCCGCCAAATAAGTTACCTTGTCTAGCAAATACTCGAGTGTCGGGTAAATCGATTAAAATTTCATTTTTTACAATTTCAAGTAACTCATCAACTCTGTCTTGATCTTTAACTCGTACCCCTAAGCTACCGCCAAATGAACCACCAAAAATATAATAGTTTTTTAACGCTGGCTCTTTAGTGCCATCCATATAAGGTTTCAATCGCTCAACAATTGGTTGTATAACTTCCTTTTCAATCGTCTGCACATTAGACCCTGGTGGAAATTGCAAGTTAGCATCAATAGCATCGCGCTTTACTGGCGGTAAGTAATCAAGCTTAGGCATAGCAATAAGCGTTATGACAACCGGTAAGATTAATAACGTGGTTGCTAGTGATAAACGCTTAACTCGGCTATTACTGCTTGCCATAACAAAGCGCGTAATACGTTGCCAAAGCTTTTCATTTGGGTCGATTACTTTTTGCTCTTTCAAAAAGTATTTTGATAATACCGGCAGTAACACCACTGCAACAATTAACGAAACAGATACTGCAATGGCGATAGTTAGTGCCAAATCACCAAAAAGCTGACCTTCAATATCTTTTAAGAAAAACACGGGTAAAAATATGGCAACCGTTGTCGCCGTTGAAGCAAGTAAAGCGCCCCACACTTGGCCTGCACCTTGTTCCGCGCTGTCATGTTCATCCAAGCCCTTGTCACGCATACGGAGGATGTTTTCTAACACCACAATAGCGGCATCGAGAACCATGCCAACGGCGAAGGCTAAGCCAGCTAATGAAATAACATTAAGTGAACGGCCGGTAATTTCCAAAACGATAAAAGTGCTTAACAAGCTCACCGGAATGGCGGTTGCAATAATTAAGGTGGCGCGAGCTCTGCGGATAAAAAACCATAAAACAGCTAGCGACAATACAATACCAACAAATAAATTACTGGTGACTAAGTTTATTGCCCGGTAAATAAATACCGAGGCATCAAACGACTGCACCATTACCAGCTTTTTATCAGCCAGTAATTCACGATTGAGCAATTGAACTTCTGCTTTTACTCGGTTTAACGTTTCTAAAACATTGGCGCCATTGGCTCTATTAATACGCATTGAAAAGGCAGGGTTACCATTTTGCACTGCCATGCCTTGCCTATCAGTACTACGCACTTCAACAGTAGCAATATCACTTAGACGGATATTGCGACCACCGCGCGATTCAAGCATTAACTGCGATAGCTCATCAACACTGTACTTACCGCTATAACGTAAAGTGTACTGGCGTCTACCAACATCAATAAACCCCCCAGAGATGTCATCACTCGCAGAAACCAAGGAAATGAGTCGAGGTATTTCGATACCATATTCAGCCGCTTTAACCGGGTCATAACGAATTTGTAATTCTTCCTGGTTTCGCTCCGAAAAAGTTTCGACACTCGCTACGCCTTCAACAGACTCAAGGCGTGGTCTAATGACATCATTGGTAAAATCCATATATTGACTAATATCTTGGCCATTACCAGGTAACGCTTGTAAAAAGAAGAAGGTCAGTGCAGGGGTATTACCTCGACCACCACCAAGCATAACCCGTGGTGGCCGTGCATCTTGGGGTAAATTAGCTACACGCGTCATGCGGCTAATCACCTCAATAAGTGTTTGCTCCATATTGGTACCAACACCAAAAGACAAATTAATATAGCCTCCGCCGCGGTTAGCAAAAGCTCTCATTGATTCTAAGCCTGGGATACCACGTAAGACTTGTTCTTGGGGTTCAATAATTTCTGACTCAATTTCCTTAGGTGAGGCCGCTCGCCAAGTCGTTTGTATGCCTATTTGAGGACGCTCAATATCAGGAAATAATTGCACTGGTAACTTAAATAAACTGAGCATACCTACAAGTAAAGTTAGGGCTACCACTACAGCAACTGCTGCTGGACTTGTTAAAGCGCTCTTAGTGAGTTTCATTGTGATTCCATTATTTTATGATGTTAGTGGATTACATAATTTAACAATTAAGATACAAGGCTATAGAGATAATGAAAGTGAGCTTGCGGTTAGTCGAGATAAATACACGACCAATAACCAAAGAGAAATGCTTTGAAATTAGCTGACATAATTAGACATACCTTTGTAACAGTCTATTCATACTTTTGAGGCTATAGATATCTTCAATTATATTATCTACATAGTACGTATGAATGATGTTATTCAGTAATCAGCCACTATAGATATGCTTCGCAGTAAGATATAATCTGTGAAAATTTCGGTACAAATGTCGAAACAACTTTCTATACAGCTAACATCATGAGAACACCAATGCCAAATAGGCTTTATTTACTTTTACTCCCCCTCTTGTTTAGTACACACGCAAGTTCAAGTGAGACAAGTCCAAACCAGACAGTCCCCCCACAAGAAGCTGCCTTTGAGCGCTGTTTATTTAAGAGCATTAAAAAATCAGATAAAAATGCCACCCTAGCTCAGATAGAGAAACATTGTGAGCAACAAGTTGCTCGCAGTATTATGAATAGTAAGAATGGTCAAAGTGTAGAGATTGGTGCGTTAGCACATCGAGTGATTAGAGAAAAAAGAACTGCTGCCGATCCTTATGTACTTACTCCACACAAAATGAATTATATTTTGCCTTTATCTATGGTTGACGAAATAAACCGCGCACCTTACGAGGAATTCGACACTTGGGCTGAAGATTTAAAAGACGCGGAAGCAAAATTTCAAATCAGTTTAAAAATCCCTTTGTTAACTAAAAGCTTATTTAAAGAAGGAGACCAATTGTTTTTTGGTTTTACCTTAAAATCTTGGTGGCAAATTTATGCAGAAGAGATTTCAAAACCTTTTAGAGAAACCAACTATCAACCTGAATTTTTCTACTTTACGCCGATAAACTTACATCCTTTTGGCGGTAACTCTGCTCTTGTTATTGGCGCAGAACATCAGTCAAATGGCCGTTCACAATTATTATCAAGAGGATGGAATAGAATTTACCTTAACTATCTCTATGAAAAACGTAACTTTGCGCTATCTTTTCGACCTTGGTATCGCATTCCAGAAAGTGAAAAGTCCTCCCCTAATGATGGTCAAGGCGATGACAACCCAGACATTATTGATTATATGGGGCACTTTGAATTAGGTATGGTGTACAAACACAGTAGTGATTTTGAGTTTTCATTTAAAGGTAGAGATAACTTTGCCACCCATAAAGGCTTTGTTGAATTTGGCGTTACCTTTCCTTTATGGGGCAAAGTAAAAGGCTATGCGCAAATGAGCAGCGGTTATGGCGAAAGTTTAATTGACTACAACGTAAATCAAAAACGCTTTGGTATCGGTATTGCGCTAACAAATTTACTTTAAAGCGCTGTGTGATGAAACTGATATGACTTTGATGCTAGATAACACCATAAAGTGAATACCCAAGTGTAGTGACATGCATGTCACCACTACAAAATGAAGACTATTGGTGAGTTATAGTAAGGTGACCGCTAAAATGTAATTATCGAATTTACTTTTCAAAATGAGTAAATATTCCATCCCAGTTTTCATCAAATTCCACTCCTTGTTTTGCATGTAAACGTTCACTATAAACTTGGTAATAAGTAGTTGCAGGGAACTGCTTTATTAAAGGGGTTAACAAAGCTAAAGCCTGCTGCCATGCTTGTTTTTTATAAAGCATCAATACTTGGTTAAATGCTGCGACCTGTTCACTTTCCTTCTGACTAGTGCCAGATAACACGCCTAGCGGTTGATATATGGTTAAGCCCAGTTTCTTCCCTTTAACTCTCATCGTATCTATTTCTTGAAATAGAATATCTTTACACTGTAATTTAGTGGCTTCACTGACTAAAATTGAAACACCATAATACTTAGTCAACCCTTCTAAACGTGATGACACATTCACACCATCACCAATCACAGTATAATTTAGCCGGGTTGATGACCCCATATTTCCAGCAATAACTTGAGCAGTATTAATACCAATGCCCAAACCAATTTCAACAAAGTTATTCACTATTAGCTCTTGGTTGATTGCCACCAACTCTTGCTGCATTGCCAGCGCAGCAAGTACAGTGTTTTGTGCTTGTAGGTCATCTTTTATTGGCACACCAAATAACGCCATTACAGCATCTCCAATATATTTATCGATAACGCCATGATGCACATCTATGATTTTACTTAGTCTAGTTAACAGTTGATTTAATAGCTTGAGCATTTCTTTCGCGTTATGAGTTTCACACAAGCTTGTGAAATTCCTGATATCGCTAAACAATATGGTCACCTCACGCTCCTCCCCCCCCAGTTCGACGCCTTTATTAAGCAACTGCTCAGCAATAGCTGGTGAAACCACTTTACCCAATAAGCTTCGAACCTTTGCTCGCTCTGCTAAACCTTTTGCCATGGCATTAAAACGTTGTGCTAGTTGGCCAAGTTCATCGTTTTGGTTTACCTCAATAGTTAAATCATAGTGACCTTGTTCTATTTTTTCAGCGCCTTGAGCTAACACAGTAACGGGCTCTGTTATTTTTCTGGCAATAAAATTCCCCCCAACTATCAGCAGTATTAACGCAATGACAAATCCGAAGGCAACAATAAGGTGTAAGTCTTCATAGGGAACTAAAGCTAACGCCAAGGATCGTTGCAGCAAAGCAATGAAATACTCTTCATTTTCACTTCTGATAGGTAAAGCGACTGAGACATAGCTTTGTCCTGCCATTAACAAATCAAAATTTTGATTAACCTTGAGTGCCTGTTCAAATGAGGCCTTCGAAGTTAAAGCCTGCTCAGATAACTGACGAATATCACCTGTGAGTGTTGAAGCTAATTGCAACCATTGGTAGCTTCCTGTTGAGGTTAGCTTGCTGCCAAACATAATTGAAACATCAGATTTAGTGATTTTTTGCAGATTTTGAGCAAAAACATCAGTAAGCAAAAAACCCATCACAATCCAATGGCTTGGCTCAGGGGAAAATAATGGTACAGCAACTAATAAGTAAGGTTGCTTATCAATAAAAGCAATCGTGTCTGCTTCACCATATTCACTGTTACTCGCTTGCTCAATTAACAGAGGTAAGTAAAAAGGTTCATTGGTTAACAGGGGGTGGCTAGTATCAGCAATAATATTACCTTCCATGGCAAGCAGTAACATCACATCTGCCTCGACTCGTTGCTGATAACTTATTAGTGTTGATAAAACAGTCTTATGTTCATTAGTATTAGCTACGGGTTTAAAAGCATAATCAGTTGATAGCGCTCTTACTTTTGAGAGTAAAGCATCTCTATGTTGCGCCAACGACTTAAAAAATACATCTGCGGTGACTTGAAGTGCCTCATCAATATTTGCTCTTGCTGTTGCTATATTGGCATCACGAATAACAATAAATAGTAATAATTGAATAGGGATAAAAATCACCATCAAAAAGACAATAATTCGGGTGCGAAAATGACTAAATCGAAAAAGCTTCTTAATGGTAACCCCTCATATGAAGAAACATTATCTCGTAGAAATTAGTAACCTCGACGCCTGACACTTTTGGGTGAACGCCATGCTTTAAACTGTGTTTTTTGAGCGACTATAAAGACGAGTTTTTGTTCACCATCTCCAATGTCTATTTGTTGTGCATTAAGTTGTTCGCTTTCCTTAGCTTTGGGGTGCCAAACAACTACTTCATATTGTCCTTTGGCTAAGTTAGATAACACCGCTTGCCCTGCTTTATCAGAAATTGTGAACTTATTAGTATCAACCACATAAATATAAGCCTTCATCCAGTCATGAATATTACAAGCCATGGCAATAACACCATTTTTATCAAATACAACGGGAGATGATGGATTTCCACTATATAGGGGTAATTCAAATTGCTTCGATTTTGAAAAAGAGTAAACCTGATGACGGATTTCATCGTTGTTAGGAAAGTTAATGGCGCTACCTCGCTGAACAACAGTGACATAAGGAATGAACTCTTTATCAACCTGATCGATAACAACAGAATGACCACTCACTTTCGGCAACGTTTCTTTAATATAAATAACCGCAAACTCGACAGGGTTTTTCTTCTCGTCAACAACACTTACCTTAATAGAGTTTGCATGACTTAACCAAGACGTGACAAAGGAAATCGATATAAAATACCAAGCGGCTAACTGAAATATTTTCATCTTATTACCCTTAATAACGGTAGTTGAAACTTAGTGAGTAGGATGTACGCTGATAATCTAAAACTTCAGCTTTACCTTGATAATGCTCCACTACAAAATTTAACCCTGCATGATTACTAAGGCTATAACCCAGTGAGGCTGAATAAATATTACTATTACCCTCAAGCTTATATACACAACCACCAAAAACATCATCTTTGGTGATGGCTTTGACCTGTTCAACTTCAAGTACTTTAGCTACATTAGCTTGGCTGCATGATGAATTAAAATCGCCTTGTCGGCGAGAATAACTAGCGGATAATAACCACTCTTGACTAAGGATGTAATCGACAAATACAGAGAAATGAATAAAGCGTTGGTCAAATACATCGCTTGCTAATTCAGGTACTATGACAGGCCTTTCATTGCCAGTTGTAGCAGTAAAATCAATGCTTGCCGCTAACGATAATTGATTATTAATGTGCTGGCCAAACTCTAGTGTGGTGAAGGTAATGTCGATTGAGTTTGCATCCCACTCCACCTCTTGATGCCGATAATTAACATTAAATTGCAAATATGGTTGATAAAAGCCTAAGCCAAATTTATGCCTCACACCAACGTTTGCCCCAAGCTGCCTATTATCCAACGAATCAAATTCTTGATGTTTCTCCACATCTAGCTCAAGGCTTAGACTCATTCGAGTAAAGCCATTAAATTGATAAAATCGGCCTACGATACCGTCAAGAGCTACGCGTTTATCACTGTGAGTATCATCGCTAAAAGCGGATAAGTTTAAGTTGTCGATTGCTGCATAAGACAGTTCAGCATCTGCTATCCACTCAACCCATTCACCTTGTTGTGCCACTACGGGTGTCGACAAAATAATGATAGTGACAGGCACAGCTAAAATCATCTTCATAAGAGTACCTATTAAAGCTACATTAATATGCGGATATAGCTTTAAACAAGCGAAACGAGTATTAGAAAGTATAGGGTAGAAACTTAGGGGCTGTTGATCTTTCTGGATTAACTTTTGTTCACCGCTTTTCAAGTGAGTAAAGCCCTTTAGTCGCGACGAGTAGTGTGTCGCCTAGTCATGCTAAGCAAATACTACTTTCACGTTATGAAAAATCATCTTTATTGGTACCAAGTACATACTCATTAAGACAAAAACACTCTTTTTACAGGTTAACTTTTACAATTTCTTTCCCACGATCCTATACTTTTGATTAACTCACTATAGGTTTACTTAGCGCAGGGGATAAAATGAACAACATTGAACATTTTATTGAAATAGGCATAGCATTATCTTCAGAAAAAGATCATAAGGTATTGTTAGAGAAAATAATTAAAAGTGCCATGGAACTCACCAATGCCGATGGCGGCACTATCTACTCTATTTCTGAGCAAGGTGAATTGATTTTTGAAACCATTATTAATAAAAGCCTGTCACTTCACCAAGGAGGTACCACAGATAATGAAATTAATTTCCCGCCTATCCCAATACTAAAATATGGTGAAGTGAATGACAGCGCCCTTGTTTCTATAGCCGCCCATACCGGTGACATAATAAATATTGCCGATGTTTATCAATGCCAAGATTATGATTTAAGTGCAGCTAAAGTTATGGATAAAAAAACAGGCTATAAAACACAGTCTGTTTTAACCTTACCAATGAAGAACCATCAAGGTGATCTTAATGGCGTCATTCAACTTATCAATGCCATTAATAATCAGGGAGACATTATCCCTTTCAATAACAAAACAGTAAAACTAACCCATGCACTTACTTCTTTGGCAGGGGTCATCATCACCAATAAACAACTCATCGATGAAATGGAAAACCTTTTCTCCGCCTTTTCTCAGCTTATTGCTTCCGCTATTGATAAAAAATCCCCCTACACAGGTGGTCATTGCCGACGTGTACCGGTAATTACTATGATGTTAGCTAAGGCTTGTAATGAAATTAATTATGGTCCACTAGATAATTTTTCAATGAATAAGGAGGATTTTCATGAATTAGGTGTTGCCGCTTGGTTACATGATTGTGGAAAAGTAGCCACGCCAGAGTATGTAATGGACAAGGCCAAAAAACTAGAAACTGTTTTCGACAGGATAGAGTTAGTAAGTGCCCGATTTGAAATTGCTGCAAGGGACCTTTATTACAGTAATAAACATGATGATAAACAAAAAGCATTATTACTTAAGGCACTTGAATCTGACCGTGACTTTATTTGCCTTGCAAATAAAGGTGGTGAGTTTTTTGACGACAGTAAAGTTGACCGCGTTTACAAAATTGCCAAGCTTTATCAAGTGACCATAAGAGGAGTACAACAAGATATATTAAATAGCGACGAGATTTATAATCTAATTACTAAGCGCGGCACCTTAAATCCCAAAGAACGGAGAATTATTAATGGTCATATGGACGTAACCGTTGAAATGCTCGAATCTATGCCGTTTCCCAAACACTTAAAACGAGTACCTGAATACGCCTGTGGTCATCATGAGAAAATGGATGGCACTGGTTATCCTAAAGGGTTAAAGCGTGACGAGATGTCCATACCTGCAAGGATAATGGGCATTGCTGATGTTTTTGAAGCATTAACCGCCAATGATCGCCCCTACAAAGATCCAAAAACGCTGTCAGAAACCCTTACTATTATGGGAAGAATGAAACTAGGTGACCACCTAGATCCAGACTTATTTGATGTTTTTATTTCACAAAAAGTATACTTGAAGTTTGCCGAGGAACATTTAGAGGCTTCTCAAATTGATCGCTTTGATATAAAAAAAATACCTGGCTGTGAGGCCGACGCTATTTAAGTTATGTCGACGGTATAAACAGAAAAGGAGATAACGCTAACAAGTATGATTTTTTTACAATCCCAAGGTAAAGTAGCTTTTTTTCCAACAAAGCTACTTATTTTTTCTCTTTGTGTATTTATCAGCAATCATTGTACTGCCACGACTTATGATGAATTAGCTGATATTGGCCGTGTTTGTAAAAGCTCTCCTGACCGGTGTTTACTATCATTAGATGATGCTCTTTCATCTTCCCCTCCTAACAGCCGACAATGGTATCATTTAAAACAGCTACAATTAGATGCTTTTTTTACCCTACAGCAGTTTAAAAAACTTTCCGATGAAATAGACACTTTATTAACCAAAGACTCCCTTCCCATAAACTTCTCCGTCTATGTATATCTTTATCATGCAAAGCTTAGCTTTGGGGAAAATCAATTACTTCAGGCGCATGAATACTTAGATAAAGCGGTAAATTTACTCACTCAAATAAATGATAAATACCCTAAGCCAATGCGCTTAATTGAAATAGCCAACCTACAAGTATCTCTGAAAGACTATGGGCTGGCAAAAGATACGTTAATGCAGTTAGAGTTAAAATTTGAAAATAGGTACCACCCTACTTTTAAGCGCGAGCTTTATGCTAACTTAGGTCATGTAGCCTACTTTCAAGAGGATAAAATCCTACACATAAAATACCGTAAACAATCATTAAAATGGGCATTAAGGGCAAACAATAACCAACAAGTAGGTATTGCTCATAATAACTTGGCTTGGGCTTATCAACAGACCAGGGACTATAAGCTTGCAGAGAAAAACTATACAAAAGCAGTAAAGTTTGCCCAAAGGGAGAAAGACTTTATCAATGGTTCAATTAGCCAGTTAAGGCTGGTTGAAGTGGTTTTATTACAAGGAAAGGAAGATAAAGCATTAACACTTTTTAACGAATTATCTGCTGGGGCAGCAGATAATTACACTTCCGTGCAGCATAAAGAACTTTACCATAAGTTAAAAAGTATACTCACAGCCGTAACCCATGATTAGAGGTGTACTAAAAATATAGGCGTAATACGGTTTCAGCAACACAAGCTAAACGCTTACTGTTTTCAACTTCAATACTGACCTCATTAACCACTTCGATACTACGTTTCATCGGCACTAAGCTAACCAATTTAATACTGGCTCTAACACGTGTACCTGCTTTTACAGGATATGGAAAACGAACTTGGTTCAAACCAAAGTTAATAACCATTTTAGCTTCTGGGTAAGGATTATTATCAAGTTCAACTGAATTAGTTAATTTGGGGATTAATGATAAGGTTAAAAATCCATGTGCTATGGTCGCTTTAAAGGGTGACTCTTTCGCTGCACGTATAGGGTCTGTGTGAATCCATTGTTTATCACCTGTGACTTCTGCAAATTGATCAATACACTCTTGCTCTACCGAGTGCCATTCGCCAACAAAGGTTACCGTATCAATTTTTTCAAGCAGGCTGTTATAGGTTTTTTCTGCCTCTGGTACCTGTATCAATACCTCCTCAGCTTTACTCTCCTCAGTAT
>Ga0209396_1005604_pt1 | contig 11814 bp, 11 predicted proteins | sample GOMGulsemesocosm_6_FD_184638 | JGI IMG/M metagenome (GOLD analysis project Ga0209396, IMG submission 184638) | Methane-oxidizing microbial communities from mesocosms in the Gulf of Mexico - GOM8C Gulf of Mexico (SPAdes) (version 2) | ecosystem: Environmental > Aquatic > Marine > Cold seeps... | reverse complement strand
GTCGTACGGTCAAGCCCGGTAAAATCAGCCAATTGCTGCTGGCTCCAGCCGTTCTCTTTACGGCATCGGCGCACATTGCTGGCTAACTGAGTGAAAAAGTCCATGACAGAGAATCTCTAGATAATCTTTAATATGATGAATATATTCAACATTAGCATAAAAAATAGAGTTTATGATGAATATATTCAACAAAATAAAGACTAAAGCCATCAAGAAACCCCAATATCATCTTTCAAAATCGCTTCAATATTACGCTCAGCCAAGGCCGTAATAGTTAAAGAGGGATTAGCCAAACAAGAGCCAGGGATTAAAGTGCCATCCATAACATAAAGATTGTTATGACCATGCAATCGACCATAAGCGTCGGTAGCCAAGCCTAAAGGTGCGCCCCCTAAAGGATGAGCGGTACGACTTCCTGAAGGCTTAGAAATCAATATCGGAACACCACTAAAGCCGCCATTCACCTCATTTAAATGATCAACCGTATGGCGGTGGGCCGCAATCGACTTTTCATTAGCATCGCTAGGCCAGCTCAGTGATAACCCTTTATCTTCTGAATAGCTGAAGGTGCCGGGCCCTGGATTAGTCTCATCAAAAAATACCCCCAGCTGCACCAACGAATGGGTATCGATACCAGTAGGAAAATAAGCGCACTCAATACTCAGCGGACCATAGGGATTATTAAAATCTTCCAACGTTACGTTTAACGGCGCCGCCTGATTAGGGCCTGTGGCTTCGGGAATAGTACGTGCCCAAGTCACGCCACCATTATTACCAATATGGCTGCCAACGTATTCATTCAAATTGGGCAAGTCACCCGAGGTCTTGGCTTGCAATAACAACGTATTGGTACCCACGGTACCCGCCCCTAAAAACAAGTGCTCGCAATCAATGGTTAAATAAGACTGCACCCAACCCCATGGGCTGATAATTTTTGCCTGCACACGGTAAGTACCATCATCATTCATACTGATGCGTTCGACCTCCGTTAAGGGCGAAATTTCTAAATTGCCGGTATCGATGGCAGGCTGTAAATAGCTTTGCACCAAGGTCTTTTTACAGCCGTTATTATTGCCATAAATAGTTTCACCAATAAGTGCCGATTTTTTAATCTCGCCATTTAATTCCTGACGAATAATATCGAAATCATAAGCACACGATGTTTTATGAGTTTCATAACCGGCCTTATGGGCATGATCGGTGAAGATTCGCGCATAACGATAATAGTCCGACTGATAAATATCCTCCGGAATTTCAGCAGCACCAATCATAGCTTCAGCCAATGGATAATATTTAGCTTCAAACTCATCAACATCGACTGCGCCCGCAAAGATAGACTGCAAAACATGACTCGGTGAGCGCACCGTTACACCGCCATAAACAATAGAACCGCCGCCAACCGCAGCACCCTGATACATACGCAAGCCATCAAAATCTGCGTAGTCCAATACACCTGCGTATTTAATAATCGGTGTATCGACCTTCACAGGAGGAGATGCAATGTTTTTAAACCAAGTACTGCGATGGTCAGCCGGGATATTGGCACTGAATACATTATGCAAAGGTCTAGGATCAGGCTGCCACCACTGCCCGCGTTCAAGCATCAAGGTTTGCACACCCGCTTCGGCTAACCTCAAACCACTGACCGCACCACCAAAACCAGAACCGATAACCAGAGCCTTAACATTGCGATGACGAACTTGCGTGCGTAATACCGACATACCCGATGCTTGCGAAGCCCCCGTTGCGGCCCCCACAGCTGATAATTTTAAAAACTGTCGACGTGATTTATTATTCATCCTATTCCCTTAAAATATATAATCGATAAACGCGCACATAATGCGCGAAGGGAATAGTAAATCAATACTTTAATCGATAACGGGGACTAATAATATTTATCACATTTAGACTGGCATCCAACATCTTTACCGCAGAGATTTATTCTCGCCACAAGAAATTTTATCAAACACCGGCTGGAAATCAGGTGAGATTTTCAAATAGAACATCTTAATAAACTCATATTTAAGTTTAACCCGATCATAACGGGAACAATACTCCGACATAATCTCAGGGTAAGCAAAAGCCACCTCAACATACGTATTATAATCGTTTTCAGGTGACGTCTGAGAATAATGAGTCAACAAACCTTCTGTTAGCAACGCATCAGAAGCATAATAACTAGCGGGAGGATTACTGAGTAATTTATCCTCATCATGCCAATATTCAATTTCAAAACCGTTATAGGCCATTAAGCCAATCATATCGAAGCGATATTTACGTAATAAAATAGAGGAGATTTCGTGATGAATGGTACTACGAATAGTCGTAGCATCATCAAAATTAGGCATATCAAATACTAGAGGAAAAAGATAAATATTTAGACTATTTGGTTGATAAAAACCTGAGAAGTATTGTTCATTAGTACCAAGTATCTGACCACCGATAAAAATACTATCTAAGTCTGTATTTAGAACATCATTCGGATACTTTTCAATTTCTTGGGATAATTTTTTTAAAAATGAAAGATAACGTTTATCAGTTAACAACTTTAAAGTCCCTGGATTAGCAATTGCAGATCGTCCGCCCACTAACTCATTATTATCCACAGGAATATCCATTACATTATCTAAACGTACAACATTAGTACCTTTAAACTCAATAGATTGCTCTAGTTTCTGGATATCTTCACTTAAATTAAACTGGCAGGCTTGTAGAAACAAGCCCGCCAGAATCAGAAGAGCATGCTTTATATTAAAAACAGCCATTAAGATCTACTGCCGACATAGTATCAAGGCCACTATTTTTCTTCATAATGCCTTCTTCACAGGTTGTTCATTATCGCCACAGGTAACCTGATCAAACACCGGCTGAAAATCAGCTGAGATCTTCAAGTAGAATGCCTTCACATGCTCATATTTATTTTTAATACGTTCATTAGTAGAGCAATATTCAGACATTCGCTTAGAGTTAGAAAACACCATTTCAACATAACTATTGTAATCATTCTCAGGTGACGTTTGAGAGTAATACCTCAACAAGCCCTCATCCCACAAAGGCCCCGAGGTATAGTTACCCGTATGAGTACTGGTTAATATTCTTTCTTCATCATGCCAGTATTCAAAATCAGTACCGTTATAGGCCATAAAGCCAATCATATCGAAACGATATTTACGCATTAATATAGAAGAAAACTCATGATGGAATGTCTCCGCTAAGATCAATAAAGCATCATTATTTGAATCATCAGATACCATTGAAAACAAATAGATATCTCTTTTATTGGGAATAAAGAAACCAGCAGTAAATTGTGACCTATCTGTCTGAATTTTCCCTCCAAAATATACATTATCCAGATCTGATAATAAGATATCCTTCGGATAATATTTCATTTCTTCAACAACAACACTCAACGCTTCATGATAGTTATCATCAGGTAGCACCTTAAGAATAGCAGTCGTTTCATCAGTACCTACTCTAGTCGTCACTCCCTCTATATAACTATCTATAGGCACTTCACTCATATTTTTTAAACGATGAGCAATTACACCTTTAGATACGACTACAGACTCAAGTTCATTTATATTCGGTTGAATATCAGAACTGCAAGCCTGTAAAACTAGCAATAAACTCAAAATATTAATGAGTAAGAATAGTTTTCTAGTAACCATTAAAATCATATACCTATACTAATGCTCTTATAGTGCAGCTGCGGATACCCTTATAGAGTTCGTCAAAGTTACGCTCATTTGATGAGTCCGAACCATAAGCATAGCCCTACCAATCAACCCAGCAGCAAACGCGAAACAGACGGCATCATCAGAGATACCCAGACCTGCGGTCAGAACATCTTCCACAATAGTTCCAACAACAATAACTACTGCCCCTGCCACAAGTCCTCCTGCTTGAGCATAAACCCAACCACTGCTTTCATTACGCGCAGGAATTGTAACAGGTAAAGCAGGAGAGTAATTATTACGCCCGCTCCCCTCATGAACAACGTCAATATCAACTTGGTACTTTGTCGCCAAATAGACTTGATTCTCTACTTTCCCCTTAATTTCAGGGAAAACAATAGATACAGAGTATGTAGGCTGCCCTGTCACTGGATCTAACGTAACTTTAGTACTCCATGTATGCTCATAAGATTTACCAGCATTTAGCGTCATCTTACTTTCAAAGCTAATTTGCTTTGTCTTAACATTCAAACCTACAGTGAAATCGGATAGTAAACTATTCAATAGCTTTGAATTATTCTGCTTAATATTCGATGTTATATTTAAATCATTATTTTTTAAGTTTATAAAAGGTATTGTTTTATCTGACTGCATAGTTATTTCAGCAGATATTTTAACTTTGGCTACAAAACCTCCCGCCAAAACTTGAGTGTACTCTCTAGAGTCAACACTATATTGCACTGGAATTGACTGTACATTGCTTACTGCCTTAGTGCGCCCAGCTACAGAATTCCCACCACTTTTGACCCTTCCCATAGGCACCAACAACTTCTGCCCAACAAAAATCAAATGAGGATTCTTAATAGCCACCGAAGGCCGCATCTTATTAGCAGCAGGCAGTCTTACAAAGGCATCATTATTATAATCCCAGATTTCAGGCCAGCGTTTTGGGTCTTGTAGGTATTTTTGCGATAAATCCCAAAGCGTATCGCCAGCTTTAACAATATGAGTAGTCGGTGTCATGGGAATCCCTTCCGTGAAATTATATTGGCAGAAGACTACCCTACGCGTCGCTCATCGAGTATCAGGATAATGGACTAGAAAAATTAATAATTATGCTCGATTGTATATAACTTGTACTTATTAGACCCTTGCGCTAGATAATTTTCTAATATGACACAGACAAAAGATGAAACTCAATTTCACTTTTATGCTCCTTGACTCTAAATAGCGACATTATGTCTGAAATAAGCTGCAAGTTTTAAGTAAGATGCAATAACAACCACTTAGATACACCTCAATGACAAACAGCAAGAGATTACTAAACAAGACTCCATGAAAACATTCCTTATCTACTCACTAGTAACAGTAATAAACCTAACCCTGAGCTTTTTAATCTATATCTACTCATTTACTACTCAGGCCACACCTTACCTAACTGAAGATCAAAGAATGGACAGTGCTTTATCAATGTTTTCAACCACCCTATCTGCATACCTGGTGGCAGCCATTCTCATAAGCCTTATTTATTATTTTGTAGCCAAAAAATACAACCGCCCTCTTCAAAATTAGAGAAATATTGACATACTGCTCTAATCACCTGAGCTATAAAGTGAATCTATATGAATTTCAAAAAAACATTTTTTTGCTCTACCTTCTTCGCAATCATGTTTCTACTTCAAGCTTGCAGTACAGGCTTAACTGGCCATTATATCTACGGTCATGAAGTAAATAGCTTTCAACCTTGTGATAGAAATGACACATTCTGGGTTAGGGGCTCTAATGAACAACTTGAGTTAATGAAAAAGGAATATCTTAATTACGCATCCAAGCCCTACGAAGAAGTTTTCGTCGAAATAACGGGTAATTACCTAGATAAATCTAGCGATGGTTTTGCCATGGATTACGATGGGCAGATTCAAGTTGAAAAATTGATAACCATTAGAAAAAAATCGAACTCTGATTGCGCTCTTTAATCATCAAGCTACATCATCATCCAACAATGTTCTCATCTTGTAAAAACCATCTCAAGCTTTAAAGCTATTATTGACGACATAGAAAATTCCTACAGTGCTCTCGGTGGCCCAATGACTTCTATTGCATCAACTAGAACAAACAATTACGAGGTTTATATTGCGCAAGATGAAAGAATTGATCGTTTAACCTATTCTCTTAAGTTCAACGAGAACTGCGATATAGAGATTATTGATAAGAAAGAAGAAACTCTTGATCCAAGAAATTTAAGCAGTTAGCAAAAGGCAGGAATAACCCTGCCCTCACTGGTGTACACAACCGCAATAGCTTTCGGCTCAATTATTTTTTATCTTTTAGATATTTCGCTGTCGTTGCATTATAGTGCTTCTCTTGATACGCAATAGCACAATCAGAAAATGCTTTACCCTGTAACTCTTTACAGTTTTTTAGAACATTCTTTTCTTGGTAAAGCCAAAAATATCTTTCAGAAACATCCATTGCACGCTTAGCATTGTTAGAACATAAAGTATTCTGATCATTTTCAGAATGCTTTGCATATTTTCCACCATCTAAACAAGCTTGCTTAATTTGATTCACATACTTAGTAAGATCCATTTTATCTTCATTTTTTATCGGCGAAGAACTGCAACCCAACATCATCAATAACAGTACCGAAGTAAATATTAACTTAAACATCATCATTCCTTTCATTAATATAGCCTGCATGACCAATCACACAGACAGCGTAATTATGCCATACAGATAAAAATAGCCACAACTAGATAAGCGTTGCGAGAAAGTTTCAGCTTAGCCCCCGTAAACTGGTTACCACTTACCCAAAGCAATGCTTTACCACTAGATAATTCACATTAATGAAAAGAACTATTTAGTAATGCAAGTTAGTACTTAGGAAACCAAGGCCGATTCACTACGCGTAACAGAATTACAACGAAGGGAATTAGACTATGGATTGAGAGTTGCTACACTTCAAAAAATGAGGATATACATCCCATAAGAATGAAGCTATCTCAAGGATACCCTATGATTTCTAGAATATTACTCACATCAGTACTTAGTATATATTTAATCGCTTGTGGAGGTGCTGATGAAGGTAAACCTCTCAATGAAAATACAGATATCCAAGGTAATCTCCCCCCTAATGAAGTTGACGATTCGACCGATGACTCAACTCCATTAGAAGCATCAGACCCTTTACCAGAAGCGATGGCATGCACTGGTTTTGAACCTCACTGCGGCACATGGAAGAGAGTTAACAGCGCCAATGTGTGGCTGGATATAAAGTACATTACTGGTGTTAATTACCAATACACAGAAACTCCTAACAATACTTGCCACCGTGATCCCTCGCTGAGTTTTTTGGGAGAATTAGGCGCAATACACAGAGAGTGGACTGACTTCAATGAAATGGATTCACAAGATAAAGCCAAGCTGTTCTTAAGCAGTCTGTCATTGGACGGTAATAATACACTCACTCAAAGTTTTACTTTGTTTGGAGGTGATGAATCTAGAGATTTTACAGATGAAGGTAGCATACCGACATCATGCCTAAACTTACCTTATGCGAGCCCTATCGCCATTCGTGCTTCGAAAGAAAGTGATATGGTAGGTAGTTGGATAGGATCGCGTCTACCATATGCAACAAGTCCTGATAGTGGTCATGCTTTTATTTTCCGTGCGAATGGAAGCGTTACAATTTTTAATGAATTTGAGTTAAATGATCAGGATTGCGAGGATTGGGAAATAGAGGGATTTTGGAAAATGGCTACGGATGGCAAGCTATCTATAAGTAGGTATGAAGATTTTCTATATGATGATGATTATTATGTGTACAAAGCAATGGATGACAAACTCGTGTTGCATAACGGACCAGAACCAGCAAACCAACTTGCACGAACGGAGCTGACTGAACAAGAGCTAAGATCACAGTGTGCTGATCAGTTCTAAAAGAATTTCACAATGAATATGAGGAGCTAACTGCTCCTCAATTCAATCAAAAAATAATTTAACCTAACCATTCACGCCTTGCCTTACCAATAGTCGATCAACCTCAGCAAGATCAACTTCACTCCCCACAGAATAATCCACATACATCAAAAATAGGCCAATCTCTAACAAAGAAAAATACATCAGAAAAAAGTAAGCCGAAGGAAAGCCATCTATTAGCTGCAATAACATATACAGAAACATACAGATGGCATATAAAGTCATCAGTAGCCCTACAATAAATAACGAAGACCTTTCACCCTTAAAGGCAATAAACATTAAAGCCATCGCAACAATCAGCAATACTTCCAAGTGAATAAGCACAAAACCCAAAGCATAGTGAAGGAAATCCTCATTAATCCAGTAAAACGAAATAAGGCCGGCCAATAAAAATAACAGCAATAATATCGAGTTCTTAAATGCCGAATCTTTATTAATATACGTCATCCCAAATAGAGACACCGCAATCAAGCAAATGATATACAAATCGTGAAACAACAACTGAAGAACAGTGGCAGTAATACCAAAATCTAATAAATTGTAAAAATCTAATAAATCGTAAAAATTCAATAATTGGTTGCCGCCAGAAGCAAACAGACCGTAAGTATCACGCACCAATAAGACCAAAATCATGCCCAACGATAGCATCACAAAGTGATTAAACTCAGGGCTTTGCCTAACCTTATCAATTTTACTCAGCGCTCGTTGATAAAATTTACGCAGTACATCATCACTGCCATCCATACGCTCACCGTAACGGTTCGCACCTGCATCCCCTCGATAACATGCCGTTACAACCAACAAATACAGCGCCCCAGCAACAGGCACAATTAACAATACAAGCCACCAAGCGGACTTATTCAAATCATGCAGACGCTTAACCAATAGCGAAAAAGAGGGAACAATAAGCAGCAAGGTCAAAAGCAAAGAAATGATGCTCCAAACTACAGACAAGTTGCTCGCTAAAGTCACTATAGGTAAATAAATCGTCGCCAATACAATAGAAAAAACAGCATAAGGAATCATGCCATACAGCCAAAATTCATCGCGACTAAGACGGCCACTAAAAGAAAACAACAGACGTTTATATTGAATACCCGACCCACCATTCTCATCCTGAGGGCTAGGCAAGTCATCATTATTCAATGATTTAGCGATAAGCAATTGATACAGCATCCAAAGCGGTGCAGTAAAGAAAGTTAAAATAAGTAACATTCGCAAAATGTCGCGCCTAACAACCAGCCAAGCCAATAAACAAACGGTAAACGTAGCAGAGTATATTAGCAAGACTTCCTCAAGGTTGGTCTTGCGTGACTCCTCCAACAGGGTGTCAATAATAACGCTAGCAACCACGGTAATAGAAAGTGGAATCAAACAGATAAAAATCGAAAACAGCCAAATCCAGCTTAACCCACTATCGTTAAGACGGCGGACGATAAGAGGCAGCAACGAAATATGTGCTACACCAAGCAAGACCCACGGATCGATATATCGAAATAAACTAACATACACACAGGCAGCCAATAAATAAGACATGAATAGCATCAGTAAAAAACTAGACCGACTGATGGTCCCTTGGAAGGAAAAGAAAGACAAAAATGCGTTCATATTGCTTGTTAAACTCCTTTTAACTAAACATACGTCAAAGACTAAACGTGAATTAAAACATAAAACAAAAGCAATATTAAAGACAAATGAATTCTATTACATCTGCTGGGCCAAATACTTACGAATGTTAATATTTTCAAGATGAAAGAATTGATCGTTACCTATTCCCTTAAGTTCAACGAGAACTGCGACGTACCCAAGCCAACAAGAGTGAATACACTCCCATCGGCTTAAAGCTGAAAATCTTTATTCAGTCACACTCGCGCCCCAACAAACAGTTCCGCTATCGTCGCGAACACAAACCCGCTTTTCGCTTGATGAAGCAATTTCCACTGGGTTCACTAAGTTGCTAGGAACATCCAAGATGCCATAAGTATTATCACCCCAGCAGTGCACACCACTTTCGGCGAGAGCACAAGTACTACGCCAAGAGGTACTCAATGCAAATGGATTATCTAAATCACTAGGAACACTACTCTCACCGTAAGTGTCTCCACCCCAGCAAATCACTTCTGAATTATTAATAGCGCAAACATGATTTTCCCCTGCGGCAATGACCTGTGGCTTATCGACCGAGCTAGGGGGATTCAATTGGCCGAAATTGTTATTAGTGCCTTCACACTCAACCTCACCATTTTTTAAAATACAGGCAAAGCGATAGCCAGAAGCTACCGGCCATGGATAAGAAACAAAATCAGGTGCAGCGACATAGTTTCCTTCGTAACTAGCAACATGTTCGCGAGGATCTCGCCCCCAGCAGGTAATGCCATTGTCATCTGAGGCACAGTTATAGAAATTTCCCATTGCTATTTCTGTTGGATTATTTAGCGTATCCGGTACTGTAGATCGAAATGAATTATTGGAACCCCAACAAATCACCTCACCATCATCAAGCAAGCAAGAGCTTACATTTCCGGTAACCAAACCACTCGGATCTTTCAAACCTGTTGGTACCGCTAACTGTCCTTGAGCATCACTACCCCAACACGTTACTCCGTTATCATCTAATGCACAGGCATGCTGATAACTCACTGAAACTTCACGAGGATTAACCAGTGTATCAGGTACCTCAACGATACCGCCAAATCGATGCCCCCAACAGACAACACCGGTATCATCAATTGCACAGTAATTATTAGTCCCTGCTGAAATACCACGAGGATTTGTAAATGGAACATGGGTGATATCCAAAGAACCGTTATCACCAAAACAGGTTACGCCATAATCATCAAGAACACAGGTTGCTCTAGCCCCCGCAGCAATCTCTCGTGGATTCTCTAAGCCTTCTGGCGGTATCGACTGACCCCACTGATTACTACCCCAACATTGCACGCCATTATCATCTATCGCACAAGTATGATTAGAACCCGCAGCGAGCGCGCTAGGGTTAACAAGATTCTCAGGTACCTCAGACACAGATAAATAGTTACTTCCCCAACACTCGACCGCACCATTACGAAGATGACAAGCGTGATGATTGCCTGAAACAAGTTCAGTTATTGTGCTGGCTTTTCTTTCAAATGTCGCCGTTACCAATTTGTCTCCGGTCTTACTGCCAATAGTAACAGCACAAGTATCTGTTCCAGAACAATCATCTAACCAGCCTGTAAATTCATAACCTGCATCAGGGGTCGCGGTTAAAACTTCAGTAATACTTCCTGAATACTCTGCGCTACAAATCTCTCCACAATCTATCTTATTAGTTTCAGAGGTAACCCTGCCACCACCTTCATTTACAACGTCCAGTTGGCAAGCTGTTAATGTTAATACACTCAAAAAAAGCAAACCTGTTTTTATTTTATCTAGCATACTCGGCTCCAATGCTGGTTTATTTGGTTCAAAAGTAGGGTGTACTTTATTCGAAGTAATGAATAACTCCTATAAGACGAAAGTCTAGATTATTTCGATTCATAGCGGTTTAATTGCAATATTAAGAATTTTTTATAAATTTAGAGTAAAGATTTGATGCGGGAAAGATGAAAGAATTAATAAGAAAGAAGAGACTCTTGATCCAAGAAATTTAAGCAATTAGGGTTTTATACAATAGCGCGTACTCCTTCCTCCCCCTGGTAACTTCTCGATACAGCCCTTCTCTAACAAATCAGCTAAATGTCGAGTCGCAGTCGCTTTACTCACCTTGGCAACTTTTTGATATTGCGATGCACTAATACCATCAACAAACCCCCTCCCTTTTCCCTCAATACCAGCGCCATCCAGTAAACGATTTAAAACCTTAACTTGCTCAATACTCAAACCCGAATCGTGATGTCTCTGCCAAAACTGAGTTTTCAATAAAGTACCATCAATAATATTCATCGCATTATTGAGACTGGCATCCAAAGTATCAAAAAACCAAAGTAACCAAGGCGTAAGGTCGCTAGCAGAATCGAAAGATTGGCAGTTTTCCAAAATTTGATAATAACTTTTCCGATTTTCCAGTATCGCAACCGACATAGCATACAGACGAATACTTTGACTATCTGCCTGAGCTAAAGCCATATCAGTAAGCGCCCGAGTGATTCGGCCATTACCATCATCAAATGGGTGCAAGGTC
>Ga0209396_1005602_pt1 | contig 11815 bp, 10 predicted proteins | sample GOMGulsemesocosm_6_FD_184638 | JGI IMG/M metagenome (GOLD analysis project Ga0209396, IMG submission 184638) | Methane-oxidizing microbial communities from mesocosms in the Gulf of Mexico - GOM8C Gulf of Mexico (SPAdes) (version 2) | ecosystem: Environmental > Aquatic > Marine > Cold seeps... | reverse complement strand
TTGCTGCCATCGACGGCATTGAAATTTAACTCAACGAGAAAGGTGTAAACATGAACAGAATTGATCGTTGTTTTAAAGAGCTAAAAACAACCGGAAAAAAAGCCCTGATTCCGTACATTACCGGTGGTGATCCTAGACCGGGATTGACGGTGGAATTGATGCATTGCCTGGTAGAAAGTGGCGCCGATATTATTGAAATCGGTGTGCCTTTCTCAGATCCCATGGCCGACGGACCTGTGATTCAGTTGGCCTGTGAGCGTGCACTGGCACATAACACTAGCCTGCGCGACGTTTTGAATATGGTGAAGGCCTTCAGGAAAACCGATTCAAAAACGGCGGTGGCCTTGATGGGGTATTTGAACCCTATTGAAGTAATGGGTTACCAAGTATTTGCAGATCTCGCCAAAGTTTCCGGTGTGGATGCAGTGTTGGTAGTGGACATGCCTCCAGAGGAATCCACAGATTTATCCGGGGCACTAAAAGCCCTGGATATTCAAACCATTTTCCTTATGGCGCCCACTACGCCGGATAAACGTGCCGATTTAATTTGTCAGCATGGCGAAGGTTACCTTTATTATGTGTCAGTGAAAGGCGTGACTGGTTCAGCGGCCCTGGACGTTGAAGACGTAAAGGCGAACCTGGATCGTATTCGCTCTAAAACAGACTTACCGCTGGCGGTGGGGTTTGGCATTAAAGATGGTGCCACAGCGGCAGCCGTGGCAAAAATTGCCGATGCCGTAATCGTGGGCAGTGCTTTGGTGAATTGTGTTGCACGCAATGTTAATGATGATGCTCTCATTAAAAAAGAGTTGTCACAAATCATGCTGCAAATGCGTGAAGCCATGGACGCTGCTGTTTAGTAAAAATGTGTCGGCACCATGTTTAAGCATGGTGCCGATTATTTCCTGTCTTAATATTTTATAAAAAACATGTCAACAAATAAAACACTGGCTCAGTGGCTGGAATATTTAGAATCTTTACACCCCAGTGAGATAGATCTAGGGCTAGCCCGTGTACAGCAGGTGGCAGCTTCCATGGAGCTTCTTAAACCTGCCAAATTAGTCATTATGGTGGCAGGCACCAATGGTAAGGGCTCAAGTGTTACTTTGTGTTCCAGTATCTTGCAGCAAGCTTCCATGAAGGTGGGCAGCTACATGAGTCCTCATCTTCATCATTATAATGAGCGGGTAAAAATAAATGGGTCTCCGGTCTCCGATGCCGAACTTATAGAGAGTTTCATGGCCATCGATCGCGCACGAGGTGATATTTTATTAACCTATTTTGAAGTGGGCACCTTGTCGTCATTGTATTTATTTAAAAAACACAAGGTAGATGCAGCCGTATTGGAAGTGGGTTTGGGCGGGCGGCTGGATGCCGTGAATATAGTATCCGCGAATATTTCTGTGGTCACCAGCATCGGTCTGGATCATCAGGATTGGTTAGGGGACGATTTATCCAGCATCGCTTTTGAGAAGGCTGGAATTTTTCGCAGTAAACTTCCCGCTATCTGTGGGCAGCGCGAACCGCAAGCCACGTTAACGGATCATGCCAAGCAAATCCAAGCCCCTTTATATGTAAAAGGTCGGGCATTTGATTATGAGGAGCAGCCGGATGGTTGGCGTTGGCAGGGCAAAACAGCAACCGGCGAGGCGGTTAATTACCATGATTTACCCTTGCCCAGTTTGCCTATTGAAAATGCAGCCACGGTGTTGCAGGCTCTGCAGTTTGTTAATCCCTGTGTGAGTTTTGAACAAATTTGCGAGGGTATTCGTTTGGCCCAGTTACCCGGACGTTTGCAGCAAATAGAAAAGCCCTTTAACGCCATTTTGGATGTGGGTCATAATCCGCAGGCAGCCCAATTGCTAGCCAATCGATTGGCTGTAAAGCCTATTAAAGGCAAGCGCTATGCTTTGTTGGCTATGTTGGGTGATAAAGACCCGGTGGGAGTGGTGGCTCATTTAAAGCCCTTTATTCAGGCTTGGCATTTGGCGGGTATAAGTGGTTATCGTGGGCAAGCCGTTGAAAAACTCCAGGCTAAAGTGCGCGCAGAGCTAGGTGAAGTGAATGGCCATGTTACCATCGAGCAGGCTCTTATTGAGTTACAGGGCATCATGGAAAAAAATGATGAATTAATTATATTGGGCTCCTTCATAACGGTGGCAAAAGCCCAGGACTGGATCGAAGGGCAAAACAATGGATGAAGGTATAAAGCGTAAACTAGTGGGGGCGGCGGTTCTGGTGACGGTGGCATTAATTGTGTTGCCCAATATTACCTCCAGAACCCGAAATGCTGAGCACCTTAGTAAGAGTGTTGCGCTGGAGACGAACGTGCCAGCCATGGAGATGCCCTTACCAAAGTCACTGTCTATCCCTGTGTCGCCCAAGGTGCCAAGTGATGCATCTAAAGGCAAGTTGGTGGTCATGAAAGACATGGTGGTGGACGGCCAAAAGCTGCCCTTAAAAGGCTTTGAAATGCCGGTCACACTTGCATCCGGGCAAGCCGTGGTGTGGCAAATACAGGTGGCCAGTTTTGCCAACATTAAAAACGCCTTGTCTTTAAGGGACAAATTGCGAGATGCCGGCTATAAAGCCTATGAGAAACAAACATTAGACGGTAAACATACTCGAGTGTTGGTGGGGCCAAGTACCCAAAAATCTGCCTTGCAACGAAAATTGGACCGTATAAAAAAAGAGTTTAAACTCAAACCGGAACTGGCGGTGTTTACGGGTAAGTAGCCTTTCCAGTTTGTGTGTTAAAACCATAAAAGCTGTCTTTTAGGTCAGTTATTGGTGCCTGAAACTGCTATTTAACCCGCTAAATCAGATGGAACTGTGTTTTTTATAATTTATAAAAATATATCTCTGTAAAACAGCCCTTATGAAGGGCCGGATGGGTTTGCGCGGGCATTTCCCTTTGTTAGAATGCGCGCTCACTGGGTGCGGTTGTAAATTTGTAATGCTTCGAAAAAATGCTTAGGGGTTGTCATGTTAACCGTTGATTGGGTCATACTGGCTGTCGTTATTATCTCTGCCCTTATCAGTATTAAGCGTGGATTTGTCAAAGAAATGCTGTCCCTCATCAGTTGGTTGGCAGCTTTTGTAATCGCCCGCATATTCAGCGGCCATTTGGACGTATTGTTGGTTCAATGGATTCAAACCCCGTCTGCCCGCTACGGCGCTGCGTTTGGTTTGTTATTTGCCACTACACTGATCATAGGCTCCATGCTCAATCATTTGGTGGGCGAGTTGGTAAAGGCCACGGGGTTGGCGGGCACCGATCGAATGTTTGGTATTGTATTTGGTGTGACCAGAGGTCTTATCATGATAACCGCCGCCATTTACGGGCTGCAGATGACCGCATTTAGTCAAGACCCCTGGTGGCTGCAGTCTAGTTTAATTCCTCATTTCGAGCTCATGGTTAGCTGGTCCAAGAATATCTTGCCCGGCGCCACTGAAAGTCTTTTAACTCTGGGTCAAGCCAGTTAATTAATGTTTTTAAAGAGGTAACGCCATGTGTGGCATTGTTGGTTTAGTTGCTAAGAGCAATGTGAATCAAGGGTTGTATGACGCACTCACTGTGTTGCAGCATCGTGGACAAGACGCTGCCGGAATGGTGACTTGTAATGAAGGTCGTTTTTACTTGCGTAAAGACAATGGCTTGGTGAAGGACGTTTTTCGTTCGCGCCACATGCAACGTCTGGTGGGAAATATGGGCATTGGCCATGTACGTTACCCAACGGCAGGCAGTTCAAGTTCGGCCGAAGCACAGCCTTTCTACGTAAATAGCCCTTACGGCATAGTATTAGCTCACAACGGCAATCTCACCAACGCCCACGAATTAGTTGAAGAAGTTTATCGTGAAGACTTGCGTCACGTGAACACCAATAGTGATTCCGAAGTGTTGCTTAATGTTTTTGCTCACGAGTTGCAGGAACAAAAGCAGTTGGTGCCAAAAGCGCAAGATGTATTTGATACCGTAAAGCGTGTGCACAAACGTATCAAGGGTGGGTATGCGGTAATTGCCATGTTAGCTGGATACGGGGTAGTGGGTTTTCGTGACCCTAACGGCATTCGTCCGGCCGTGTTTGGAAAGCGTGAAACCGAGCAAGGCCCTGAGTACATGATTGCCTCGGAAAGTGTTGCGCTGGATGCCTTGGGTTATGAATTGATTCGAGACATTGAACCTGGCGAAGCCGTATTTATTGATGTGGATGGCAATCTGCATACCCAGCAATGCGCCGAGAATCCAAAGTTAACGCCTTGTATTTTTGAACACGTTTATTTTGCCCGTCCAGACTCCATCATAGATAAAATCTCGGTTTATAAAGCCCGTTTGAAGATGGGGGCCAGGTTGGCCGAAAAGATTCTAAAAGAACGCCCCAATCACGATATTGATGTGGTAATTCCTATTCCGGATACCAGTCGCAGTTCGGCTCTGGAATTGGCCAATCGCTTGGGTGTGAAATACCGTGAAGGCTTTGAAAAAAATCGATTTATTGGTCGGACCTTTATCATGCCAGGTCAGCAATTACGTAAAAAATCGGTAAGACAAAAACTCAATGCATTGGATCTTGAATTCCGCGGGAAAAATGTACTGTTGGTTGATGACTCCATTGTGCGCGGTACAACGTGCGAGCAAATTGTGCAAATGGCACGGGATGCGGGCGCCAACCGAGTTTATTTTGCCAGCGCAGCGCCACCGGTTCGTTACCCAAATGTTTATGGTATCGACATGCCGGCCAAAGAAGAATTCATTGCTCATGATCGTACCGTGGAAGAAATACAGGAAGCGATTAAAGCGGATTGGCTCATTTACCAAGACCTTGAAGATTTAGTATCGGCTACCTGTGACGGTGCAGATGTTAAATATGATTTTGATTGTTCGGTGTTTAATAACCAATACATTACCGGCGACATCGATGACGCTTATTTAAATGATCTTCAATCAAGGCGTAGTGAAGCTAAGAAAAAGAAAGCGAATCAAGAAAGTGGCATCATCGATTTGCACAATGACGAAGCGGTTGAATAAGGAAACCCCTGTGGCTGATACTAAACGCTACAACGCACAACTAGACGGTGCGGCGTTCGATACGCTGGCCGTGAGAGCCGGGCAGCAACGTACTGCAGAACATGAGCATGGCGAAGCCATGTTTCTGACTTCCAGCTATGTGTTTGGCAGTGCCCAGGAGGCCGCCGCTATCTTTGCAGGGGATGAGCCGGGTAATGTTTACACTCGCTATACTAACCCCACCGTGCGAAATTTTGAACAACGTCTGGCTGCACTTGAGGGAGCTGAGCAATGCGTGGCTACCTCTTCGGGCATGGCAGCAATTTTTAGTACTATCCTGGCTCTGTTAAATCCGGGTGACCACATCGTATCCAGTCGCAGTATTTTTGGTTCGACCAACGTGTTGTTCCAAAAATACGTGAGCAAGTTAGGGATAGAAGTGGATTACGTTTCCTTGACTGATCTGGATCAATGGCAAAGTGCTGTCAAAGATAATACCAGGATGTTGTTCCTGGAGTCCCCATCCAATCCCATGAATGAAGTGGCTGATATTAAGGCGCTTGCCAGCTTGTGCAAGTCGAGCGACATGTTACTGGTGGTAGATAATTGCCTGTGCAGTCCGGCGCTACAACAACCCTTGGCTTTGGGGGCGGATGTGGTAATTCACAGCGCCACTAAATACATTGATGGTCAAGGTCGTTGCTTGGGTGGCGCAGTGTTGGGCAAGCAAGCCTTAATGGAAGATGTGGTGGGTGTATTGCGCTCTGTTGGTCCGACCATGAGCCCGTTTAATGCGTGGGTTATGTTAAAAGGGCTCGAGACTCTCAATATTCGCATGAAGGCACACAGTGAAAATGCCATGGCGCTGGCGTTATGGTTGAAAGAGCAGCCTAACGTCAATGCGGTTTGTTATGCTGGATTGCCTGAGCATCCTCAACATGAATTAGCCAAGGTTCAGCAAACCCGTTTTGGCGGCGTATTGTCTTTTGAGGTGAAAGGGGGGCAAGCTGGTGCCTGGTCAGTGATAGACAGTACTCGCATGTTGTCCATTACCGCAAACTTGGGGGATACCAAGACCACGATCACCCATCCTGCCACCACCACTCACGGTCGCGTGGCGCAAGACGATCGGCTTAAAGCGGGTATTACTGCCGGTTTAATTCGCGTGGCCTGTGGTATTGAAGATATTGAAGATATCAAACGTGATTTAGCATTTGGATTAAGTCAGCTTTAGTTTTTTGAGTGTCTTTTAAAATATTTTGAAGGGTAAGTGCTGCTTACCCTTTTTTTATGTTCAGGATAAACACTTAGAAACATGCAGGCTAAGGCTGGGCAGTGGATTTTAAAACATTGCGTTGCAAAGACCGTACTGGTTTAAGTAATGGTTTCTGGTAATTTATTTGTATGTTTTGTCGTAGATTTAAACAATGGGTACCAAGATGGATGCAAAGTTAAGTTCGATTCTGAGTAGTTTGAATCAAGTTATTTTAGGCAAAGAGCACCAAATAAAGCTGGCGTTAAGTTGTTTGCTGGCGCAAGGGCATCTGTTGATTGAAGATTTGCCAGGTATGGGTAAAACCACATTGTCTCACGCCTTGGCCAATGTACTGGGGCTGCAATATCAGCGCATACAATTTACCAGTGACATGTTGCCAGCCGATATTCTAGGCAGTAGTGTTTACCAGAAGGATCTGCAAGGTGGCGCGGGACAGTTTGTATTTCACCAGGGGCCGGTTTTTTCGCAGGTGGTGTTGGCTGATGAAATTAATCGGGCCACTCCTAAAACACAAAGTGCCTTGCTGGAGGCCATGGAGGAACGACAAGTAAGTGTCGATGGGCAGACCTATCCATTGCCATCGCCATTTTTTGTGATTGCCACTCAAAACCCCTTGTCCCAGGCGGGCACCTTTCCGTTACCCGAGTCCCAGTTGGATCGGTTTTTAATGCGCATCGAGTTAGGTTATCCAGCACCGGTGGCCGAACGCCAGTTACTGGAAGGAAAAAATCGCCACGCCAGTGAATTATCAGCGCTAATTAACTTACATGAATTACAACAGTTTCAATTGGCGGTTAACAATGTTCAAGCCAGCCATGCCTTGCTTGATTACATTCAGCGCCTACTGGCGGCCACTAGAGAGCATTCGTCATTACGTTACGGTTTGTCCCCCCGTGCAGCACTTGCCTTACTTAATAGTGCCAAGAGTTGGGCTTTGCTTCATGATCGCCAGCATGTTTTACCGGATGATGTGCAGGTGGTATTTTTGGCCGTAGTAGAGCACCGACTGGTGGATGCCATGCAGGATCAAAGTGATGATGTGTGCCAAAAAATTCTCGAGCAAGTCAGTGTGTTGTGAGTGGCATAGCCAAAATGAGTATCAAACAACGCATTAAAAGTGCCATGAGTAAAAAATATCTGTCATGGATGGACAGGCGCTCACCCACTTCAAAAAGCATTAAGCTTACACAGAAACGCATCTATATCATTCCCAGTAAAATGGGTCTGTTGTTTTTGATGTTAGTGGTCTTAATGTTCGTGAATGGGGTGAACTATCAGAATAACCTCATATTTAGTTTTAGTGTGTTGCTGTTAAGTATTTTCATTACCAGTATTGTGGTGACCTACCAAAATATGGCTGGTTTGATTATTTCAGCCGGTCATGGCGAAGCGGTTTTTAGTGGCAAAACCACCTTGCTTCACCTTGTCATTGAACATGGCTCCAGAAAAACCAAAGACGGATTAAAGTTAGGCTTCGATCGTACCGATAGCCTGTCCTTGAGCCCAATTAAATCCAAACGCCAGGTAACGCTGAATTTTAAGACCGGTGCCAGAGGTTTTCTATCTGTGCCCAGAATAACCTTGTACAGCGTTTACCCGCTGGGCCTCTTCTCCTGTTGGACTTGGGTTAGGCTCGAATTTGAAGGGGTGGTATACCCAAGGCCACTCTTTTTGCCTTATCAATACGTGGGGCAGACTGAATCCGGCGAGGAGTCTGCCCAGCAGTCAGTGAGCAGTGGTGTGGATGACTTTCGGGGTTTTAGAAAGTATCAAGCGGGTGACTCGTTAAAACATGTGGCTTGGCGCCAGTTTGCTAAAACCAATCAATTGCTGACTAAAGAATTTGAACAGCCTCAAGCGCAAGGGCATTGGCTGGACTGGGATGCTTTGCCGGGGTACAAAACCGAACAGCGCCTTCAGGTAATATGCGGGTGGGTGGTGCGCTCTCATGAAGAAAACCGAGAATACGGTCTGGCCTTGCCAGGCTTAAAAATCCCAGCCGGTAGAGGCGACTTACATCAACAGGCTTGCCTGCGTGCGCTGGCATTGCACGGTCTGGCAAAACCCATGGTGAATGCAACATGAAGACCATTACCCTAAATAGTCGAGCCTTATTGTATTTGACCGCGAGCCTGTTGCTTACCTTGCAAATGCACATGGATAGATTGCCAGTATGGATTCTGTTGGCGGCTGCGGGCAGTTTGTTGTGGCGCCTTGGGGTGCACTTGGGCCGAGTCGCCAGTCCTCACTGGAGTATTAAAGGGGCACTGGTGCTATTAGGATTTAGCGGTATTTATTTAACCTACGGCCGAGAACTTAGTATTGAAAGCATGGTGTCTTTACTGGTGGCGGGCTTTGCATTAAAACCGCTGGAAGTCGAAAAACAGGCCGACAGTTATGTGTTGATTTTTCTATGTTATTTGTTAATTGGCTTGCACTTTTTGTTTGAACAGGGTCCGCTGGATTACCTGTGGGTGATGTGTGTACTGGTGGTGGTGCTCACCACGCAGATCAGTGTTAACCAATCATTGCAAAAAGATCATGAAGAAAAGTCCAGTAATGACGTACATTGGCAGGCTCTCTCATTATTTTTAAAATCATTGCCCTTGGCCGCCTTTCTGTTTTTTGTATTGCCTCGTCTGGGTCCGCTTTGGGTGCTCAATATACCCACCCAGGATGGGGTGATAGGGCTGTCAGATAGCATGTCCCCCGGGCAAATTGCCGAGCTGGGTAAAAGTGATGAGTTAGCATTCAGGGTGCGCTTTGATTCACAAGTACCCGCGATGAAAGATCAATATTGGCGTGCTCTGGTATTGGATTATTTTGATGGGGAAACCTGGAGTCAGAGGTATCAGCCCCCTGTAGATTGGCAGCCAGCAAAGCTTGTTAAAAACAGGGCGAAAGATGAATTGATCCAGTACGAAATTTTATTGCAGCCCCACGATCAGAAGTGGTTATTCTCACTGGGAGTGGCTAGCCCCGAAACGTCAGGGATAGGGGTCAGCGACGATGCTCGACTCATATCTAAAAAAGCCATACACGGTCAAATGCAGTATTTCGCTACCTCAAATTTGTCCGGCGCCATGCAGCAGGATGGTTTGTCGGCGCTGGCGTTAAATTATTATTTGCAGCTTCCCGGTGGTGATAACCCGCGCAGCCGAGAATTTGCGCAAACGCTTAAAACCCGGTTTCCTGCTATTTCAGACTTTACCTATGCATTGCAACGCTACTTTAATGGCACAGAGTTTTACTACACGCTTAATCCAGGGGAACTTGAAACAAGTAATACCATAGATGAGTTTCTATTTGATTCCCGTAAAGGATTTTGTGCCCATTACGCCGGCAGTCTAGTGTATCTAATGCGTTCGGTGGGCATACCTGCCAGGGTGGTGCTGGGCTATTTGGGGGTGGAAGAAAACCCGGTGGCCAATTATTACTCTGTTTATCAATACAATGCACATGCCTGGGTGGAGATATGGTTACAGGGTCGAGGTTGGCTGAAAATTGACCCCACCGGTTGGGTGGCTCCGGAGCGCATAGAACAAGGACTGGAAGAGGCAGTGAAACGTGATTTTGCGGGTTTCTCTTCTAACTCCCCCTGGTTAAAGGCCATGCGTAATCAGTTTAATGCACTCAATTATTTCTGGAATGACTGGATGCTCAATTATAAAGGGGCCGCTCAGCAACAGCTCATGAATCAGTTTTTTGGTGATCGTAGTGATACCCAATTGATACTGCTGGTATTGGCCTGCCTATTTTCGGCGGTGGGAATAGGGTTTGTATTTATGTTTTTGGACGTCAGGCGGGAAAAATTATCCGATGAGCAAAAATTGTTATATTTTTATCGGATGAAACTACAAAGTTTTGGTATTCAATTAAAAACAGGAAGTAGCCTGGCACAAATGAGTGAGCTGGCCTTGGCGGTTAACCCACATTTACAGGTTGAACTACATGACATAAGGCTAGCCTTTGAGCGTTCACTGTACGTGAACCCAGATAGCCGCATGACGCGGGATGAAAGCAAGGCATTGAAAAAGTGCATAAAGCTAATGTTTAGAAAGTTTAACAGGCCTGTAGATCAACCAACTGGCCAGTCCCCGGCGGGATAGATCTCTTCCTCCCAGAACTAATCTTGGATGCAGTGGTCGTAGTAAAAATATTTAATCTTAATTAATTAGAGTGGGTCGCTGTCATGCTGGAATCGGTAAAAGATTATTACGGACAGGTATTACAAAGTTCAGATGACTTGCAAACCAACGCTTGTTGTACCGATGAAGGCATGCCTGAGTTTCTAAAGCCCATATTGTCAAAAGTGCATGATGAGGTGCTCATGCGTTATTACGGTTGTGGCCTGGTATTACCCGAGCAATTAAAGGGTTTGAAAATACTAGATTTGGGTTGTGGAGCAGGCCGTGATGTTTATGCGTTATCCAGTATGGTGGGTGAAGAAGGCTTGGTCGTGGGTTTGGATATGACGTCTGAGCAATTGGCAGTGGCTCGTGAATATCAGGATTACCATGCAAAAATATTTGGTTTCGATAAATCCAACGTGCAGTTTATTCAGGGGGACATCGATAAGCTAGATGACTTGCCTTTCGAAGAGGGTTTTTTCGATCTGATTGTGTCTAATTGTGTCATCAACCTGGTACAAGACAAACAATCTGTCCTAAAGCAGGCCCATCGTCTGTTGAAGCCCGGCGGTGAAATGTACTTCTCCGATGTTTATTGTGATCGACGCATCCCACAAGAACTTGTGAAAGACGAGGTCTTGTACGGCGAGTGTCTAAGTGGCGCGCTTTACTGGCGCGATTTTCTGGAATACAGCCAAGCAGCCGGTTTTACCGATCCTAGACTGGTGAAAGACAGAATATTGACCATCGAAAATGCCAAACTGGAACAAAAGATTGGCCACATGACGTTTTACAGTGCCACCTACCGCCTGTTTAAAATAGCCGAGCTAGAAGGTGCCTGCGAAGATTATGGTCAGGCTGTTATGTACAAGGGCAGTATCGAGCACCATCCCCATTTCTTTGCGCTGGATGGTCATCATAAAATTGAGACCGGCAAAGTGTTTTCGGTGTGTGGTAATACCTATCGTATGTTGAACCAAACTCGCTTCAAGGGGCACTTTGAATTTTATGGTAGCTGGGATACCCATTACGGCATCTATCCAGATTGTGGCACGCTCATGCCTTTTAAACCGGCTGATGATGCAGGCGTCGCTTGCTGCTGATTGGTTGGCCGGCGGGGTAAGCTAAAGGATTGAGATTGCTCACGTCCAATGAATTTAGGCGTTGCCGGCGGCGGATTGTTCAATGGGTGTAATTAAGTAAGGCGTGACGTCGGTCACGTCTAGCTGATCCGGCGACAGTACCTGCTTTGCGTATTTTTCCCAAACTCTGCTTTTTACAAATAATTGGAATAGCTCCCCGTCTATGTGTTCGTCTTCCACCATGCGTTTCATGATGGTCAGTGACAAACTGATTTTCATAGGGTCCTTGTAAGGCCTGTCCTTGGCGGTAAGCGCTTCG
>Ga0209396_1005600_pt1 | contig 11818 bp, 10 predicted proteins | sample GOMGulsemesocosm_6_FD_184638 | JGI IMG/M metagenome (GOLD analysis project Ga0209396, IMG submission 184638) | Methane-oxidizing microbial communities from mesocosms in the Gulf of Mexico - GOM8C Gulf of Mexico (SPAdes) (version 2) | ecosystem: Environmental > Aquatic > Marine > Cold seeps... | reverse complement strand
ATGTTAATTTAACAGGGAATATCTGTGCAACATCTGCACCTGCAGGCTGTTCCGCTCCTTCAGCTTTAACAGCTACTGGGGTAACTTCAACTACAGCAAATATTGGTTGGACTGAAAATGGTGAAACGACATGGGATATTGAAATTAGTACAGGGGCATTTACAGGTACACCAACAGTAAATAATACCACAAACAACCCTCACACACTTACTGGTTTAACACCAAATACCACTTATAATTATCAAGTCCTTGCAGATTGTGGAGGTTCCACTTCGGCATGGGTTGATGGAGGATCTTTTACTACGCCTGCACTCCCGCCCTGTTCAGACCCATCATCATTAACCGTTACTGGTGTAACTTCATCTACAGCCAATATTGGTTGGACTGCAAATGGTCAAACCACATGGGACATTGAGATTAGTACAGGTGCATTTATAGGAACACCAACCGTAAACAATACAACAAACAACCCACATACAGTTACTGGCCTAACTGCAAATACGACCTATAATTTTCAAGTTCTAGCCGATTGCGGAGGTTCCACTTCTGCATGGGTTGATGGAGGATCTTTCACTACTCCGGCAGCCGGTGTTGGTGTAGATGCTGCTTGGCCAGGATTAGATATTGGTACTCTTAATTGTACAGGATCACCTTATAGTTACGCAAATAATTTAACTGGAGCGAGTGACGAATGTTCTCAACGTGGTATTGGATACGTTGATCATATCTATTCTTTTACTTTAGACGTTGCTGCAGATGTGACGATAACTGTTTGTGACCCTGCATATGATGGTTATATCTACTTATACAACCTTGCAACGGGTAATTGTGATTCAGGAAGCATTGATCAGGATGATGATACTGGTTGTGGATCAATTATCACACAAGCTGCTTTGGCCGCAGGTACTTATGTTCTTGTTATTACAACATACAGTTCTGGTAGCCCTGGTGATGGTTCGTACACTTTAGATATTGATGTTGAAAATTGTCAAAATTCAGGTGATGCCCCCTGTGATGCCATTGGAATTACAACAACTTGTGGTGCAAAAACTATAGGTACAAATGCTGGAAAAACAGATTCTGGTGAAGCAATACCATCTTGTGGTACATATGCAGGAGCAGACGTGTGGTATACCACTTTAATTCCAGCTTCAGGAAATATAGATATTACTTTACAACCCAGTATTGGTGGAATTACAGATGTTGGCATGGCGGCTTATACTGCTACATCATGTGCCGGTCCATTGACAGAAATTGCATGTAATAACACAAGTATGCCATCATTAAATCTTACTGGATTAACGCCTGGAGATATTATATATACTAGAGTTTGGGAAAACGGAAGTGATCAGATAGGAACTTTTGAGCTTGAAATTACAGACCCTGTTAACTTATTCTGTTTAACAAATGATGCCACTATGTTTAATTACCCAACTGACACTTGTATGCAGGTAACTTCTGACAATGGAAGCCAAGTTGGATGTGCTTGGTATCAAAACACATTGGATTTTAGTCAAGATTTTGACCACACCATTGAGGTCTACCTTGGTGATGATGATGGAGGAGCAGATGGAATGACCTTTACATTTCACAATGACCCTCAAGGTACATCAAAATGCGGGGACAATGGGCAATTCTTAGGAGCTGGAGGAATTCAAAACGCCCTTGTTATAGAGGTTGACACTTGGGATAATGGCGGAGCACAAGATATAGTTGAAGACCACATTTCGATATGGACCAGTACAAGTGGCGAAGGATCACCTATAGCTGGGCCAGTCACAGCTACAAGTCCTGTAAGTAATATTGAAGACGGTGTAGTACATTCTATGAGAATTACATGGAATGCGGCAACCAATTTAATGGAAGTCCACTTTGATGGTGTTTTAAGATTAAGTGTCACAGATGATTTTGTTACTAATATATTTGGTTCCAACAATGTGTTTTGGGGGACTACTGGCTCTACAGGTGGTGCTTCTAATCAACAATATGTATGTCCTCCGGCTGCATTGATAGGCGTGATTTTACCTATAAAACTAATCAGTTTTACATCAATGTGTCACAACGGTGATGTAGCATTGACATGGGCAACCGCTTCTGAAAGAAACAACGATTTTTTCACTATAGAAAGAAGTCTTGACGGCATCAATTTTGAAGAACTAGAAAGAATTCAAGGTGCAGGTAACAGTAATAGCCATATAGAGTACCATTGGGAAGACAACAGTCCTTTACCAGGTATAAACTACTATCGTTTAAAACAAACAGATTTTGATGGTGATTTTTCTTACTCATCATTAAAGGCAGCTTCTTGTCAAATAGTATCCAAATTTGGTATTTTTCCAAACCCTGCGTCTAACAAAATTAACTTTATGTCGTCTAGTAAAAACAGAATGGACTATCAAATTTTCACTGGCGAAGGAAAAGTAGTTATTCAAGGTAGTTTTATTAAAAACAAGGTGTTAGATATTTCAGATTTAAGTCATGGTGTTTATGTGGTAAGAGCAATTTCCAATTCAGAAATATTTCAAGAAAAACTAATAAAAGAATAATTAATACTTATTAGTTATGTGTAATTCTATTTGCATTTTAATTGTCACCTCATTTCTTGTCTCTGGAAATGGATTCAAGCTGAAGTTTTCATTTGACTCCGTATTTATGACAAAGTAGTATCGAACTTCATTTAACTCTGTTTACCTACAAACCAACCATTGTCTATTTGATTATAATATGCCAACCCATTTTTCGACTCACTTTCAAGCCTGTAAACATAGGCTTCAATAAAGTTACTTAAATAGAACATGCATATAAACAACAAATAATTAAAAAGGAGGTAAAACTTTATAACTAAAGCAATTTACCTCCTTTAAAATATAGTGAAAATTTAATCAAATATTAATTTGATTATTCGTCATTTTTAGTTTTTTAACGCATAAAAAAGTTCATTAAACTCTTCCCAAAATGCATCTAAATTTAAAAAATTTGTCATTAAAAAATCATGAATTTTTGGCCAATCTTCTTTATTATTAATATTAACGTCAGTTAATTCACAATATATTCTAGAAATAGTTTTTCCATTCCAATGATCCAAATCAGCAACAAAAACAGCATCAGTTGTAAATGTCTCTTTCAATTTATTTTCTAAATCTTGAAATTGTAAATAGTAAATTTCTCTAATACCTTTAGTCACAAATTGCAAATCAATACACAATCTTGCTGAAGTTTCATCAGCTTCCATTCTAAAGAATAGTCTTTTTATTTGAGTTGGGTAACTTAACCATTCTATATTACGTCCTTTAGCTTTTCCAGCTTCAGTCAACTTATCATTAAGCTCATTCCAGAATGCAACTTTAAACTCTTTTTTTTCTTCTTTACTAAACATATCTCTAAAATATCAATCATTAAAAATTCAAATAACAGCAATATTGATAAATGTTTGCTACCTGACTAACACCCGTCATATTATTGACGCATTATTGGCGGTAAATTTACAATAAATAATAACAAATAGTATAACTAACAAATAAATTTATGGGACAATTAATTGAAATCAATCAAGGAGAAGTAGTTGTGAAATTTTCATCACCTACGGCTGGTAAACTCTCTTTTGCAGATCTTGGAATAAAAACTGAAAATTTAAATTTTGAAGGTGGTTTTTTAAGGTTAGTATTTGATATGGAAGGAATTGGAGAACACCACTATTTTGCAACGCCCACTATTGAGGTATCATACAAAGAAAACATGTCACAATCACACTGGCAATGCGACTTTAATGGAGAAACAATTTTAGATAAAACAGATAATCATGGAAACACTACTATTATATTAATGAATAGAAAAAAAATAGCAGAATTAGAACATCATCATGAAAATGTATTAGTATTACATGCTGAATTTCCAGAAGGCGTTCATATTAATGCTGAATCATCATATATTAATTTTTTTAAATAGCGAATTAACTTAAATACTCCTTTTCAAAACATCATCTTACTTAAGGTGATGTTTTTTTATGTCTTACTTAAAGTAATTTAATCCTAATTCATATCCTTTGAGACCAAATCCAAAAATACACCCTTCACACACGGCAGATAACATGGAATCATGTCTAAAAGTTTCTCTAGCTGAAATATTTGAAATATGGACTTCTATTACAGGAATTGAAGTTGATTTTATAGCATCACGAATGGCAACGGAAGTATGTGTATAACCTCCAGCGTTAATGATAATCCCATCATATTTATGTTTTAAATTTTGAATTTGAGTTATCAACTCTCCTTCATAGTTGGTTTGACAGTAATTCAGTGAAATCGTATCAAATTTTGATTCTAATTCCACATAAAATTCTTCAAAACTTTTTACCCCATAAATTGATTCTTCCCTATTTCCTAGTAGATTTAGATTTGGACCATTTAAAATTAAAATTTGCTTTGCATTCATCTTGGGATAAATATAGAAAGGATTATCAAAACTACCTCAAAATTGAGAAAAGTTTATCAAAAAATAGTGTAGAAGCCTACATGCGAGACTTCGATAAGCTAGCTACGTATTTTTCTGAAATGACATCAGTCCTACCGCATTTAGTAACTTTAAAACACTTACAACACCTAATTAATTGGATATCTGATATGGGGATATCTGCTAGGTCACAAGCTAGAATTATTTCAGGTGTTAGAAATTTTTATAGTTATTTAATTTTAGAGGATATTATTTTTGATGACCCTACTGAATTATTAGAACTACCACGATTAGGTAGAAAATTACCTGAATTTTTATCTATTGAAGAAATTGATGACTTAAAAAAAGCCGTGGATGTGTCAAAAAATGAAGGCCATAGAAACAGAGCTATTATTGAAACACTTTACAGTTGTGGACTACGTGTTAGTGAATTAATCAATTTAAAAATTACTAATATTTACTATGATGATGAATTTATTCGAGTGATTGGAAAAGGTAACAAAGAACGATTAGTACCTATTAGCCCCTACTTTGTTAAAGAATTATCTTTCTATCTGGAACAACGAGACAAAATAGACATAAAAAAAGGACATGAAGATTATTTATTTTTAAACCGCAGAGGTGCTCAATTAACCAGAGTAATGATATTCACCATTGTGAAGAATTTGGCTACAACCATTGGGTTAGAAAAAAATATAAGTCCACATACGTTTAGACATTCATTTGCTACTCATTTAGTAGAAGGTGGTGCTAATTTAAGAGCTGTACAAGAAATGTTAGGACATGAATCGATAAGTACAACTGAAATATATACGCACTTAAGTGATGATTATTTACGAGAATCTATTTTATCTTTTCATCCTAGACATAAATAAACTATTCTTGAATTGCTGTTCGTATTAAATGGATTGTATTATCATCAAGAATTTCTAATTCAATCCATCCCATATAATCTGCAGAAGAATTATTACCACTAAACTTCAATGGAATGAAAAATGGCACTCCAACAGTTGGATTAAGGCAAGAAAAATTATAAATAATTCTATTGTTACTAGAATATATTTCATAGTTTGTATGAGATATTAATTTTCGATCGTATGAATTACTACTCCAACCATTGTATTCATTTACAACTTCAACGCCTGAATTCACTCTGTTAACATATCCATAATTATACCCTACGTTATTTGAATTAATTGTTTCTGTACAAGAATAACTACCTAAAGTATATTGAGAAGGCCAGCTCTGACCAGGAAGTAGTGTATCTCTGATAGTTCCTGTATAAAACACCTCATTTGGCGATTCTTGCATTTTCATAGCCCCGTACCCGTTAAGCAACTCAATATAAGTGGTATAATAATAAACATTAGAATTTTCCACACTATTTTGGACAGTATCTACAGAGCTTATAAGCTTAAAGTCATTTTTACCATCACCATTCGCATCAAATGAATGATTTCTTGTATTTACTTCACCACTACCGACCCAAACACCTTTAAACGTATAGTCAAATTCAATAATGGTCATATCTTTAGTTTCACCCATTGTAATTACAGTAGGATAATATTTTTCACTATTACAAGCCGTTAAGACTAGAAATAGGACACTCAAATAAATAATTCTTTTCATAAGACAAATATAGATATTATTGTTTTAATATCATTTTGCAACTGATAACTCTTTAGGATTAATTTTAATCACGTAAATACCTGAATCAAAATTTGATTTCCTGACTCCAAGTCATAATCAAAATAAATTTTCCAAAATTGTCATATATATCATATGAAGAACACTTAATCCAGTAAAGTTTATATTCAATTTTTCATTTTACAATACACCTAAACTATCTAATTCTTGTGGGGAAATGGTTGGTGGAAATATATTATTCTCTAATTTGTGAATAATATAATCTGCTGTTGTCAAGGCATTTTCTTTAGACTTAAATCCCATATTACCTTGTATGGAAGGAATGTGTGGTTGATTGATATATAACTTATCATTATTAAGAATTTGGTAGCCCCAACCAAACTCAGGAGAGAACGTAGCTTGCTTACTAAAACTATCACTTTCTACATGTACAGCTTTAGGTTTTACTTTTTTTGTTTCTACCTGAGTAGTTTCAATTTCAACATGTTCACTATTTGATGAACAAGACAGAATCCCTAATCCTAAACCTAGAAGGTATATGTATATCTTTATACTATTCATTACTCAACAATTAGTTTACCAACGTTAATTACATCATCCGATTTAATTTTATAAAGGTAAACACCAGAAGGTAGCTTAAACTCCAATTGTATACTATAATCCGATTTAATTGTCATCTCTTTATACATTTCTTTACCTGACATAGAAAATAAATGAACCTGAATAGAAGGTACAATTGGTTTTGATAATTCAATGGTCACGCTATTATTGTTAACTGGGTTTGGAAACGTATTCAGAACATCAGTTGTTTTAATTTCTGAAGTGGCTAAGATAGGTGTGTACGCATAAAAATCATCTAAGTACTCACCATTATAACCTAACCCTAAGTAACCAATTCCATCAATTACAAATGCATTTGCATTTGTTCTTTTTGGCCCCATAAAATCAGCTCGTTGCTGCCAAACGTCTGCAAAATAATTATACTCCCAAACATCCTTTTTATAATTCAATGTATTATCATACCCGCATGCAATAAATGCAGTAGGAAAGATACCCCAACCACAGCTACCTGTTCTTGCCGTTCCCGGAAACTGTGCTTTCTCAACCCAAGTATCCGTACTTGACTGATATTGCCAAAAATCATTTGTATAAACACCATCATCACCAGTTCCAACGTACGCTTGTGCACCCATTTTAAAACCTACAGCTCCTTTTCTTGCTGTACCACCAAAGTCATTTAACTGTACCCATGTATTAGTTTGGCTATTGTAACTATAAAAATCTTTTTCAAACCCATTTGCACTTTGCCCCGTTCCAACGTAAGCTAATGTATCAATCGAAAATGCAACGGCTTGTCGTCTTGGTGAACCAATAAAACTAGCTTTTTGAGACCAAACATTCGTCTCTGGATCGTATTCCCAAAGGTCATTATAATAAGGTGCGGTATTACCTTGCCCTAATCCTACGTAAGCTTTATTGTTAACGGAAAATGCAATAGCTCCTCCTCTATTTAGTCCTGAACCATTTACACCTCCAATAGACTCTTCATTATCCCAATCATCTTGGTCAACATCATAAGAATACATTTTTCTATTAAAGTCAATCATATCTAGACCGGAAACAACAAACCCTTCCCCATTCATAACAAAACTTGCACATGAAGATCGTGGCGGTCCATTAACAGAGTCCTTTTGTACCCACACATCTTGAGACTTGACTAAACCAGTAGTTACAAATGTAAAACATAAGAACGTTAACTTTAAACAATTAGACATTACGTTTTCTTTTATATGTATCATTTTTGTATAATTACCTGTTGCGAATAAATCAATTGACCCTCATCAGAATTTAAACATAAAATATAAACACCTGATTTAAATTCATTACAATCAACTATTAAATTATTACAATTTGTGTTTTGATTAACAGCTAATTCACCATTTAATGAATAAACTGAAACTGAAAAATTTGTGTAATTTTCAGTCTTAATTGTTAAAAATCTGTGTGTAGGGTTTGGAAATACATTTACGTCTACCTCATTATTATAGGCGGTAACAGATAATACATCATATGGTGTGTATTCATAAAAGCTCATTTTTTTTCCAGAAACACCTTTTCCTGTCCCCATGTATGCTTTTCCGTTTATAGTAAATGCAACGGCATTCTTTCTTTCACTTCCTCCAAAATTAGCCCTAACCGACCAAGAATCTTCATAAGGGTTAAATTCCCATAAATCATTTTTAAAACCTCCATCACTTCCTGCTGAAATAAAACCTCTTTGTCCCAAAGCAAAAGTACAAGCCGCTCCTCTTTCTCCTCCTAAAAAGTCATTTTTAGCTACCCAATTGTTAGTAGAAGGGTCATATTGCCATAAATCTTTTCGAAAAACATCTTGATCAATCCCTAAACCAACATATGCCAAATTATCAACAACAAAGCTTGATAATTGATACCTAACCCCCCCAGGAAAGCTTTGACGTTGAAGCCAAGTATCAGTTAATGGCTTATATTCCCAAAATTCATCTGTATAATTATTTGGACCTCTTTTTCCACCACAAATATACCCCTTTGAGTCTGCACTAAATCCTGTTGCAAAATAAATACCTCCACCAAATGAACCTGGGAAATTAGACTTATTTGTCCATATATTACCTATTGGATCAAATTCCATAAAATCAGATAAAGTAGACCCCAAACTGGCTTCTGGATTATCCATACCAGTTCCAACGTATCCTTTATCGTTAATTGAAAATGCAATTGCATTTCTCCTTTCCACTCCTATAAGGTTAGCCATTTGTGTCCATGTGTTCAGTACTGGATCATATTCCCAAAAATCTTTTCTTACCACATCAGCAGTATCAACACCTGTTCCAACATACCCTTTACCATTAATTGAAAACGCAACTGCTCTCTCTCGTTTTAACCCAGCAAAATCAGCTTTTTTTGTCCAATAATTTTGAGTTTGACTAAAGCCAAAAGATGTCAAAAACGTAATACCTAAAATTAAAATATAATTCTTCATTAGTTGAATATAAATTTCCCTGCAGTTAATACTTCTTCCTTATTTAGTAATCGGTAAAAATAAATTCCACTTTCAAATTCATTTTTAGTAATTTTTACTGTTCCTGAATTTAAGTGTAGTGTTTTAATTAATTGCCCTGTGTTAGAATATACAAGTAAATCAGTGGCTAGAGTTGTTTTAGACTTAAAATATATAAAATCATTTGACGGATTTGGGTAAATAGCCAAGTAATCCTTTTTATAATTTTCTATAGACACTCCTTCTAATTTAGGATTAAATTCCCAAAAATCATTCATGTTAGTACCATTTGTACCTAAACCAAAATAACCTTTATTGTTGATACTAAAAGCAACTCCAAACCTTCTACTTACTCCAGGGAAATTATTCAACTGACTCCATGAATTAAGAGCAGGATCATATTCCCAACATTCAGAATTAACGGGATTTAAAAATCCCGAATACCCCGTAACAATATATCCTTTATTATTCACTGAAAATCCAGGGCCTCCATTTGATGTTAATCCTGGAAAAGAGGCTCTAACAGTCCATTGATCAACTAAGGGTTTGTATTCATAAAGAGAACTCCCTTCTTTCACATACCCTTTATTATCAATTACAAATGAAGTAATTGACCAACCGACCAATGGACAACTCGCTTTATTTGTCCAAACATCAGTTTCTGGATCATACTCCAAAAATACATTCTCACTTTTTATATAGCCTTTGTCACCAATACCAAATGCAGCATCATCAGACGGGGTTTCGTTTAGACAATTCGCAATTTGAGTCCACGTATTAGTGATTGGACTATATTTATAAAATTCACTTCCCAAACCAGTTCCACCACCAACATAACCATAATTACCAACAGAAAAAGTTGACGCTCCGTAAGTCAGTGCAGGAAAATCAGATTTCTGAGTCCAAGAATTTGTAGCAGGATCAAACTCCCACCAATCTTGGTATATAATATTGACACCTGTCCCATTCATGTGTCCCAAACCAACATATCCTTTATCACCAATAGCTAAGCCAGATCCTCTATGTCGTCCAACAGCAGGCAATTGTTCCTTTTGATTCCATACATCATAAGCAAACATAGATGTACTCGGTAAAACAAACAGAAGCGATATAAATAGTATCTTAATCATTATCTTACAATTAATTTACCTGTTTCTTGAATGCTATTATCCATTACAATTGAATATATAAATATTCCCGTATACTCTGTATACCAAGTAAATTTTTCATTAGTCACTTTTTCTGACAACACTAATTGCCCATCACTTGAATAAATTAAAATATTCTTTATTTTATTAGACCACTCAGAATTAAAACTAAAGGTTACTTTATCTGTAGCCGGATTTGGAAACAATTGCACTTTAAAATTAGCATTAGATTCAATTACACCTAAACCATGATCAAAACGCCAAAAATCTTTAAAGTTTGCACCACTAGTTCCAGTTCCAACATAAGCTACTCCATCTATTACCATGGAAGACAAATATCTTCTAGGTGTACCAGAAAAATCATTTATTTGAACCCAGCTATCTATATCCGGATTATATTCCCACATATCACCATAGTTTGTGCCTGAAGAAAAATTGTCACCAGTACCAATATATCCAAAACCATTTACAGAAAAACCGGTTGCCTCTTGCCTGGGAGTTGGTCCAACATTAGCTTTTTGTACCCATTGATTCGTACTTGGATAGTAGGCCCAAAAATCATTAGTCCCTCCACCTGAATTTCCTGTACCAACATACCCAATATTTTCAATTGAGAAGGCAACAGAAGAAGTACGTGGGCTACCAGCAAAAGATGCTATTTGATTCCATACATTAGTATTCGGATTATACTTGTAAAAATTATTCGAACCTCCACCTGTAGTTTGACCAGTACCAACATAACCCATTTGATTTGCAACAAAAGAAATAGCACCTCTCCTAGGTGTACCTGGGAAATTTGAAATTGAAGACCACGTATTTGCTATAGGATCATAGACAAAGAAATCAGTTGTATAACTATTATTTTGTTTTCGTCCTGTTCCGACATAAGCCTTAAGTCCAATTGAAAAACCAGTTGCATGATAACAAGGATAAGGATAATTTGCTTTTTGAGTCCAAGCATTTGACGCCGGATCATACTCCCAAAAATCATCATATAAAATATTTGTTACACTATTAATATGACCTAATCCTAAATAACCTTTATTCCCAATTGCAAAAGCAGTTGTTCTATGTCGTGCAGATCCGCCAAAATTTGCTTTCTGCGTCCAGGTTTGTCCAATACTAATGTAAGTAATATTGAAAATTAAAAATGTTACAATATATTTAATCATTATTTCAATACAAGTTTAACGGATTTATCTTTACCGTCCCCCTCAAAAGTAACAAGATAATTACCTCTATCCAAATGTTTTACAGGAATTAATCCTCCCACATAGTTTTCTATAGTCTGAATTAATATACCAGTAGATGTATAGATATTAACATTTCCTTTTACTTTACCTTGTATATTAAAAAACTCAACCGCTGGGTTAGGGAATATTTTAAAATTTACATCATCAAAAAATGATATTTTAATCAGTTCTGATGTAGTAATTGAACCATCAAAGTCAGTTTGCTTTAACCTATAGTATATTACACTACTATACACATTACTGTCCAAAAATGAATAATCTATTTCTGAACTAGAATTACC
>Ga0209396_1005597_pt1 | contig 11820 bp, 9 predicted proteins | sample GOMGulsemesocosm_6_FD_184638 | JGI IMG/M metagenome (GOLD analysis project Ga0209396, IMG submission 184638) | Methane-oxidizing microbial communities from mesocosms in the Gulf of Mexico - GOM8C Gulf of Mexico (SPAdes) (version 2) | ecosystem: Environmental > Aquatic > Marine > Cold seeps... | reverse complement strand
TGTTTTATTTCTTTGGCAATATTTACTACGGAATCTGATTCATTAGCAGCTAAAACATAAAAAACAGGAAACCATTTAGGATCAATCGTAAAATCGAAATGCGTGTAAGTATTTTCCGCATCTTGAGAAACTTGTTCTGCTAATTGCCTTAAAGCAGTTCCTAATAATATGTGACCTAATTCATGATATTTTTTCATCTAACAAAACTCCGTAACTGGTTACGCATATTATGCTTGATATATAACATTTGTCAAAAGATTATGTTAACTTGTTGCTTGAGCTGTGCTTTAATTACTTAAGTAACTGATAATATGTGTTTTTATGTCGGGTAGGGAGGTGGTTATCAGTGACAGTGTTGTTATAGCTGTGGTTTTAATATCCCCACAGTATGGTGTCATCGACACCTTTTTCGCCTATACGTATATTTAAACAATAATTTATTGCTATCAATTGGAATACACATTTATGAATCATTCAAATGAAAACAGCATTATCGTAGCGATTGTTGGTGCTGGCAGTATTGGTTGTTACTTGGGAGGTTGTTTAGCAGGTAATCAAACACAAGTAACTTTAATTGGTCGTCCTCGTATTCAGCAACAAATTAACGAATTTGGATTAAAATTGACCGATTGGCGTGGTAGAAATACACAGGTAGAAACTGAGCAAGTGGATTTTTCGTTGGCTATTGCAGATATTGCCAAAGCTGATTATATATTGGTTACAGTGAAAAGTGGTGATACCACAGAGGTGGCAAAAAGTATTGTCAAATACGCAAAACCATCAGCTATTATTGTGAGTTTTCAAAATGGTGTGAGAAACGTTGATACCTTAAAAGAATATTTACCTGAACACTGCGTATTAAAGGGGATGGTGCCGTTTAATGTGCTTAGTAAAGGGAATGGACATTTTCATTGTGGTACCGAAGGAAGTTTAGCTATTGAAGATAAAGGAGTGTCATCAGCTGCATTAATCACAGCGTTACATGGCAGCGATTTATCTGTTGATAAATACGATGATTTACGAGGAATTCAATGGAGTAAATTATTGATGAATCTGAATAATTCGATAAATGCTTTATCAGGTGTTCCTTTACGTGAACAGTTGCAAGATAAGCAGTATCGAAAAGTGCTCGCATTAGCGATAAAAGAAGCCCTTACGGTGTTAAAGGCGGCAGGTATTCAGCCAGTAAAAACAGGGAAGGTTATTCCTGCTATTTTGCCTTCTATTTTGTCGTTACCTAATGGGCTATTTAAGTTAGTTGCGGCTTCCATGCTAAAAATGGATCCACAAGCTCGTTCGTCCATGTACGAAGATTTAACGTTAAAGCGTAAAACAGAAATTGATTATATAAACGGTGAAATTGTAAAACTTGGGCAACAATACGATGTAGATACGCCAATAAACCGAAATATAACAGAACTGGTAAAACAAGCAGAGGCAAACAAAAAAGGTTCGCCCATGCTTTCATCTGCATACTTGTATGAAAAGTTGAAGTTAAGCAGCCTTAGTTCCTAATAATTTATTCCATGTTTAACTTTAGTTGGGGTTACTTAGTTGGCTCAATTCTCATTAACTAACGAGTTATTACTTGTAGAATTATCTAAGAAGTAGTCTTTGATCCTTTCAACAAGTAAGTAATTCACCGGTACTAAAATTAGCGTAATAAAAGTAGCAAATAAAATACCAAAACCTAAAGATACTGCCATAGGAATAAGAAACTGAGCTTGCGTAGATTGCTCGAATAATAGCGGCATTAAGCCAATAAAAGTGGTTAAACTGGTTAGAATTACTGGGCGAAAACGTGATGCACCAGCAATAAGAACCGCGTTCATCACATCGTCATTTTCGGTACGCTTTTTATTAATAAAGTCGACTAATACTAACGAGTCGTTTACTACAACGCCAATAAGCGCCAACATACCAAGCAAACTCATTATGGTGAGTTCCATCCCCATAATCCAATGACCGACTACGGCACCAATCATACCGAAGGGGATAATACTCATAACAATAACGGGCTGTAAATACGACTTAAATGGAATGGCTAATAGCGCATAAATAATGAAAAACACAAATACTAATGCCCAGGCTAACGAACCAAAAGATTCTCGTTGTTCTTTAGCTTCACCTTCTAATGAATGGCTTACTCCTGGGTATTGTAAAATAAGTTCGTCGAGGTAAGCTTTTAAATCGGCCTGTAACACTGTCATATTGGTATTCGCTTTTTCTACATCAGCATTTACATTTACGGTACGATATAAATCAACTCGTGAAATGGTTGATGGGCTTTTTCCAGGTATGAGTTTAGCAACATGAGAGAGTGGGACACGGCCACCGTCAGGTGTTGTAACTAATATATTTTCAATATCTGAAATGCTGCGTCGCTCTTCAAGCGGTAAACGTACCATCACTCTTACATCATCTCTGCCACGCTGAATACGTTGTGCTTGAGAACCAAAAAAAGAGCTTCTTACTTCGTTAGATACACCTACTCGTGTTAATCCTAAAGCCTTTCCTTGTTCTGTTAATTCAATTTGCAACTCTTCTTTACCGTCAGACAAACTGTCGGAAATGTCGAAGACCGCAGGGTAAGTTGCTAAGTGTTCTTTTACCTTAAGCGCAATTTCTTTTAATGTAGCCAGCGAAGAGGCTTTTAATTGTATGTGAATAGGATCTGAAGAACGCCCAATTTCAGCTCTATAGGTAATGCTTTCAGCTCCGGGAATGGGGCCTATTAATTGTCGCCATTCTTTAATCAGCTCTTGTGATGTAATAGAAAGTTCACGAGATTCTGGCGGTGTAATTTCAAAGCGTACACTACCTGATGTTGCGCTGCCGCGAGTAGAAGCCAAAATATTGAGTACGACACTTTCTTCGGTTGATGGTTCTATATATTTTCGTTTGAGCTCTTCTGCTTTAGCTTCTAATTTTAATATGTGTTTATTAGTAACTTCAAAGGGTGTACCTGCTGGCATAGTAATGGTTGCACGTAGGGTTTCACTAGGAATACGTGGGAAGAAAATAAACTTAGTCCAGCCACTCGCGATTAGAGCAATAATCACTAAAAAAACACTTATAAAGCCTAGCAGGGTGACGGTTTTGTTTCTTAACGCGACTCTTAATAGTGGCTGATAATAACGAATAATGGTGTTTTCGAAACCGTCTGCAAAACGTTGTTGAAAAAGGGTGAATTTACCTGGGCTTTTCTCTGAACGTAGTTTTAAGGTTTTTAAATGGCTAGGTAAAACAAACTTTGATTCGATAAGTGAAAAGATTAATACAGGGATAACAATTACCGGTATTTGGGCAAATAAAGCGCCACGGTTTCCTTCTATAAAAGCCAAGGGAAGAAAGGCTGCAACAGTAGTAAGTATGCCAAAAGTTACTGGCGTTGCGACTTCTTGTGTGCCTCGAATAGCTGCTTGTTCTCCTGATTCAGAGGTTTTCAAATGGGTGTATATGTTTTCTCCGGTAACAATGGCGTCGTCAACAACAATCCCTAATACTAGAATAAAACCAAATAAACTCATTATATTTAACGTTACACCAAATACGGGCATCATAATAAAAGCACCCATAAAAGAAATCGGAATACCAATAAATACCCAAAAAGCGATAGAAGGTCGTAAAAATAACGTTAATAAAGCCAGAACAAGTATGCCGCCCTGTAAAGCACTGGTGGTTAGTGTAGAAATACGATTTTTTACAATTTGAGAGTCATCGTCCCAATAACTTAGCTCTACGCCGTGAGGTAATAGCGGTTGTTGATCGTTAATATAGTCGCGTACTGCTCCAGCAACCTCAATGGCGTTTTGCTGGCCAATTCTATACACATCAATAAAAGCAGCTTGTTTACCATTAAATCGTGTACGTATTGGTGTTTCTTCAAAGCCATCTTTTATCGTGGCAATGTCTGATAAACGAATAATAGAACCATCGCTATTGGTTTTAATGGCAATACGCGCGAACTCGTCTTTTCGATAGGCTTGTCCTGTAGAGCGCAGTAATATGTCGCCGCCTTGTGTTCTTACATTACCAGCTGAAACATCAGCACTCGAATTAGCAATTGCTGTTGAAATTCTTGATAGCGACAAATTGTATTGGCGCATTTTGTCTTTAGGGACTTCAATGGCTACTTCGTAATTACGTACGCCTGCAAGTTCTAATTGAGTGATGGCTGGTATTTTTAATAAGTCGTCACGTACTTTTTCAGCGTATTCTCGCGTTTCTTTTTCGCCGTAAATACTTGAAACCGTTACTGCAATAACATCTCTTTTACGTGTAGCAAGCGAAACAATAGGCTTTTCTGCATCTTTTGGAAAGGTATTAATGGCATCAACACGACTTTTAATGTCTGCCAACATTTCACGTGGATCGTATCCTGCGTCTACTTCTACAGTTACAGTGGCGGAGTTCTCTGAGGAGCGACTTGAAATCTTTTCGATGCCTTCTAAATCTTGTACCGATTCTTCAATACGAATGGCGATGCTTTTTTCAATATCTTCAGGTGTTGCGCCACGCAGTGAAACACTTATGTTGATGCGGTCTGATTCAAACGAAGGGAATACTTCAAGAGGAATACGTGTTGATAAACTAAATAATCCAGCGATTAAAATAGTGATTAGCAGTAAGTTTGCTGCAACGTGATTTCGAGCAAACCAAGCAATCATGAACGTTCAGCCTGATGTTTTTTACGACGTTCCATAAGTTCATCAACGCTAATACCTTTCTCTGCCGCCATTTTTTCGAGTCGTTTTTTCTGGTCTTTAGGTGAGCCGTTTGGCCTTTGAGGCTGCCCTTTGAAGTTACCACGAGAGGTTTGTTTTTCTTGACCTTCTATCGCAACAGGAGTGCCTGAGCTTACTTGACCTAAGGAGGTAAGCACTAACTCGTCGTTGGCAGTCAAACCAGATTCAACAATAGCTTCGGTTCCATTTTGCCAACCAAGATCAACCTCTTTTCTTACCAATAGGCCATCGTCTACCGTGTATACGTAACTGCCTTGATATACCGCACTGCTTGGGATCACAATGACATTATCTAAACGTCGGCCAGTGATTTTAGCCTTTACGTATTGACCAATTTTAATTTGTGCTTTTTGCTGAGATGTTTGTTTAAATGGATTTTCAATTTGTCCGATTACATATAGCTGTTGCGATACACTATCAATAGCACTTTCGGTACGAATAATCTGTCCGAGCCATGTTTGTTCTCCCATTAAATTTGAGGTAAATACAACAGGGTTACTTGATGAGTCACTAGATGTATTGCTGTGATGAGTTTTTTTGTCTTTGCTATTTGTTGGCTGATATTCTTCAGGTAAGGTGATTAAAGGCAGATCTTTATTCTTTATTGGTAAACGAATTTCTATGGTGTCTGCTGCATAAATATTAGCAAGCTGGGTATTACTTGAAATAACCTGACCAATATCAACATTTTTCTGAAGGATACGGCCTGAATAAGGCGCGACGATTTTAGTGCGTTCAAGCGATAACTTTATTTTGTCGAATTGAGCTTGGGCAGACATTAATTTTGCTTTAGCTGCGTCAAGTTGTGGTTGACGTAATACTAATGGGTTTGCGGTCTTCCCGTTACCTAAACGCTCCCAGTCGGTAGCGGCTTGTTTTCCTCGTGCGACTTCTTCTTGAAGCTCTTGTTCAGCCGATAATAAACTGGCCTTCGCAATATTCACTTCAGCTTGATGATCTCTGTCATCCAATTGGATAAGTACATCACCTTTTTTGAAAAAACCACCGGCTCGAAACTGTTCGCTAATATGGTTGATTTGTCCTGATACTTGCGCAAATAAAACACTTTGGGTTCTTGGTTGAACAGTTCCGTAACTTTGCACCATTACTTGATAATTAACCGGTTTAACGGTTTTGGTTTGTACGGTCATTTGTGGTGACGTGTTTTTCTTAAACCGATTATTCGATGGAGGATTTTCGGTGATGGCAATGATCAAAGCAGCAGTAACTACAATAATAACTACAGGCAGTATGAGTTTTTTAAGGATAGTTTTCGACATTGTTATTTTGTCTCTGTGTTATCAGTTGGTGAAGTAAAGTCACCACCCAATGCAAAGTGTAAATTAATACGGTTAGTTAATAGTTGGCTTTTAATTTGTATCAGACTACTTTGAGCATCAAAATAACGTGATTGCGCATCTAATACTGTAGTGTATTCAACTAAACCACTTTGGTATTGTTCAAATGATAAGGTAGCTGCAATTTGTGCATTTTCTTGTGCAGCCAATTGAGTTTGATAAGTCGCTTTTAATTTATGTTCAGTGGAGAGGGCATCTTCAACCTCATTGAATGCGCTAAATAACGTATCTAAATATTCTTGTTCAGTTTGTTTGAGTGTTAACCTTTCTTGTTCTTCATTTGCAGCTAAACGTCCAGCGTTAAACAATGGCGCTGAGAGATTACTGAGTAAAGACCAAGCAAGCGAAGAGCCAGACAGTAAATCACTAATCTCATTAGCTGAATCACCAATAGAACCGGATAAACTTAAACTCGGAAAACGCTGTTTATGGGCATAAGCCAATGATGCATCTTGGGCGAGCAATTTGTACCAACTGGCTTTTAACTCCGGCTTTCGCTTGATCAGATCGGAGGGTAAACCCACTGGAATGGAGTCAGTTAATAATGATAGTTCGGCATTCACCAATAGCGTGCCTTCAGGATACTTCCCTAACAAACGTTCAAGTTTTCGTTTAAGTAAGGTGGTAGCCGTTTTTTGCTCTGCAGTACGTGACAGTTCGCTGTTTAATTCGTTACGCGCTAAATAAACATCAAGGGCCGCGTTCAGTCCAGACTGATAACCCGCTTCAATAATGTCTAAACTTTGTTGAGCGTTCTCAACACGATTTTTATAAAGGCTTAATAGCTTTTGCGATTCTACAATTGAAAAGTAGGCGTTCACAACATTTACAACAAGTTGCTGCTTTTGTTGTTCGAAAGTCGCTTTTTGAGACAAATAATTAAAGTTATTTTGTTTATCAGCCGCTGAAAGTTTGCCCCATATATCTAATTCATAACTAGCGTTTAAGTCAACGGCGTGTGAATTGCTGTAAGTTTGAGCTTGGGGGTTTTTGTTACGAGCACTTGTAATGGATAAATCGAGGGAAGGCCATAAGTCACTGCCAGAGGTAATGAGTAGACTTTTACTAATATCTAACGTGTAAGCTTGAGCTTTTAATTGATGATTATTTGTTAGCGCTTGAGCAACAACTTGATTTATTTGTTGATTATTTAACTGTGCAAGCCAATTGGTTTCTACGTTAAGAGCTGAATACTTTTGATCCCATTGAGTCGGCAATGCAATATCGTTAATCTTGTTATCTATTTGTGATGTACCAGTACATGCAACTATGCACAATGTAGGAAGTATCAACAATCCTTGCTGCTTTTGACTTTTTGTAAACATGGGCTACCTGAAAAACACGTATCTTTAAATAGTGTAATCTAAGTTGAGTGTAAAGCGTTATAACCTTTACATAATTTTACGTTCTACATGAATATATAATTAATATTTCGATAGCTGATTATCGTAGGTACTTATTTTGTATTTGAGCAAATTTAGCGGTTTGTTTAAATTTATCTAAAGATTGCTGCCACTTATTGATCACATCATCATCAATATTATTAGAAAATGCTAAATACAGTTCAGATTCATAAAGTTTAATGTAGGTATTTTCAATGTCATCAACGTTAATATTAGCGGCGATTGCCACTTCGGGCATAACCAGTTCACTCATTGGGGCAAAATCAATTCGGTTATTAGCAAGCATTAATAAAGATTGGCTTTGTTTCCCAACTGGATATAGTTTACTAAATCCTTGTGTTGCTAGGTAATTGTGATCGGTATTCCCTCTTCCAACACCAATCCGGTATTTCCCTTTGATGTCATCTAATGAATGCACTTTTATTGGATTATTTCGGTGTTTATATAAATACACGTTTGATGAAATAATCGGACCAACCCATTTTATCGTATTTTCACGCTCTTGCGTTCTTGCCACAATGAACAGCGCATAATCATCTAGTTTTTGTACCGTTTTTAATGCTCTGGGGAAAGGCATCATCGCGTAATTTTGAAAGGTGTTATTTTGCTGAATTAATTCGTTAACAATCTCTATGGCAAATCCACTGTAATTCCCGTCTTTTTTAATAATAAATGGTGTGAGAGGGTGTACTAAAAAATTAATCTCATTAGCTAATAAGTTAAAATTTAAACAGCTTAAAAATAGAATGGTGTACTTGAAATGAGTCATAGCACACATAAATGCCCATGAAGTATTTGATAAAAAGAGTATAGACAGGAAGTAACTAATTTGCGTGATTTTAACACGTAACAAATTGTGATTTTTATTGAAAATATAGAAGCTATAAAGTTACCAGTCTTTAATGTAGCATCAAAAAAAGACTGGCTTTAGACGTTTAGCTTGATTGGCTATTTGTTCATGTGAATAACGCTGCGAATACTTTTTCCTTCGTGCATTAAATCAAAAGCTTGGTTGATGTCTTCTAGCCCCATAGTATGAGTAATAAACTCTTGTAGGCCAAATTCACCTGCCATATATCGATTCACTATTTCAGGTAATTCTGAACGACCTTTAACTCCACCAAAAGCACTGCCTCTCCATACACGACCCGTTACCAGTTGAAATGGGCGAGTGGAGATTTCTTGGCCAGCACCAGCGACACCAATAATTACTGATTCTCCCCAGCCTTTATGGCAGCATTCAAGAGCTTGACGCATGACATTAACGTTACCGATACATTCAAAAGAATAATCAACGCCGCCTTCCGTCATTTCAACAATAACCTCTTGAATAGGTCGTTCTATTTTCGTTGGATTCAATACATCAGTAGCACCTAATTGTTTAGCTAATTCATATTTACTTTCGTTGATATCTATACCAATGATACGACTTGCACCCGCCATGCGCGCACCAATAATGGCAGATAAACCAATACCACCTAAACCAAAAATGGCAACGGTATCGCCTTTTTCTACCTTGGCAGTATTAAGTACAGCGCCCATACCTGTAGTGACACCACAACCTAATAAACACACTTCTTCAAGTGGAGCATCTTTATTTACTTTAGCGAGTGAAATTTCAGGTAAAACGGTAAATTCTGAGAACGTTGAACAACCCATGTAGTGATAAATTGGCTGGCCATCTTTGTAGAAGCGTGTAGTGCCGTCTGGCATTAAGCCTTTACCTTGAGTTTCTCGTACGGCTTGACATAAATTAGTTTTACCCGAAGTACAAAACTTACATACGCCACATTCTGCCGTGTACAAAGGAATAACATGATCACCAATAGCGACACTTGTCACTCCTTCACCTATCATTTCAACAATGCCGCCGCCTTCGTGACCAAGTATCGATGGAAAAATACCTTCAGGATCGTCGCCTGACAAGGTAAATGCATCGGTATGGCATACACCAGTAGCTATAATACGTACCAGTACTTCACCTTTTTTAGGTAATTGAACATCCACTTCTTCCATTTTTAGCGGTTCGCCTGCAGCCCAAGCAACGGCCGCTTTTGATTTTATAAATTCTTGTCCGGGTTTGATGGTGAGTGACATAAGTATTTACCTTTGGTTCTTGGATTAAGTTAATTGAGCATAGTATAAATGTTTCTTGATTGATGTTAATCATGTTATTTTACAAATCATTTTTACGTATATGTAATAATCACTAAAATGAAAAGAGTTAATTTTTATACAAGGTGGTGTTATGGCAAATTGGGAAGGCGTTACTGAATTTGTAGCAGTGGCAGAAGTTAATAGTTTTACTGGCGCAGCTCGTAAGTTATCAACATCCGTTGCACAAATTAGTAGAAGAGTTTCCGCTTTAGAAGCTCGTTTGGCGGTTAAGTTACTCAATAGAACCACGCGAAAAGTCACATTAACAGAAGCAGGACAGCTATACTTTCAACAATGTAAGCATTTAGTGGATGGTCTAACACAAGCTGAGCTGGCTGTTACTCAAATGCAGTCGTCACCAAAAGGTCTTGTAAAAATTACCGCTCCTGTTACATATGGAGAGCAAATTTTAGCACCATTATTACATCAATTTCTTACACTTTATCCCGACGTTGAATTAGAGTTAGTACTAACCAACCAAAAGCTTGATTTAATTGAATCAGGTATGGATATGGCTGTTAGATTAGGGCGTTTGGAAGATTCCACCATGATCGCTATGCGTTTGGCTAGCCGCCAGTTATATGTATGCGCAAGTGTTGAATATATCAAACGTTTTGGGGAACCTCATACCTTGTCTGAACTTCATACGCATCAATGTCTTGTTGGGTCAATCGACCTTTGGCGATTTAAACAATTGGGTAAAGAAAAGTCGGTACGTATATTCGGTAGAATAAAATGTAATAGCGGTTTTGCCTTACATGACGCTGCTATACGTGGGTTAGGACTGGTGCAGTTACCTGATTATTACGTTAAACAAGACTTAGAGTCAGGCAGATTAATTGAAGTGTTAAGTCAATATCGAGATGAAAAAGAAGGTATTTGGGCGTTATATCCACAAAATCGCAACCTATTACCTAAAGTTAGGTTGTTGATTGATTTTTTGGCTGAGCATTTAGTTTAGATAGTTAAAATAAACAGTATGAAATATATTTTATATTTGGTTGCTGCGAATGAGTATTAATGCACATGTTATGGATGATGAACTAAGTGAAACTTATCTTAAACCCCATCTCACAGCTAAAAATCCAAATACTGAATAGTGTACTCTCTGAAGTTATTTGTATTTATCTTAACTAAGCGTATAATTAATAATGTACTTAATTAAGTACATTATTAATTTTTTTAAGGTGATTTATGGCTGTTCAATCAATATTAGCTGAAAAAACGGTTTCGGTGACAGAGCTGAGAAAGAAGCCATGTGACTATTTCATGGATGAGCCTGTAGCTGTGTTGTCAAATAACAAAACAGCTGGTTATATGATTGGCGCAGAGCTTTATGAACAAATGGTAGCGCTCATTGAGTCACAATCTAAAGCGTCAAGTTTTAGACCTTCACATGCACGACTGAGTCAAATTTCAGAGTATAGTAGTGAAGCATTACTTACAGCTTCTGATGACGAGCTAGGTGATTTTGCAGAGTGATTCGCGTATTTAAAAGCAGTGTCATTCGTAAAGTGTTAACTGATGAAGAACTCAATGCTCTGATTGATGATTTTAAAAGTTACAAACTTACGGGAAATGCACCTGAACATTTTGGTCGAGATGTGCCATATGATCACCCTATTACTCTGCCAGTTGTTTTAGCTGAAAAAGTTCAACACATTCATTTAGGTAGTGAAGATAAAGCACTACCTTTGAAGAAAATTCAATTTTATCAAACCAGTGACATTCATCTTGTATATTGCCAAGGAGCATTAAATGAGAACAGTTATTTATTGATGACTATCCTGTCACCTGATGCACATAAACAAACACAATCTAGAGACGTTATGTACAAACTTGGCATTATGGCTGAGAAATTTAGAAATCAGTTTTAATACATAATTAGTTTAATACTATTTCTAATGTCCTCTTTCTCTCCATAATCTAGCAAAAGGAGTTTCCTGCTATCGTTCAAATAGCTTACTAAAATTCTAATTTATAGCGCAGGGGTTTAGTTTAACTAAACGGATTATTACCATATTCATCTTTTAAAAATTCAATAAACGCGGTGACTTTGGCTGGCGTGTATTTTCGGGTGAGTTTAACTGCATATAAACCATGATGCGGTGGAGTAAATTCTGGCAATATTACTTTTAAACTGCCATTTTTTAA
>Ga0209396_1005596_pt1 | contig 11820 bp, 7 predicted proteins | sample GOMGulsemesocosm_6_FD_184638 | JGI IMG/M metagenome (GOLD analysis project Ga0209396, IMG submission 184638) | Methane-oxidizing microbial communities from mesocosms in the Gulf of Mexico - GOM8C Gulf of Mexico (SPAdes) (version 2) | ecosystem: Environmental > Aquatic > Marine > Cold seeps... | reverse complement strand
AAATGGAAGGCAAAAATTGCACATCCCCAACTGCCATTGCAGGTCAGAAACAAGAAAAAGATGTTGCCTTTTATCTTCGTCGTGCATTTAAAGATGATACTCAAATATTCGTATTTAACGACTTCAAGTTTACTCACAATGACGAAACAGCCCAAATCGATCATCTAATAGTCTATCGCTTTGGTTTCATTCTAATTGAGTCTAAGAGCATCACAGGTAGTGTCAAAGTTAATAAGCAAGAAGAGTGGAGCAGAAGCTACAGAGATAAGTGGCAAGGTATGCCATCGCCCATCAAACAGGTGTTATTGCAGACGCAGTTATTAAAAGACCTACTTCATGAAAATCGTAGCCATCTAGTTGGTAAAATCTTAGCACTTCAGCAAGCATTTGGAGGGCGTAGCTGGGATCATCTATGTGCTGTATCAAGTAATGCGTTGATTGAGCGAGAAAGTATGCCACAGAAAATTTCTGACAAGTTAGTTAAATCGGAATTTCTTGTTGATGCAGTGAAGAAAATTATGAACTTAAAAAGTGACGTCATGAGGATATTGTCCGTAACAGATAATCGACCAGCTTTTAATGAGAACGAGCTTGACGCCATTCGTGACTTTTTACTTAACCAGTGTAAAGGGACTACTGTTTCAACGAGTGGTAAAAACATACCTGAAACAGTTAAAGAACTAGCACCTAAAACTGAGTCAGTATCTTCAAGTGTTGATGAAATCATCAAACCACATAAAAGTACAAAAATCGTGATCACCTCTAAGCATTCGCTGGAATGTAAGAGCTGCAAAGAAACTACCTTGTTGACGCCCTTGTCAGGGCGGTATGGTTACTTTTTGAAGTGTGGAGTATGTGAGTCGAACACCCCTCTAAAACGAGCTTGTAAGAGCTGTGAGAGCAAGCAAACTAAAGTAAGTAAGAAAGGTGTTACATATACGCTAAAATGCTCTAGCTGTGCGAATGAAGATCATTTGATAACGACCATTTAAGAGAGTTACATCAAATTATGGGAAATTTAACTCAATCAGATAAATGGGGACAACTCTCGTGGTCAAAATGGATCCCTCTCAATTCTGAATTGGTCACTTATCAAAATTATATTTCGACTAAACCAGGACTCTACCGAGTCAGGTCAAAATCATATAGCGGTTTAATATATATCGGTCAGACGGGACGAAACCTTCGGGAAAGAACAAGGGCTCTTGCCAAGCATACTTATAACAGTCTCGATAATCCGCCTTGGAACGATCCTCACACAGCAGCTCCAACTTTATGGGCATTTAGGCATGAAGATCAATTCGAATATGAAATTTCTGTTGCCATAAAAGAAGACTACGAGGTTGCCATGCGACAATCCTATGAAGACTACTTACTTTATCTTCATAGGTTAGAACACGGGTATAGCACACTAGCAAACCATGGTCGTAAACACCCTTTATGGACTAAGCCTTCAAACAAGTCAAAAAGCAGGATCATGAAGCAACAGTCGGTAAAAATATTATACCCATCTATCGACAAGCCGGGTCTGAATAATGAATTTAAATCACCTAAATGGTTAGGTCTTGAGTGGAGTCCATCTTGTCCAATTAAAGATATTCAACCGCCGAATGACTCAGGCGTATATAAAATATTTAATGATGACGAAATGTTATATTGTGGAGAGTCAACAAACCTAAACAACCGCATGACTACCCATAAAAGAAACGCTAAGTTTCAAGGGGCGATGGTATCTTTTACAGTGATGAAGAACGCTCTTGTTCATCACCTTAAAGAGAGAGAAGTTGATTTGATGGGTGCATATTTTGAACTGCATGGTACTCACCCTCGTCATCAATATTCTAACGGATAGTATTGACTGAACTACCGAAGAGAAGTCACATGGTATTTATACTTCTCAAATGCAATGTCCTAGGAATTAACGTTGATAACCAACGCTATGGTCACATAAAGTATGGCCTAAAAATATTTGCTTCCTTATACAAAGGCAACTAGCTCATTCAGTGATACACGTATAAGGCTCCCTACTTATAAGCCCTATCGTGACTCAGAAAATGTATCGTCAGAATTAACTTTCTTATACTTGTAAACTCTCAACGTTAAGCTTCAACCACTCTTTGCTGACGGCATAGTCATACATTATTCGCTCAACTTCATGCTAAAAGTTTGGTGAATTATCATGGTATTTCAAATGACATAGCTCATGAACAAAGTAAGCAACGATACATTAGGCGTAAAATGATAAGCAATTATCATCAGCATCTTCTAAGCTGCCTGTGCGGCAGTGAACGAACGCAGTAATTAGCCTGACCATGTATGCGCCTTCTAAGCTGCCTGTGCGGCAGTGAACAGAGTTTTAAGCTGTAATCACTCAATTAACCTCTTCTAAGCTGCCTGTGCGGCAGTGAACGCTGAAGATTTTGCGCGACCACTAAAAAGAAACTTCTAAGCTGCCTGTGCGGCAGTGAACTCGCCCGTTTGTTTGTCCTTCCAGCTTTCAGACTTCTAAGCTGCCTGTGCGGCAGTGAACTAAGTAAAGCCGAAATGCTTAAACGTATTCTTCTTCTAAGCTGCCTGTGCGGCAGTGAACTATGAGTTACGTATTAATCAGCGGGTTATGGTCTTCTAAGCTGCCTGTGCGGCAGTGAACAAATCCTGGGTTGTTTACAGCATCATAATAGACTTCTAAGCTGCCTGTGCGGCAGTGAACTAGAAACAACAGTATACCCAAGGGTTCTGTATCTTCTAAGCTGCCTGTGCGGCAGTGAACCGCCCCTCGATATGCGAAAAGAATCAGTAAGGCTTCTAAGCTGCCTGTGCGGCAGTGAACGTTTTCGAGGTTGTGCCGCACTATTTTTACTTCTTCTAAGCTGCCTGTGCGGCAGTGAACAACTTCAACAGGCCCACTAGGTTTTACTAATGCTTCTAAGCTGCCTGTGCGGCAGTGAACTTGTATCATCAAATAATTTAAGCAGTGTTGCACTTCTAAGCTGCCTGTGCGGCAGTGAACATAACGCAAATTCAATCGGTATTTGTTTGATACTTCTAAGCTGCCTGTGCGGCAGTGAACCAGTGATTATTTTAGATTCTGCGCCCACGTATCTTCTAAGCTGCCTGTGCGGCAGTGAACTTATTCGTGCTATCAACTCTAGCTATGTTAATCTTCTAAGCTGCCTGTGCGGCAGTGAACCATTCGTTTTGAATGGGCATTAGCGATTTTTTCTTCTAAGCTGCCTGTGCGGCAGTGAACTGTAAAAAATCTTTTTATTTAATACTAACTTTCTTCTAAGCTGCCTGTGCGGCAGTGAACATTCGTTGTCTTCATTGTAACGAACCGTTTCACTTCTAAGCTGCCTGTGCGGCAGTGAACAAAAAGATTGGTTGAACGAAAACCCAGAGAAACTTCTAAGCTGCCTGTGCGGCAGTGAACAAGACCTTAACGGTACTTGGTTTGGTGGTTTACTTCTAAGCTGCCTGTGCGGCAGTGAACAAAGGTTTAGCGATAACTAAAGCTACGTTTAACTTCTAAGCTGCCTGTGCGGCAGTGAACTTAATGGTTTGCTCTTATTTGTTCCGCTTTTACTTCTAAGCTGCCTGTGCGGCAGTGAACACGAGGGCAGACAGTTTGCCAACGATAAAACACTTCTAAGCTGCCTGTGCGGCAGTGAACTTACGATCTTTGCGGCTTTAAGCGCTCCACTTCTTCTAAGCTGCCTGTGCGGCAGTGAACATATTGTTTTACGACAAACGGGGTTTCTCCCGCTTCTAAGCTGCCTGTGCGGCAGTGAACTTTTTCAACTTCTGCAACTCGGTCACCGTTTACTTCTAAGCTGCCTGTGCGGCAGTGAACTCCATGTGTTATAGGTACGTGTGCTGACTCTACTTCTAAGCTGCCTGTGCGGCAGTGAACCTAAACTTCGTGACGCTGCGGATATGGGTACACTTCTAAGCTGCCTGTGCGGCAGTGAACCGGTTCATGGCGTATCTAAAATCGTTTATAATCTTCTAAGCTGCCTGTGCGGCAGTGAACAATAAACATGAGGCGCAGAGCATGAGCGCTATCTTCTAAGCTGCCTGTGCGGCAGTGAACTAGTTGCCTTTGTGCTTCTTGCTTGGCTAAATCTTCTAAGCTGCCTGTGCGGCAGTGAACTCTACCTTTTCATCTACATGTGATGGATAGTACTTCTAAGCTGCCTGTGCGGCAGTGAACCATAAAATTTCAACACAAAAACAAGTTACAACAAGTGATTAAGGCTAATTATACTTTTTAACCTTATTTCTATCACTAATCGTAACCTGTTGTTTTATTACAAATTTTTAAAGAGCAAAAAATAAAGGTTAAAACCAAGGTACAGTGGCGGTTTTACTTAAGCCAAAACAATCAAACTCCCCTTTTTCTGATTTTTCAGTAAAATTTGAAAAATTAATGTATCGTCTGTGCTTTTTACCATTAGAACCACTTTCTAATTCAAAATAAGGCTCATCTAAACCACAGGCATACATTTTTGATTTATAAGATTTAATTTCATTTTTACTTATTGTCCCGCGTTTAATTAATCGATTCAATTTGGCTTGTGTCATATTACTTTGTTTTCTTGAAATGATGCGATATTTACAAATTTTAGGGACTGCACTAATTTCGCTACTCTTACAATACCCACCCAATCCACCAATCCAATCTAGTCCTTGCAAGTCATTTAACATTGCTTTCTGACCATGTAAACGGATTATGCATCCGAACAATACTTTATATTCAGGAAAGCTCACGCCAATAGAATCAGATTTTAGTGTAAATAACGCTTTGTGAAGTTTACTGTAGACCTTGTTCATTAAAACGTTTTCACGCATTTCTGCATCTGGGGTTAGTTTAATATCTATATAATGATCCATAATCCCTCTCTATACTCTGATATTAGAAACATAAGCTAATCCTTTTTTACCAAGGTAAAATGATGATACACCTGCGTTTTTAATCATTTGTTCTATTACTCTGCCTCTGGTTTTATCAACATCAATAGTGATTTCTAGTTGACCACTGGCTTTGGTTAATATTGAAGTTACTTCGCCCTGCCCTTTTATTCTTTCTTTTTTCATATATGGATTGCCCCATATAACTTTTCCTTTGCCCGTAGTGAACTTTTTCATAAAATCTTTTTTAGTAAAACTACGTTTAGAAATGCCACTTATACCACCAGACTTGGTTTTAGCACTATCCATATCAAATGAGCTTTGCAATCGTTCTAATTGTAAGTACAGTGCAGAACAATACAGCATACTTGGTATGACTAACCCTTTATTGTTAGTGTAGTTTTCTGTTGGAAAATATTTAGCAAGCTCTTGAATGACTTCGTTAACTACTCCTTCATTTTCAACAGCTTTTAATTTGGCAAGTTCTTCGAACTGCGCACAAATATAAAGTGGGTTTAACTGATTACATTCAGCGGCTTGTTTACCCGTAAGAACAAATTGGCACAGCTCACTAAACTCCATTTCCAACACCCCAAAAAATATTGAGGAATAGTCAGATGTAAACATGGCATCATTTGTTTTCAATACACCAGAAAATGAGTTTTGATCAGTACTGCCTTTCATATTACGGATATAAACCATTTCATTGGTTAATATCTTTTTTCGTTCAACGTCAACAAAGCTCACTTTGTTTTGTATTTCTTCATCACGAAAAAAGTATTGTTCAGCATTTCTAGCTTGATAAAGTTTTCTTTGATCGCCAATCAAACGATTGATTAAACCCATAACAGTAGACTGTGAAATATCTTTCTGTTTAAAGTTACCTTCTTTTTTTAACGTGGTCATTGAGCCTATAAATTCACGACCTTTTTTAGGTAGCGGTTCATCATTGCTACCATCTAAAAATGAGTTTCGCCAAGACGACTCATATTCAATAGTAATTCGCATAATCCCCCCCTATTTAGCATAAAAATAAGTAGCAAATTCGGACTCTGGATTTTTCGTAATATCCGATTCATTGCGCTTAATACGCATCATTTTGTTACTATCGTTGTAATCAACTATCACTTCATCGACATACATGTAACTTTTTGCTTGGCGGATAGATAACTCTGAAATCAACTCTATTGTATGGTCGACTAATATTTTAACTGCATCATTATTAAGTAATATCCCTACTTCACCCTCTTCGAATATAGTGCCTTTACGAACGTAATTAGCATGAAATACTGCTTGAGGTGATAGTTGTGCCTCTGTCAATTTATTTAAGAATGCTACTATCTCTTCGGCTATTTGCTCTCCTTGACCTTCTTTTATAACCATACTTGCACGATCAAACTTTTTATCTAGGGAAATAAATTGAAGTTGTTCAATGCTGATTGAACCGTATGATAAATATTCGGTATCACCAAAGGTGGTTTTGGAAAAAAATGACGAACTATCACGTTCTCCTGCTTGACCGTACTGTTCAAAGTTACCATTGCCCAATTGATCTACAAAATCTTCCATCAATAATGGACTGGTTCGCTTACATTGACTTGAAGGCACTACATAACCACGAATTAAGCCTGTAATTGAAGATAAAACTTTTTGAATATTTTTATCACTCGCGTAATGTAAATCAAAAGCTTGATCTCTGAATAAGTGATGGCGAATACAATTTTGGCTTACATATAAAGGGGTCTCTTTAAAATCAATATCTGTTGCCTGTTTTTTATATTTATAACCTGTCTCTTCTTTTACTTTTCCTGTTAAGTTTGTATAACCTCGCAACTTAGGCAAAGTATGGTTATCAACCGTTTTCCCATCATGCCCAGTTAATGTTGTTGGTCCATTCCAGTTCACGACTCCATGACCTAGTGCTTTAATTTTAAAATCGATGCTTTTGATACCTGTTACTTTTTCCATAAATTTATTCCTTGTTATTTTTAGGTTGAGTTTCAATATTAAATTTACTGTATGACATTGCGCCTATGGCTTGTTTTTCTCCAATGACGTAATAAATCGCATGCTGACATGGATTATCATTACACAGAGCTAAATCATCATTTGTGTAGCTAACATAAATTGGAGCGTCAGGATCTGTCGCTTCATTTTTTAGCATGAACGACTTATGAACTTGCTTGATAGACTTTTGTTCTTTTGCTGACTGAATTTTATGGTGTTTTTTGTGCATAAAAGCGAGTAGATTTTTATCCCCACTTGGATCATGCCCTTCGATTTCATCAACTGACATGGTAAATACATGTGTTTCACCATCACAGATATATTGGTTAGTAAAAGTCACTTTTCCTGTATTCAATATTTTACATTCAGCCATTTGCACAAAACGACTATCACCACGTAAACTCGATTTTTTAAGTTTCTTTTTATCCGTCGATTTTAGCTTTTTAATAAAACGAATAGGATCATGAACCTTAGCATTGATAACCTTAACACTGTTTTTTAAAGCAGTAAGTAAGTCTTGCTCTACTGCATCTAGTCCCTTAGTTGATTGATAAAACTCTCTATACAGTTTATATATTTGATTGATGTCATAAGTTGTATTGATTAGTTCATTTTGTAAGAACTCATACCAAGCATAAGCGCTACGATAACTATTGTTACCATTTAAAAACCGGGCGCAATTTCCTTTTATTTTTCCATTTGATTCTTTAATTTCTAAAGGAATTGCTGTTATGTAATCATTGGTACCCTTGTTATCGCCAAAGCGATCTAAACGCCCTAACCTTTGCAACCAATTTTCAGCAAGGGTTAACTCGCTTACCATGGTGTGACAAGTTATATTTAAAGATGCCTGAACAATAGGACCACTTCTTAATACATCAACTTCTCTTAAACCATTTTTTTTGAAATTGTTGTATACCTTTTCAAACAATACTTTTTTGTCAGCCGTTTTAAACTTGCCATGAAATACCAATGCATTTTCAAGTGCTTGATTTAAAATAAAAGCTTGCTGTGCTGTTGTTGCTGTATTGCTAATAACAATGGTGTTTGGAGATTGCTGCATAAATAAAGGGTTCGATTGATCTTTTTTAGACTCGTCAAAATCCTTAAATGTGAATTGGTATTGGCTTTGATTAAAGCTTGGTATATCAATTATATCTTCTTGCTCTAACTCTAATACTTGCTCTAAATAGCAATAATTCGGAGTGGCTGAAACTAACAGTGTGTTGGCTGTACTTTCTTTTAACTTTTTACATTTGATCAGCTCAGCAAATAACAAGTTAAATGCCGGCATGGGGATATATTCATGATATTCATCAAATACAACGTGGCAGTTCATAAAATCAATGAGAGCCGTGACATTGGAGTGTGTCGTAATACTATTTATGACTTGGTCAATAGTAGTTATAACAATATCACCTGAGAATTCGTTTCCTTCCTCTGTCGTGGTTATAATTCCATTTATACTTGCTTCTTTTATTTCACCTGTACAAATTTCAATTTTTGATTTAGGTAAATATTCATCACTTGCTAAATCTATAAACAGTCCTTCACAAATTTGAACACGAGGGCAAATCCATATTATTTTAGTTGCTTCAGATAACTTTGCCCACTCCAGAGCTATTTTGGTTTTACCGCAACCTGCTGGACCGCTAAGCACTGCGACGCTATCAGTGTCTAACAGTTTTTTCGCTGTAATGCTTTGCTTTTGGTTCCGATCACTATTCGGGTAATTGTTGTCAAAGCCAATTAAGCAGTCTGTTATTTCTTGTACTAAAGAACTAGTACTAACCATTGCATTATCGATTAAAGAAGCGAAACTTTTATTTTCGATATGATTTTGTAGTTGCTCTGCTGTTAGTGCTGAGATTTGTCTATCTGCGCTTATAACACAAGCTCTTATCAGGTTGGCTTTAGCATTGAAATTAACTTGATTAGTGTAATCATCAATGTCTTCTTCGATGTCGTACCGTTTATAGTCGGGCAATAGTTGCTTACGAAAGTTGTAAGTTACATCCTCATCATATTTCGCTGTGATTTTTAAATATTGTTTTGTACTGCTACTTTGAGAATTATTAGCTAAAATAAATACTTCTTTTATTCTAAGACCAGCATGAACAACTAACTCTTTTAAACCTTTCTCTTTATAAGCTGATTTTAGTTTACGATGGATATCGTTAAAATTTTGATATTCATCATTTCTGATTGGTTTTGCATGGTGCCAATAAACGGCATGTTCTATAAAATCTTGTTGGGATGTATTGGAAAGAACATCTTTTAGGTCAATAAACTGCATTAGCCATAAAGAAATTTCGTTATGCCTAGGGTGTTTATCAAAAGAAAACTTACCTTTGTCGATATGACTACCATTTTCAGGTAGATCATCACCCTCTTGTTTTGACTTGTTTATTTTACCTTGAACCCAACTCTGATATTCAGGATCTAATTTTCCAATATCATGAAAACAACCGGCTAAAAAAGCGGATTGTTTTAACCGACTAACACCGTCTGTTACTAAACATTCAATTAACATTGAGGCAACTGTGCCTACTGCAAAAAGGTGATGGGTTAGTGGTTGTTTGTTCGTATTGGCGTATTCAATTTCATTCATCACTTTTATTTCATCCATTTTAATATCTATTACATTGCTGTAGTTCACCGCCACAACACCTTCACTATTAAACTGATTTTTATTTCCTACCACCCACAAGAATTGGCTTCTGGCACGAGAGCGTATCCAATGACAACTTACAGCGGTACTTTTGCTCGCAGTTTTTCTTAGCATCGACTTTACGGTGATAAGACCATCTTCGGTGATCACTGTTTGCCATGTGTTATCGCCGATTCGATTAGCAAAAGCATCGAGTACTCTACGAGTTTTTTTAAGGGCATTTTTCTCGCACTGACTAACGAATGTAACCATCATAAATTGTTGTTACCATTATCTTTTACCTGCATATTAGGCAAGGCAATATTTTTTATCGTATCGAACATGTAATCTAATGATTTATGGTCAGTGAAGGCTTGTAAAATTTGCTGACGAAATTCTTGTTCTGTGGCATTTTCTTTCGCGCAGATAAAAGCCCAAGGCAGTACAAGAGCATCTTTAATAATGTCGGCCACATCAAATATCAACGCACCTTTCCGGGTTTTTCCGTGCATTACGGCAAAACCATGCGGAATACCCAATACCCATAAAGCGCTGGCCGCTAACCCATAGGCTAAATAGTTGCCATGATTTAAAAAGTCATTTGCTTTATCTATTGATTGATGTTGTCGGGTAAAAGCTTTGGTTTGGGTGTTATTAGCCGCATATTTGTATAAAACTTTGGTTAGCTGCGCTTCTGTTAATAATAAATCAGACTGTTTTTTTGCTTGGTCTGTTCGAGTATAAAAAGTGTCTAGTGCATTTTGTATAGTTTTATCGTGAAAATTAAAGCCTTCGGCTTTTAATTCTTTATCTTTTGTCCAAACCTGCTTTAAAAATGTAATGCGTGCTTGTTGAAGTTTTTTGGCTGCAGCTAAGCGTTTTTCATCCACAAACCAAAACTTTACCCAGCCATGCAAGTATTCGGTGGGCCGATATTCACTTTGTGGAGTAAACCATTCGATGGCTTGTTCAACGTCATTTGCCATATATAAAGGCGTGCCGCCACCTCCACTAAAACCAACTAACACACCCGCTTGTGCCAACATACGCATTGCAGCCTGCGTAATGGACGTACCATTCCCAAGTAATAACACGGTAGTGTTAGCAATAGGAATATTGAAATAGTGGCTTTCTTTATTTGTTTCGGTTAAATACAGTACCCTGCCATCTTTTTGCATAACACGGCAGTATTCTAGGTAATATAGATTAGCTCGTTTTGAATGGAGTATGGCTTTTAAGTCTTTTGGTGAAAAGTTTTTCATTACAAACATCCTTGTTTGCTTATTTAAATTAAACTTTTATTTTGTGTGATACAAAGCAGTCCAATAAATAGGCACATTTTAATAGGAAGATTTTTAACATCCAAATAAAACAACAACTTAAGTTGCTTTATTTGGATGAGGTTGTCAAGTGTATTATTGAATTACATCTGCCTTAATTGGACAAATATAAAAACTTGTAAGTATGATATAAATCAAGTTTTTCAAACATACCTTGTATTTCCGCCAGCCCCAATGTAATCAGCTATACGGCTAACTTTATTTTTTAGTTTTAATTATTAATTTTATTTGGATGGATGTACCGATAGATCTGTTTCATTTTATTTAAAATACTTGTTAAGTATATTATTTTCGATAAAGTATTCAACTGTGATGAATGACGTTATTATTACATTCAATAATATTGACACTCACAGAGTGAAACTTTAAATAACTAAAAATAATAAAATACTATTTACAGCTAACTATTTTTTTAAGCACAATGCAGAGATTGGTTTAACACCATTTAGATTAAAAAAGTAAGAACTTAAATAACAGCTGATTTTTTTAAAGCTTTTCGTTCATTAATAAGCGTTAAAAGTTTTAAAGATCAATTCAGAAATCACCAATATTGATGAGCATTCCATATGTGTCCTCAAAAAATTTTAACTCCGATAATAAACAGGCCGAACGGTTTATTAATAACAGATTAAACCAGACAAGTTTAATAATATAAATCGAGAAGTAATATCTGGAACAGGAAGTTCCATATTCGAACATTTTGGCTTAACTACTTCAAAGGAAAATTAGCTAATAGGCACGTATTGTTCTGTATAAGAAAGGTATACAATAAATCAAAGCAGTACAATACGCAGTACCAACAAAAACAAAATAAATAAAAACATTACTTAACAAGTACTTACAACACAAAACTGACTGACCCCCGCTCCACCAAATAAAGACCTTTTAATCAATTAGTTATACCTAGTAACTCTT
>Ga0209396_1005595_pt1 | contig 11821 bp, 11 predicted proteins | sample GOMGulsemesocosm_6_FD_184638 | JGI IMG/M metagenome (GOLD analysis project Ga0209396, IMG submission 184638) | Methane-oxidizing microbial communities from mesocosms in the Gulf of Mexico - GOM8C Gulf of Mexico (SPAdes) (version 2) | ecosystem: Environmental > Aquatic > Marine > Cold seeps... | reverse complement strand
CAATAAAACATCTCAGGTTTACCGACGATGTTTAAATCTAAGTCCGTACGAATACCGGCGAATTGGGAAGGTTTATCAAATTTCGCCGATATGCCGAATGTTTCATAATCGTGCCAAAGGATCGTTGCTTGGTTGCTAGTATCGTTTTTTGCTGTAGAATATTGTTTAGTCATCCGTATTTACTGGCCTTTAATCAATCTACTGTTGTTTGTTGTTGTTTTTTATTTGTTGTCATTAAATTCTATTTTAATTTTTTGTGTACAGAGTTGTGTACATAAAAACTCATTGTGTGTACAGAAAGTATGAAGCTTACAGAAAAAGAATTAAAGAAGCTACTGAACAAGCAATATGATAAACCTTTCGAGGTTTCTGATCGAGACTCTATTAGTATCAGAGTCTCTAAGAAGGGCAAAGTTGTTTGGCAATATAGGTATAGATTCAACAACAAGCCTATTCGTTTAACCTTAGGTTATTATCCTAATATGTCGTTAATTGATGTGCGAAGTAAAGTGCCAGAACTAAAAGGTTTATTACTCGAAGGGAAGAATCCTTCTTTAGTTTGGCAAGATAGAAAAAATCAGAACCATAAAGAAGCCAAGTTTACTTTAGTAAACTTAGTTTCTTTATGGTTTGAGAAGGTTGCTGAATCAGAATTTAAAAATACTACTTATCAAAACTACCAAAGCACAATTAGGAAGTGGGTTGAAAATGATCCAGTTGATAAAAGTTCGCTTGAAGTACTTTGGACCAAAAAATATTTAAATATTCCTTTTGATGATATTCGAAATAGACAATGGATGGATTATTTTGACTGGATTTGCAAAGAAGGGTCTCCCGTTACAGCAGGGTCTGTGCTTAAGCTATTGAAAACTATTATCACTTGGGCCCTAAAGAGAGAATACATTAAGAACTCATCATTACTCTTGTTCAAAGTTAATGACGTTGGTTCAACACCTGTTATGGGGGAGAGAACACCAACAGCTGATGAAACAGCTAAATTTTGGCTTGAAATTGAAAAGTCACGAGCACTACCTCAGACAAAAATTTGCTTACAATTAATAATACTAAGTGGCGGACGTAATACGGCCATTCGGTCTGCCAAGTGGGAAGACTTTGATTTTGAATCTAATGTTTGGACAATACCGGCTCCTAAAGCGAAAAAACAAATACGAAGAACCGGTATGGAATCAGACGATATTGCAATTCAGCGTCCAGAGTTACATCCGATATCTTCACAAACTAAAGAGTTACTTAAAAAACTGTCACAGATTTATAAATCTGAAGGTTATTTATTCCCTGGTGAAAATACAAGCAAAGAAATCACTATCCATGCTATTGATAGGTTCTGCTCAAGAATGTCTTCAAAACTATTTAAAGAGCAGGGAATTTCTAAAATAAAACCCCATGACTTCAGGAGATCAATCTCTTCTATTTTGTGTGAAATGGGTTCAAAATGGCTACCTATTACTGAGAAAATTTTAGGTCATAAGCTTAAAGGAACAATGGCCCATTACAATAAAGCTGATTATTTGAATGAACAGTTAGAAGCTTATGAATTATATTGGTCTGTTATAGAAAATAGTATTCATAAATTTGTGAAATAATCGGTGTAAATATATTCTAATGACTTTTAAAATATCAGAGATTAGCTAACCTTGACGGATAACAATAAGCTCAGACTGTGTGAGAACCCTCAGTTAAAAATTTTTATGCAATGCTAAATAAATTCACTGATAGTTTGACATCAAACTTACTACAGATTTAAATCTACAAAGCCTTTTTCATTAATATTATCGAATTACGTAAGCTTAAAATAGTTTTTAGACTGGTTGAGTTCATATATATTATTAAGATTGTTTGAAGGCGTGATACGTTTTTGGCCAATATCAGCCGAGATTCTCTGCTCGCTTGTGGGGCAGGTTTAAGCTCAAATCTGCCTGTGGCATATTCAATTATTTGTAAAACTACAAAGCATAATGTTATTGTTATTCCTCAAGTTATTTTGTGGTCTTTACAGACTGTTTAGCAAAATTGTCTGTATACATAAAGGGATTATATGAAGCTTATGAGGATCATTTTTTTACTGTTTTTGGTTACTTCTTTTTATGTTAGTTCAAGCACTCAATATCAGTCGTGGTGGATTGTAAAAGCTCATAACAAGGGCTTTTGTACTTTAGAATATGATGGCTCTTTCAATTCTCATGAAGGTGGAAGGATCAAAGCTTTTATTGGCGCAGCTTATTTTGGGGATGATTTTAGTTTTGATGACCAAGACATCGCTAAAGGTGCTGAAAACGGTTTAGTTGCACTAAAATTAAAAGTATCAACTATGGATATCCAATATCCAATAGCCGCAGATATTTTAGAAGTTAAAATATATGACGATATTTTTTCACTTAAAAAAATAGAATCAGGCGATGTTGAAATATATCAAATTATTTTTAAGGCTGATAAAGCTAATCAATTATTAAAAAGGTTTTCATTAGAATCATCTATTCAGCTTATGTTCGACATACCTTCAAATCCTGAATATTTAATTAATATCTCTAATGAATTGTTTAAAGTAAATCATGATATGTTTAAAGCCTGTGTTAACAGCATATAATTATTTATATGAGTGGCAACGGAAGTCAACATCGTAAACAGACTAAGGATTTAAAATATTACCATTACATCAGTTAAGAAATTAACGTATTCCTGTTTATTAATTATCGTAGCACTCACCGTTTCTTTCTATATATACACTGAGAGCAAATCTGTAGACCTGTTTATGAATAACGGTGTTTGTGTTGATACCGAACCAAAACTTTATATTGCTTCTGACGAACTTTCTTTAAAAGATTTAGAATCTAAACTCAACTCCATAAGTAACGGTAGATTGTCATCTGGAAAGTGGATCTATGGTAAATATAGGAATGAGCTAATAAATTTATACTCTGATGGAGACAAAATTTATGAACTAGAAACATCAAACTATGCATGGCAAGGTTTGTATGGTTCATGGGGGTATGGTGTAGTTAGAGGTAATTGTGTCATCTACTACATAGATATAGTTGTAAGTTGATATTGTTAAGGTCTGGTTGGTGATCATCAGGCGTTGGTTATGAATGAGCGATAAGCTGAAGAAACAATACATCAAAGGGTTAAAATGAAGCTATTTAAATTAGCTGTTGTTGGGAGCACTTTTCTTTTTTCGAGCGTTTACGCCTGCATGTTTCCGAACCATGGTACGGAATATGATTCTTTAATAAAAATAGAGAAGCTGGATAATAAAAATCAATATTTCTTGTCTTTTCCTAGAAGTGTTAATAGCTCCAAAGGCACACCTGTAGTTACTTTGAAGTATGTTAGCCATGCCAAAGAAGATAAAAACTGTATAGAAGAAGAAATAGAGGAGGGTATTACCAGCATTTGTTTGCCATTCGACTCATTTTCAGAGGAGTTAGAAATACGTCATTGGACTGACGTGTTTATAGATGTTTTTATAATTAATAAAGATGAATTTTTTGAACATGAATTTGAAATTCAAAACAAAGAAGGCTATTCAATTCATGCTACTGTTATGTGGCCTTCTGAGGTTTGTTTAACTGTTGGTACATCAACGATTAAGAATTGAAAACATCAAAGACAGTTTATGGTTCATTTGACTCCTTATTTTGAAATGATTAACGTAGGCGACAGTAAAGATTTGACCTTAAGTTACTGAAAAGGTTAAGGTCTCATGGGGCGATATACAGTCGTATAAGAATTAGATATCAAGTATTCACCCCCTTTTATTAATAAACCTTTAGATAGAATCACTTAGTTCTGCAAGTATACTTTGGCTTGCAGATAGGATATGAAAAACATGGACAGTAAACAGAAAATAATTGAAGGGCTTTTAATTAAGGCTGAACAAGATTTAGCTAACAATTCTAAAGGGTATGAAAAAAAACTAATGTGGTATTCCTTACTAGGATATGGCGTGATTAGTTTATTACTAATTTCACTCATTAGCCTAGTTGCTGGAAGTGTAGCACTGGCATCAACGAGTTCGTTTTTTTTATTACTCATATTAAAAAAGAAATTATTTATACCGTTGTTTATTATGGTGTGGATATTATTTAAGTCTATTTTTGTTCGTTGGCCGAAACCTGAAGGCTTTCAATTAACGGCTAAAGAATGCCCTGAATTATTCGCTAAGTTAGATGATATTCATAAAAAATTAAAAACACCTAAATTACACCAAGTTATTGTTACGCCAGAATTCAACGCTGCAATAGTTCAAACACCTCGGTTTTTAGCCTTTGGCTTTACGCATAATACATTAATACTCGGTTTTGAATTATTACTGTCATTATCTAAGCAAGAAGTTACAGCAGTGATAGCGCATGAACTAGGGCACCTTTCGGGTAATCATAGTAAATTTCATGGCTGGATATATCGTGCTCGTAATACATGGGAAAATATGATGTATAACTTAGATCAACATAATGGATGGGCATCAGCCCCATTACGTTGGTTTTTTAATTGGTATAGCCCTAGATTTTCAGCTTACTCATTTGCATTGGCACAGCTTAATGAGTTTGAAGCCGATATGGTCGCTAAAGAAATAACGTCTAGTGAATCTACAGCTTCAGCATTGATAAAAACACATGTTTATAGTGAATATATAAGTGAATACCTCTGGAAACCTTTTAATGAAGATATTCACAGATATCCAGCTCCTAAGATCCCACCATATTCATGCCTTTATAAATTTATGAACGAAAATAATGTAAACCCTGAAATTGCAGAAAAATATCTTGCTTTTGCACTTAAGGAAAAAACAAATCACTTAGATACTCATCCATGTTTGCATGAACGTTTAAGCTCAATTAGTAGTGTGGATGCTAATTTTTCACCAACAGATAAAAGTGCTGCAACCGACTGGCTTAATAATAATATTACTGACGCAATTTCTTATTTTGATAAGCAATGGGAAGAATTAAATCTAAGCTCTTGGGAAGAGGAGCATAAACAATTAAAGGCTAACAGCGAGATGCTTGAAGATCTACTCAATAGAGACGTTACATCGTTATCTCAAGAAGAGCATTGGAATATGACTTGGTTGAGTGAAGAGTTTAATAAAAGTGACGACTTGATTGTTTTATATCAACAATATAACGATGTATACCCAAATGATGAAAAAGGTATATTTGCCTTAGGAAGGCTTTATCTAGAGAAGAATATAGATAAAGGATTAGTTCTTTTAGAGAAAGCTATATTGAAAGATGAGTTTATCGAACCTGCATGTCATTTAGCGTATAGCTATTTAGTTGAGAATGAGCGAATTGATGAAGCAAGTGAATGGCAAACCAAGGCTTATAACATTCAGGATGTTTACAGATCTGCTCAACTCGAAAGGCAACAAATCACTCGAAAAGATGTAATAATTAAGGCTGAAGTATCTACAGATTCAGTACAGCCACTGCTAAATCAAATAAAGCAGAATGATAAAGTGAAAGAAGTATGGTTAGCTCAGAAGGTTGTCCACCAGTTTACAGATAGCCCTGTATTAGTCTTTGCATTGAAAGCCAAACGAGGTTTTTACTTGTCCGATAATTTAGCGGAAAAGATTCTTGAAAAATTAGAGATATCTAGTGATGAGACGGTATTTATTTTTACGAAAGGTAATGACTCAAGGTTATTTAAAAAGGTGCTAAAAGTAGGAGAACAGCTAATTTAATGTAGTAGCTCGTTATAGATTCCTTTTTCTTGTTATACCAACAGATTAGGGCTTAGTCGGGTTTTGTGTCGTACTGTAGGATCAATTATGAATAATCTATTTAAAATGTTTAGCTTTATTTTTCTTATGTTTAATACACCAGCTTGGTCATGTGTAACGTTAGATTTATGCATGGCTAAATTTTATCAAGTTGCCGATGAAAGTTCAGGCGTAAATACAGATGAATCTCAACTAGCAAAAAAGATTGCTAGTTTCGGTGATGACGCTGTTGTTGAGTTGTTACCTATATTACTTAACGAAAAAGAAAAATATCGAGACTTAGCTGGTTTCGCTTTAAGGTATGTTGAAACAATAGATGAAAAGTATTTAGATGCTCTTTATGAAGGACTAAAGAAAGATAGGGGGTGGTTGCCAACAACTATTGCCAAAATAGGCACTAGTAAAGCTAAAAATTACTTAATCCAAGATTTTATTCGCAAACCCGAATCTGGTGGACAAATGGGTTTTGCTTTCGCTAGATTAGGTGAAAAGGTAACAGAAGATCTTATTAATTTATATAGATGCAGTAATGGTTGTGAACAAAGTTTTCTATTCGATTTGTCTGATGTTTTTCGAAATATAGATACTATTTCTGATGATGATGTTTTGGTCATTATGAGTCTTATAAATGATAGAAATGTTCAATCAGATGCTAAGAATATGCTGTTAGAGCTATTACTTAAACCTGAAAACTTGTCTAACAAGCTATTGAATGAATTAGCTTCAATATCGAATACTGACCCATTTTACAGCAATATAATTAATCAGGTTTTAATAAAACATAATCACTTTGAATCAAAGCAATTGATGGTTAAATTAATTGAAGCTGATAATCGTTGGGATCATGCTCTAAATGATGTTTATTATAAATTAACCCAAATGGAGGGAAAAGGGACTTTTGCTTTACCTGCTTTATATAAAGTAGCTTTAAAACCAGAAAGTGAAAATCGTTATCGAGCCATTCGTACCATCGGCTTTATAGGTAATTCAGATTCATCAGTTTTTCTTTCAAATTTATTAGATGAAAAAATTGATTGGTTGGTAGTTTATTCAGCAATAAATTCATTATCACAATTAAATGCTAAAACCGAATTTGGTAAACTAAAAAGTATTGCAGATACTCACTGGTATAAAGTCGTTAGAGATGCTGCACAAGCCGTTATAGATAGGTTTGATAATGACGATGAATATCAATCTATATTTTACTTAGAAAAATATTCAGCTCAATTTAATGACCTTGATTACCTAAAAGAAGCGGAATTGAAACATGATAGCATTTGGCTCCCCAAATTAGGTGTGTGTGATAATAAGTCATTTAAAATAATTGAAGGCACTATTGCACAAAAGAAATACAGGAATAAAAATAATAAAGAATCTTTTATAGAGTTCTCTTATTTTGGTTCAATCCTTTCTGATAGCTATTTCCCGGATGATAACCGTTTATATCCTCATGTTGTGTTAAAAGCGGAAAATGATTGGTTATTAGGCAGAGATCAAGGTGAATTTGGCGGTGAGTTACTGGTAAAGCAGGAAAATAACTTTAATGTTTTACTAAATGAAAATATCGAAGATATTTATAAAATGGACTTTGGTTATATTGCTACAACAGGTCTAGCACATATGGTATTTGATTCTGGTTATATTTATCTTATTTCTAAAACTGACTCAGGAAATTGGAATACCGATAAGTGGTTAAAATTACCTGGTGCGCCAAGAACATCATGGTTTATTGAAGGAAATAAATTACTAATTAACACCACCAGAGCGAGTATCACAATTACTCAAACGGGTGATATTGAAACTGTTGAGTGTGAAAAGTAAATAACTTAATTTACAAAATACTGTGAACGACCGCTGTGGTGGCTTAGTTCACATTCAGCCCTAACAACTCATTGACAAAAGTAACCATCAAAATACTCATATTTCTATCCATGGGAGAACGTTCGCCATCTAGGATAGCTGCTAACATAATGTGATTGTTCAGGCATATCCGCTCTAGATCAAAATATTTCAGTATGATTTTACAAATGTTAACTTCAGCAATCTGCCAGTAGTGACTATTGGCACAATCTATTACCTTGGAGTTTATTAATTAGTTGAATGGCAAAGAAGGTATCACTTCAAGTCACTCATAACCCATGCCACTTAATTCTTGATCTAATGCAGATAATTCATTTAAAGATTGTAGGCGTTGTTCTTTAATAAACTCCTTTTTTACAACTGAAATAATTCCAGGTCTGTTAACAAAAATTTCTACCTCGTCGCCTTTTTCAATACCAGCGGCTTTGCACTGGTCGAGAGGTAATGTTATCTGTCGTTTTGCATTTATTTTCATTGCTTCACCTATTACATAATAATTATTATATGGTTCTATTGTAGAAAGATGTTGTTGTATCAATTCAAATTAGAGTAACACCATACTCTGGAAATGTTTTATGAGATGCATAATAACATCTCTAAGTAGGTTGCCAAATTAACTATGCCACTACACTTGTTAGAATTTTTATGATGTAAGACTTATAAGTTTCTTTTCTGATATTTTCGAAAGGGATGTAGTTTTTTAAAAATGTCAAATCAGTTTAACTTCTACAAATGATGATTCTTGCTCTGTAAGTGTAAGCTCCAGCATCTTTTTCGTAGTAACCATTTGGCTCCATTCATCATGAAAGTAATATTATGAACAGATAATACACTCAGTTGACTTACCTGACATAATTGAATTCATTTTCATTAAATTTATTAACAACAAGTGTTTTCGAAATATAATTCAATATCTTTTGTACGAAATAGGTTTTTACGATACCCAGCTAAAGGCTTAGGGAAACCCACTTTGTAAGATGGTTTTTTAGGGTTAATATATGAATAAAAAGTGCAGGGGTTTATTTTAAAAACTTTACATAGCTCTTTTAAATTCATTGTTGGACCATACAAATCATGTAAATTCATTTTCTTACCTCTTTTGATTAACTTATCTTCTCTACATAAATAGTGTGCCACGAGTTTTTCTCAAGAAAACATCGCTTTTTAACTAATTTACGTTAAAAAACGATGAACGACGCATTTTGATTAATTTAATGAACTGTATTTTCTTCCACTGTATTGATGATTGAATTCATAGCCTCAATGCATTCTTCAAAACTCAACAAATCAGCGGATGAGTCGAACTCCCATATCAATTGATTAACATCCAAGTAAAAGAATTTGAGGGTTTTATCAATATTCAAGATATAAATAGCGCATTCATGATTTGTCTTGATATCCAGGGCCTGTTTTATCGCTATTCGAGGTCGGCGATATCGAGCGAGATTACCGCATGAAAAATAGCTCTCGCTGGGAAAATCGGATAACACGACGTAGAGGGGACCCTCGTTCGTAAATATTTCAAAATCTATATAGGTATCCTGCTCCTTTTCATTTTTGTAGGTGGTTTTGACACCATATCGATAAGGAAAGCCTACTTTTTTCATTTGAAGTGCTAACAAAAGTTCAAAAATGCTTTCAAATTCACTTTCACTACACATAGGTAAGTTACTTAATTTTTCAAAACGTTCTCTGTCTTCTACAGGTAACAAATCCAAGCGTATTTCTTTTTCTAACTGGTTTAAGTAATTATTCAAATCGACATTTTCAACCATCGATGATTTAGTGATGCCATCTGTATTATTTGCTGTATTTACGAGACTAAGCTTATCCAACTTGGTTTTTTTGAATTGATAGGAGTAGTTTGAGGTTATTTCTTCAATACCTTCTTTGTCGACCATTGCTTTTGTATTATCAAGGACTGTGTTTGCTGGTTGGTGTAATACGTTATTGTTCATAGGTATTCCTTATGTATAAAAAGAGGTTTAATCATTCATCTCTATTTAATAACGAATAGCGAAACGCGCAACTATGATGATGTCGTTGTTAAAAGGCGCACAAAGCGTACATATTAGGGGAGATCATATAAATCAGGTGATAGGCTTTACTTTATTTAATAAATTCTTCATCTAACACGGCAGGCTTATTTTCTTGTAGAAATTTTGTTCTTGAAAGTGGCGCGTACTCAAAAACCCCATATTGCTGATGTTCATTCATATTTTGAGCAACAAACATGACACTAACGTGACCTTCACATTTTTAGTACTGTTCATATCAGCCATTATTTACAGCAAAACTGCCTATAAATGTTTGCATAAAAGTTATATTAAATGGCTGTCCCACCTTTCATTTTTAGCTCATCTAACGGTTTATTGTATTTGGATTATTGGCTGCTTGTTGATGTTAATGGAAGTCTTACTCATGAGTGATGTATATAACGTTAGTTCATTTCCTTGGGTTCTATTTGAGGCGCCATTAATGGGGACAGTCATTGTTTTACTGTTTACTGCAGGGTTTATTAAAAGACAAATGACTCATGATAATAATGAGAGAATGAAGCAACGGCGAGTGATAGTCAAAACACTGTTTCTCCAAATGATATGCGTCAGCTTCACATCAATATTATTTGCTATTAACCTTTTAGTGCAAGAAATTTAAAGCAAGTGGTATTAACTTCATTATATTTACAAAATCGCTATGTGCGACACTTAATGTCGTATAGTTGGTTTATGCTGAGCTTATAGATTGGTGTTATAGGTTTAACAAAATGAAAGAATTACTGAAATCCCGTCCAGGCTTACTTATTACAGTTGTCGGTGTAGGTGGATGCGGTTGTAATACCATCAACATGTTACATGAAAACAACTTAAGTAGTACCGTTAACTTAATTGCAGTGAATACCGACCTTGCTGTACTCAATCATTCACCTGTTGAAAGTAAAATACTCATTGGTCAAGACTTAACAAATGGTTATGGGGCAGGGGCAGACCCTGCTGTGGGATTAAAAGCAGCACAAGAAAGTGAAGAAACACTCAAAGCGGCTATTGAAGGTAGTGACATTGTTATTATCACCGCTGGTTTTGGTGGTGGCACAGGGACTGGTGCAAGCCCTCTTATTGCAAAAATAGCCAGAGAGCTTGGTATTAACTGTTTGGCAGTGGTGACCTTACCTTTCGAGTCTGAAAGTAAAATGCGCATGGACTATGCACTCGAAGGAATAGAGCTTATTAAGGAGCCTGCCCAAGCATACATAACATTATCAAATGATTTGCTCCTTAAAGGTTTAGGAGAGAATGTGGGGCTGTTTTCGGCCTTTAAACAAAGTAATGAAGTACTCAATAATTTATTAACGGCTCTTGTGCAAATGTTAACGCAAACAGGGCATATGAATGTTGATATCAACGATTTTGCACGAATTTTATCGTTTGGTGGCGAGTCAGTATTAGGGGTAGGTAAAGCAGAAACCGAAGAAGATGCCTTTGAAGCGTTAGAGCAGGCACTCAATAACCCATTAGTGTCAGTTGAAAATATTGATACTGCACAGGGCATTATTATTCATATATGCTGTAAAAAAGACGATATAAAGTTATCGACCTATGATGGTTTAGTAAATAACGTGAGAAAAAAACTAAAGCACGACTCAGCATTAATTGTGGCAGGTGTCTCTCTTGAACCGGAGTTAGCAACAGAGTTATCTATATTAATTATTGCTTCAGGTATTTCCGCAAAGGAGCTACCTAAAAAAGTAAAAGAGACAGAGATACATGAATCATATGTTGGAGATGATTTAAGCTTTATTTCTGAACCAGAATACTTAAAAGAGCTCACGAGTACATCTTCTTTTACCGATATACCATCAATTGTCAGAAAACTTCAGGGGCTTCGTCAGTAATGTTTATAATCAGTTTCTGGTAATAGTTAATGTCCGTTACCCATGTGATTTTCAAGCTATATTGTGTCGGATGAATTAAAGCTTCTAATAATAAGTATGATTAAACTCAATTAGAAATATTTTGGATAAACGGCTTATTTATTAATGAGTAGTTATTGCCATTAAACTTGGCAAAATAAAGATGTTTAACAGTTCGGTTTAATGCAACTTTAAAAGTTTCATCTATTTTAACTGTGGTATATCCAATACAGGTCCTTACATTTATCCCACCTGAATAAATGGGAAATCCAATAAGTTAATCATTTATCTAAGACGATTAGAAA
>Ga0209396_1005594_pt1 | contig 11822 bp, 5 predicted proteins | sample GOMGulsemesocosm_6_FD_184638 | JGI IMG/M metagenome (GOLD analysis project Ga0209396, IMG submission 184638) | Methane-oxidizing microbial communities from mesocosms in the Gulf of Mexico - GOM8C Gulf of Mexico (SPAdes) (version 2) | ecosystem: Environmental > Aquatic > Marine > Cold seeps... | reverse complement strand
GATAATGAGGTATCATCAGCGATCGCGAGCTTGATGTTACCTTCTTCTAAATTACTGAATAAGATCTCTTCGTCAGGGAATGTCTTATAAGTAATGTTGAGTTCGGGATAATCACGTTGCAGCTTTTGCACGTATTCTTCATGACTTGAACTTTTTACTACATAAATAGGGTCGACAACCTGTTGCAGGTTACGCGGTCTTAGGCTGCCTTTACGATAAATGAGTAATTGTTTCACCTCATAATAACTTGGACCCATGCGATATTCAGTTAAGCGCTTTTTGGTGCGTGTTAAGCCGGCAGCGGATAACGCAAAAGGTTTATTCTTGGTCGTTTTTGCTTCCAGCATGCTTTTCAGTGAATGGTAGGGGTGGATAATTAACTCGACGCCCAGATAATCGCTGAATTGTTTTAATAATTCGTATTCAAGCCCTGCGGGTTTATTACCTTCAATATAGTAGTTAGCAGGGCCATAAATGGTTTTCACATGCAGCTGGCCCGCTTCTTGGATCTTTTCTAATTGGGTTCTTGTGTCTTGCTCTTGCATGCAGCCGGAAACAACCAGGCTTAAAATAATGATCAAGCCGGGTTTAAAAAAGAGTTGTAAGCGTGCGAAGAATACCTGCAAGTAATAACCTTTTAGTATAAAAATATAAATATATATATGCGATCTATCTTTATAGCGTTTTCATTGCCATTACACAATAGTTAATCATAATTAACTGTATAAAAAAACAGTTAAAAAGAATGTGTGTAAAATGACAATGTTATCAATACTGTTAATGATGTTATCGGCTACAGAACAATAAAAGTTATTAGTAAATTAACTTGTTGCTCATGTAACGCTATCGTTATTGTAATATTTTGCATATAATACTCGGGATTTTTCCCCAGTAACCCTTTTAGTGAGAAAAAGTTAATGCATATAATGCGAGGGGCGCCAGCGCTTTCTGAGTTTCGTACTAATAAATTAGTCGAACGTTGTAATGATGTAGGATTATCGGATATAACAATTTACGCGGAGTACATCCATTTTGCTGATGTAACAGCTCCGCTCAGTGACAATGAACGGAGTGTCCTGGAAAAGTTGTTGACCTACGGGCCAAGAATTGCAGAGCACGCTCCCGAAGGAACTCTCCTTCTCGTCACTCCTCGTCCCGGCACTATCTCTCCTTGGTCTTCTAAATCTACCGACATCGCAATCAACTGCGGCCTTTCTAAAATAAAACGTCTTGAACGTGGCATCGCTTACTACATCTCTTCATCTACACCACTTACACCAATCCAATTACAAACAGCTGCAAGCCTTTTGCACGACCGTATGATGGAAACTGTGTTTGATCGTTTAGATGCAGCGGAACAATTATTTGTTCAAGCAGAAGCGCGCCCATTGAAGTCTGTTGATATTTTAGCAGGTGGCCGAGAGGCACTTGTTGAAGCTAACGTTAAATTAGGTTTAGCACTGGCTGAAGATGAAATCGATTATTTGATTGCCAGCTTTACTCAATTAAAGCGTAATCCAAATGATATCGAATTAATGATGTTTGCCCAAGCAAACTCAGAACATTGTCGTCATAAGATTTTTAATGCTGACTGGACCATTGATGGTCAAGAGCAAGAAAAATCATTATTTAAGATGATCAAGAACACCTTCGCACAAACGGGTGATCATGTTTTATCTGCGTATAAAGACAATGCATCTGTGATGGAAGGTTCAAAAGCTGGCCGTTTCTTCCCTGACCCACATACTCAGCAGTATGAATATCACCAAGAAGATATTCAAATTCTGATGAAAGTTGAGACTCACAATCACCCAACAGCAATCTCTCCTTGGCCTGGTGCCGCGACAGGTTCTGGTGGTGAAATTCGTGATGAAGGCGCAACGGGTCGTGGTTCGAAACCAAAAGCAGGTTTAGTTGGTTTTAGCGTATCTAACTTACGTATTCCAGCATTTGAACAGCCGTGGGAAAGCGACTTTGGTAAACCAGGTCGTATCGTTAGTGCATTAGACATTATGCTAGAAGGTCCACTTGGTGGCGCTGCATTTAATAACGAATTTGGTCGTCCTAACTTATTAGGTTACTTCCGTACTTATGAAGCTGAAGTTAACAGCCATAACGGTGTGGAAGTACGTGGTTACCACAAGCCAATTATGCTTGCTGGTGGTCTCGGTAATATCCGTGACCAACACGTTAAAAAAGGTGATATTCCAGTAGGCGCGAAACTTATCGCACTGGGTGGTCCTGCAATGAACATTGGTTTGGGTGGCAGTGCTGCTTCATCAATGGATTCAGGCCAATCACACGAAGATTTAGATTTTGCTTCTGTACAACGTGAAAATCCAGAGATGGAACGTCGTTGCCAAGAAGTTATCGACCGTTGCTGGCAGCTTGGTGAAGACAATCCAATTGCCTTTATCCACGATGTGGGCGCGGGCGGTTTATCAAACGCATTCCCTGAACTTGTGCATGACGGTGGTCGTGGTGCTAAGTTTGAATTACGTGATATCAACAACGATGAACCAGGCATGTCACCGCTTGAGATTTGGTGTAATGAATCACAAGAACGTTACGTTATGGCTGTTGCACCTGAAAATCTGGCAACATTCGAAGCTATTTGTAAACGTGAACGTACGCCATTCTCTGTAGTTGGTGTTGCGACTGAAGAGTTGCATTTGTCAGTAACGGATTCGTTATTAGATGAAACGCCGATTGATATGCCAATGGAAGTATTATTAGGTAAAGCACCTAAGATGCACCGTGAAGCAACCACGTTGGTTACTGAAGGTGATGCATTAGACTTTACTGGTATCACGGTTAAAGATGCGGCAGAGCGTTTATTACGTCTACCTGCAATTGCTGAAAAGACTTTCTTGATCACGATTGGCGACCGCTCGGTAACGGGTTTAGTTGCACGTGACCAAATGGTTGGTCCTTGGCAGGTTCCTGTAGCCGATTGCGCAGTGACAGCAGCAAGTTTTGATACTTATGCTGGTGAAGCTATGGCTATCGGTGAACGTACACCATTAGCATTGTTAAACTTCCCTGCATCAAGTCGTATGGCTGTTGCCGAAGCATTAACAAACATTGCAGCAACAGAAATTGGTGACTTAACTCGTATTAACCTTTCTGCTAACTGGATGTCTGCAGCTGGTCACCCAGGTGAAGATGCTGGTTTATACGCAGCGGTTAAAGCGGTAGGCGAAGAGCTTTGTCCTGAACTGAACCTAACTATTCCAGTAGGTAAAGATTCAATGTCAATGAAGACGCGTTGGGAAGATGAAGGTGAAAACAAAGAAGTTACATCACCATTGTCACTGATTATTACTGCCTTCGGTCGTGTGACTGATGTACGTAAAACAGTAACCCCGCAGCTTCGTACTGATAAAGGCGCAACAGACCTTATCCTTATCGATTTAGGTAATGGTCAAAACCGTCTAGGTGCATCATCACTAGCGCAAGTATACAAGCAACTGGGTCAGCAGACTCCAGATGTAGATAGCTCAGAGCAGCTGAAAGGCTTCTTCGATGCAATGCAAGTATTAGTGAAAGAGCAATCATTACTGGCTTATCATGACCGTAGTGACGGTGGTTTATTCTCAACAGTAACAGAGATGGCGTTTGCTGGTCACTGTGGTGTTGATGTTGAACTTGATATGTTAGGCACTGATGATCTTGCTGCACTTTACTCGGAAGAGTTAGGTGCTGTTATCCAAGTTTCTTCTGCAATGAAAGAACAAGTATTAACAACACTAGCTGGCCACGGTCTTGCTGCATGTTGTCATGTTATTGGTTCTACCAATGCTGATGACATGGTGCGTTTCACGCGAAATGGCGAAAACGTATTAGCTGAAAGTCGTACATACTTCCGTGCGATTTGGGCTGAAACAACACTGAAAATGCAAGCGCTGCGTGATAACCCGAGCTGTGCACAGCAAGAGTTTGATCTTAAGCTTGATGTGAAAGACCCAGGTCTAAACGTTAACTTAAGCTTCGACGTTAAAGAAGATATTGCGGCACCATACATCGCAACTGGCGTACAACCAAAAATGGCAATCTTACGTGAGCAGGGTGTAAACTCGCAAACGGAAATGGCTGCTGCATTTGATCGCGCTGGTTTTGCTGCTCAAGATATTCACATGAGTGATATCCTAAGCGGTCGCGTTAACCTAGCAGACTTCGCAGGCCTTGCTGCTTGTGGTGGTTTCTCGTACGGTGACGTACTGGGTGCGGGTGAAGGTTGGGCTAAATCAATCTTATTCAACCCACAAGCACGCGACCAGTTTGCGGCTTTCTTCGAACGTGAAGACAGCTTCTCTCTGGGTGTATGTAATGGTTGTCAGATGTTATCTAACTTGGGTGAACTTATCCCAGGTTCAGAATTATGGCCACGCTTCGTGACTAACCAATCTGAACGTTTTGAAGCTCGTTTCAGCTTGGTTGAAGTACCTGAGAATCCGTCAATATTCTTAGGTAACATGGCTGGTTCAAGAATGCCTATCGCTGTATCTCATGGTGAAGGCCGTATTGAATTACGCGATGATGCGCATCTGCAAGCACTGCAAAACAGTGGTACAGTTGCACTTAACTTCGTTGATAACTACGGTCAACCAACGACGCAATACCCATCAAATCCAAATGGTTCGCCATTAGGTATTACTGGTTTAACTACCACTGATGGTCGCGTAACTATCATGATGCCACATCCGGAACGTGTATTCCGCAGTGTGAGCAATTCATGGCATCCGGAAGAATGGGGTGAAGATAGCCCTTGGATGCGTATGTTCCGTAATGCGCGAGTGAATCTAGGTTAATCCCTTAAGTTACTCAGTTAGCCTAAGCTAAGCTAAATCAGAAGGTCGCAATTATTGCGGCCTTTTTTTTGCCTTGAATATCACTTTTTTGGTGCAGTTAATGGTGTATCCTTAAGTTGCTTGATCTTATATAAGTTATATAAAACAATATACATACTTAATCATGCTATAGTCTCAAGTGTTTAGTGCTATCTTCGTCAATGAGTAGGGAAAGTAATGAGTCAGTCACAAGGTTTATTATTATTTAAGTTAAATCTTCAGCAAAAATTTGCCATCGGCACATTGAAAGTACAGGAAATCGTACCCTCCACCCGCCTGTATTCTTTACCGGGTTCTCACCCTATGGTCATGGGCGCTGCGACGTTACGCGGCCGTACGATCCCTATTATTGATATGGCAAGTGCTGTTGGCTATCGGCCTGTGAGCAAAGAAGAGTATGATACGTGTAATATTATTATCACGGATTGTAGCCGTCAGATTGTCGGTTTTTTAGTACGCCATATTGATAAGATCATGGATTGCAGCTGGAAAGATATTTCTGCACCAAGCGCATCACTCGGTTGTAATATATATACTACAGGGGTAATGCATGTTGATGGTCAGTTGGTGCAATTGATGGATGTTGAACGCTTGTTAGCGGATATCTATCCAGACGATGATGATGTTGAATTGCCTAAATTTAGTGAACTTGAGCTTGAAGAGTTACGCACCAAAGAGATCTTGGTTGTAGATGATTCAATGGTTGCACGTAATCAACTGGGCGGGGCGTTAGATGCCGCTGGTATTCATTATCAAGTGTCCAAAAATGGTCAAGATGCATTAGCTGTGATGCAGTCAGCTGTCGAATCTGGTAAACCAATCGATGTCTTGGTCAGTGATATTGAAATGCCAGGCTTAGACGGTTATGAGGTTGCATTTGAAGTACGTAGTACACCGAATGTATCCGCGACGTATATTATCTTGCATACATCGTTATCGAGTGAAATTAGTACTGAGCGTGCGCAGCAAATTGGTGCTGATGAAGCACTGACTAAGTTTGATGCCAGTGAGCTATTGCAGGCTATTTTACGTGGTGTAAAAGGCCGTGAAAATATAACTTAATTTGATGTTGATTCAAAAATAAAAAAAGCGCTATTTAGCGCTTTTTTCGTATCTATTATTGCGGACATTTTCAGTGTCACTAGCAGTATGCTGCTTAGCTTAATTCACCGCAAAAACGGTAACCTTCACCGTGGATTGTCGCGATGATTTCTGGCGTATCAGCAATACTTTCAAAATGCTTACGGATACGACGAATAGTTACATCAACAGTACGATCGTGTGGTTTTAGTTCACGGCCAGTCATTTTTTTCAATAACATTGCACGCGTTTGAATCTTACCTGGATTCTCTACAAAGTGTAGCATTGCACGGAATTCACTACGTGGTAGCTTGAATGAATCATCCAGTGGACTAATTAAAGAACGGCTGTTGATATTTAAACGCCAGCCATTAAATTCATACTCTTCTACGATGGCTTTTTCTTCATCGGCTACTGGTAGCTTAGTAAAAGTACGGCCTAATAGGTTACGCGCACGGATAGTTAATTCACGTGGGTTAAATGGCTTGGTAATGTAATCGTCAGCACCAATTTCTAGACCTAAAATCTTGTCAACTTCATTGTCGCGACCAGTTAAAAACATCAGGGCTACATTATGTTGGTCACGTAGTTCACGTGCTAACAGTAAGCCATTTTTGCCTGGAAGATTAATATCCATGATTACCAAGCTGATAGGGTTATTGGTAATGATCTCATACATTTCATCGCCGTTACTTGCTTCATGTACTGAGTAACCTTCAGCTTCGAAGATGCTTTTAAGGGTGTTACGTGTAACGAGTTCATCTTCTACGATAAGAATGTTTGGGGTTTGCATAAACGTACCTAGTTTCGCTTTGGATCAAATAGTGCCCAGATTATTGATATTGTCGATTAATTCGCATATCAATTAATTCAGGAGTAAGAGTAATACATCCATGAAATATAAGACTATTTATCTAAAACAGCTGGCAGCAGTAGGATATCTAGTGTTATGGCTTCCTTAACTATAGGATTATATGTTATTAACAGCAGTATAACAACCTAATGTAATTATGTTACGTAATAACTCAACATGATTTGATATTTATCAAATAACTCTAATTGGCTATATTTTAGATTGAAAAATGATTATCAGGCTTATTTTAATTAATGTTAGTTATTTTATTTGTTATAAAGTCATACCTTAAAATATATAAATCAAATTGTTACAAATATATTTTTAAATTTTCACATTGTTGTAAAGGTGAATTTGTTCGGTGCAAATGAGAGTCAATTACTTCGTAAACCCTGCTTATATCTGCAAAAAAAATTTTACAAATAGTCTTTTTTGGCAACTGCAGCACAAATTCATACTGTGTTCGTTGGTTTATAGTACTTACTATTCATGTTTATTTATCTGAATGTGGTGCAATATTATTTATTTGTAGTGGCTTATCTGGGTTAATCAAGATTCGGATGACATAAATAATGTTTTTATTCTTGAAAATGTAATCAAATTACAACTTGGTAAGTTTTATTGATTAATAACTGCCTATGTATGGACTTTGTTAATTAATTATAGATTGGAATAATTGATCTGCGTTAATATGTTGGTAGTTGTAGCAAATATTGTTGTTATTAACGAATCATGCAACATATACCCAAGCTACTTCAAGGTGCACAATCAGCACTCAAGAATAACAATTCTAAGGATGGACTATGCTAGACCTATTACCCGATCTGTGTGATCAACATTTCGATCAACTATCCGTGATGGACCCTATTTTTCAAAGTTATGGTAAGGCGACTATTTTTAGTGGCCAAGCGGTAACGGTTAAATGTTTTGAAGATAATTCGCTGGTGAAAGAGCTTGCTGGCACGCCAGGTGAAGGACGTATTTTGGTGGTTGATGGCGGCGGTTCTACACGACGAGCGCTGCTAGGCGATATGATCGCAGAAAATGCGGTTAATAATGGCTGGGCTGGTTTTGTTATTTATGGTGCAATTCGTGATGTTGCAACCATTAATACACTGGATCTGGGTGTTAAAGCGATTACGGCCTGTCCTGTTAAAACAGAAAAGCGTGGTTTAGGCGATGCGGGTATCGATTTACACTTTGCTGGTGTGAGCATTGCCGAAGGTGATTATATCTATGCCGATTTGAATGGTGTAGTGGTGGCTAAAGAACCACTGCTTTAATTGTTTGTATTAGCTATAAGATAGGGATGAGGTTAGTCTATATTTAACCTCATCCCTTTTTGTTTGCCTATTTAGCTATCCATCTCTCTCACTACTTATTCATCTCGGATAAATCGTCGTGCCCGGCGGTAAGGGAATACATCGTTGTATTTACCGCGATTAATATTGTCTTGCAGTCCCTTCCAGTAATCAGCATCAAGCAGATCTGAATGGTATTTTTTAAACAACTTGTTAATTTCAGGTCGAGATAATAAGAAGGTCTCAAATTCCTCTGGGAAAACATCGTTGGGTGCGACTGCAAACCAAGGTTCAGCTTGCATGATGTCCTCAGGGTAGCGCGGCGGTGGAATGTAGCGAAAGTTCACATCATGCATATATGAAATCTCATCATAGTCGTAAAATATCACCCTATGATGTCGGGTCACGCCAAAGTTTTTAAATAACATATCGCCGGGGAAAATGTCTGCCGCAGCGAGTTGCTTGATCGCATTGCCGTACTCATCGATGGCATTATCAAGCTCTTCTTCATTGGCTTGTTCGAGGTACATGTTCAACGGGATCATCTTACGTTCAATGTACAGATGTTGGATCACTACTTTATTGTTAGTCAGTTTTATAATTGACGGCGCAACGGCTAATAACTCATCTAGGAGTTCTTGACTGAAACGCTCTTTTGGAAAGGCAAAGTTCTTAAATTGCTGCGTATCTGCCATACGACCGACACGATCATGGGATTTTACGATCTGATACTTGGCTTTTACAGTGGCATGATCGATTTGTTTCGGTGGTGCAAACTCATCTTTGATGATCTTAAATACCACATCATAAGAAGGCAGGGTGAATACGCTCATCACCATGCCTTTAATACCCGGGGCAATAATAAACTTATCGTCAGAATTATCTAGGTGCTTTATATAGTGGCGAAACAGTTCAGTTTTTGCGTGTTTTTGACAACCAATAGCAGAGTAGATCTCAAAGTTGGTTTTATGCGGGATCATCGGTTTGAGAAACTGCACGATAGCACCTGGCTCAGGGGCATAAACAAAGAAATAAGCCCGAGCAAAACCAAATAGAATACTGGTTTCTTCTTTTTCAAAAATAACGGTATCTAAATAGATCTCGTTTTCTTCGTTATTTAAAATCGGAAATACCAGTGGATACATTTTGCCATCAGCAAATATCTTACCCATCAGGTATGCGCCCTTGTTACGATAGAATACCTCGTTGAGCATCTGCACTTCGATGTGTTTGGCATCGGTAAGTTGCTTAGGCGCATGCTGGTTTAGATAATCTATTACGTTTGCCAAGTCGCGGTCTAAATCCTCCCAGCGAGCGGTAAAGGTATAACCTGTGATGATCTTACGTAAGATCGCCGAGAAGTTACCACTGCGGCTATAACTGCGATAAAAGTTATTCGGGTAGGCGGGATCCCGAATGCGATTGGCATTGGTGATGAAGAGTTGGTCTTTGTAGATATTGGTATGTTTAAAGACACGGCGATAAACTGAGTTGAAGAAGCTCTCGGCTATCTCAAAATTAGGATAATGTTGTAATAGTGCCTCGTATTCACACTTAATGCCTTGTAGAAATACCTGGTCAGCTTCTACTTCAGCGGCAAGGTCTTGCATTTGCTGGGCGGTTTTACCTACGTGATAATCATAGAGGCTGATACGTTTTTTCGCGGCAATTTGCACACCATGCCAATCAGCGTTTTCAAAACGTAATTTTGCGCCACGAGTGACTTCTAAAAACCGACTATAAAAAGCATCAAATGATGCTAACAATGAACCAGCTATTTGCGCTTCTAAAACTTTTTCCATACAACAAATCCTTGGACTTAAGACATGGCTCAATATCGCAATGTTTTTACATTATTTCAACATCTTTACATCCATTTAGCGACGTAGAGTGAAACAACTAAATCTAATTTAAACTTGATTAACGTCGCATTTTTTGATATTGCTATAGGTATTGAAATTATTATAGATTTATTAAATATTATTATGACTTATTGCTTAGCGTTCATTACCACCACGATTATTAACACTGTTATTACAACGGTGGGATGACACGTAGGGCTAAGACAGAATGATAAAAAAGCCCGTTACCATTTAGGAACGGGCTTTTTTGTATCAACAAGGAGCAAAGGATGCGAGTTTTAAAATTTGGTGGTACATCGTTAGCGAACGCTGAACGATTTGCCTGTGCAGCAGATATCTCTGTGAGTAACATTGAACAGTCACAGGTAGCATTGGTGTTATCTGCGCCAGCCAAAGTGACCAACAATTTGGTTGCCGCGGTGCAACAAACGGTTCGTGGCCTTGACGCAGAGTCTTCACTGGAAGAAATCGACGGTATTTTTAAAGCACTTGTTGCAGGCTTAAAAGCGCAATATGTTAATTTTAATGCGGAGTTAGCATTAACAGAGGTGGCAAAAGCGTTAGCGACATTAAAGGAATACTTATATGGCGTTAAATTATTATCGCAATGCCCTGAAAACATCGAAGCTAAAATTTTATGTACCGGTGAAAAGCTAAGTATTGTTTGCATGGAGCAGCTGTTATTAGCTCGCGGCTTTAAAGTGGAAGTGATCGTGCCACAAGAAAAACTTGTTGGCCAAGGTAGTGTACTAGAAGCATCGGTAGACATTGATGCATCGCGCGCTCGTTTCGAACAAGATCCAATTAAAACTGACCATATTTATTTAATGCCTGGTTTTACTGCTGGCGATGAACAAGGTAATACGGTTGTACTTGGTCGTAATGGTTCTGACTATTCAGCGGCAGTATTAGCTGCATGTCTATATGCTGATTGCTGTGAGATCTGGACGGATGTAGACGGTGTTTACGCCTGTGATCCACGTTTAGTAAAAGATGCTAAATTACTCAAAACATTGAGTTACCCAGAAGCAATGGAATTGTCTTATTTTGGTGCTAAAGTATTGCACCCAAAAACAATCGCACCCATTGCCCAGCACCACATTCCTTGTTTGATTAAGAACACCAAAAACCCTGAAGGCGAAGGCACCTTGATTGGCGGGTTAATGTCAAAAACCCAAGCCGAAGTGAAATCATTATCAGAGCTAAGTGGCATGACAATGATCAACGTATCAGGTCCTGGCATGAAAGGCATGGTTGGCATGGCTGGCCGTATTTTTGAAACTGTCTCTCGCGCTGGTGTTTCTATTGCGCTTATTACCCAGTCATCTTCAGAATACAGCGTGAGTTTTTGTATTCACAGTTATGATGCAGGTAAAGCCAAGTTAGCACTGAATAATGAATTTAAGCTCGAGATCAGTAATCAGTTACTTGAACCTATCGAAATGCGTGATGGTTTAGCGATTGTATCGTTGGTTGGTGACGGTATGCGTAAAGCCAATGGCATCGCAGCGCGTTTCTTTATGGCATTAGCTCAGGCATCAGTTAACCTTGTTGCGATTGCCCAAGGCTCATCTGAACGTTCTATTTCTGCGGTTATTGATGAAAGCAAAGCTAATGAAGCGATTAAAGCATCACACAATATCTTCTTTGGTAAACAACAATACATCGACCTGTTCTTATTAGGTTGTGGTGGTGTTGGCGCGGCATTAGTTGAGCAAATTAAACGTCAAAAAGAATTCTTAGCAGAACGTCAAATCGAGATCCGTGTGTGTGGTATCGCCAACAGTCGTCAAATGCTACTCGACTCAGAAGGGCTGGCACTTACGAACTGGGCAGACGATCTTGCCGCGAGCGATATTGAATTCTCATTAACGAC
>Ga0209396_1005587_pt1 | contig 11829 bp, 15 predicted proteins | sample GOMGulsemesocosm_6_FD_184638 | JGI IMG/M metagenome (GOLD analysis project Ga0209396, IMG submission 184638) | Methane-oxidizing microbial communities from mesocosms in the Gulf of Mexico - GOM8C Gulf of Mexico (SPAdes) (version 2) | ecosystem: Environmental > Aquatic > Marine > Cold seeps... | reverse complement strand
AATCAATATCGATAATTGCGATACATTCATTGATTATATTAAAGCGAGAACCAAGAAATTAACTGATGATCGGGTTTCTAAATTGGTGATGTTGATTAATGCCGATAGAAAAAAATGCCATCATTTAAAATCAGAGTTTGAGCTGAAATACGATGTATTTACACATCAACCTGAAACATTAAACCCTACGCATATAAAATTAATCGCCGAGATTAACGAAGCCGCTTTTCATGATTCGAATAATTTAATTGATAGCATTACTGGATTGAAAACAGCATTTAAAAACGCACAGTCGCAAGCCCGTTATAAGAAGAAAAATAGGCTTACAGATAACGAGCGTTTCATTTTAGAGTTTAACCAGGATGAATACCTTTATCTAAAAATGATGAAAGAACTCTGCAATAAAAACAATATAAAGCTAGAAGATGAACTTCATGAACTTTATCGTAATATCAATAAACGCTGCAGTTAATCATCAACTACTTCAACGGTTTGATGTTGGGCACCGTAATACGTGCCTTCATCAATTTTATAACGTAATTGTTCGTCACAATGTGGGCATTCAAATGCAAGATTAGGTTCGATACATTCATCTTCAATCCAATCCCAACCAATATGAGCTTCACATGTAGGGCACGTCATAAGTATTACTAAGTAATATTTATGACGTGCGTACTTATGCAAATTTAGAACACATTTGACGCGCGCCTAGATATTCATTCAATACGCATAAAAGAACTCATAAATGCATATCTAAAAACTAGCAAAACAAAAAGCAGCCCCTAACGGGGCTATTAACTGATAAGGCTTGCTTAGATCGATCAGGATCTCGCACCTTTCAACCAAAGCGAAACAGTTGATGCACTGATATTAAGATCTTCCGCTATCGCGCGATGATTGTAATACTGTGACTTCATCTCTAACACCTTAGATAACAAGTCATCTTTCTTAACCGACCCACTACGTTTCGATTTAGCGCCACCTTTCGCACCGGACAATGCTTTATTACGGCCTAACTTACCACCAATAGCGCCACGTGCAGCCTGTATAGCTCTGAAGTTATCTATGCTATGAACAAACTTCGCCCACATTTTAAAGGTGTAACGCGCAATAGAACGGGCGATATTCTTCACTTCATTATGTTGCATAGGCTTTGAAAACTGTTTATTCAAGGATTCACAACAAACTAATATATCAGCTTGCCATGATTGAAATAATGGCTTTGATAGCGCGTTACGTACCATCTTATAAGCTTTCTTACGGGCAATATCGAATACTGTGTTATTACGACCAAGGCCGGATACATCATCATTGGCCGCTACGTTGCTTGCGTCTTTTTCGCTAAGATCAACATAGTCGGCTAATTCGTGGAGGCTGTATTCGGTATCGTAATATTCATTATGCCAACGATCATGCAGCGGGTTCTTAGCCAGGCAATCACCAAAACTAGCATCACCTTTCAAGCGATAATTATATGCTGCATCAATCGCAGCAAGAAATCTCATCGGCGAAATACGGCTATCATATGAGGTACTGACAGCATCACGTAACTTCCAAGCACACTGCAAATGACCGTTCACACGATTAATAGAAATATAAGTAGGCTGCGGTAATCGGCTATCTAATAAGGTCGAATAAGCATCATTTTCATCAATATCAACGATAAGATAACGTTTTAAATTGGGATTATTTACCTGTATATACGGTTTATCCTGGGCGTAATATTTACTACGAATAATCGTATAAGCTTTTGAATCAGAACAGTATGGTTTGTTTGGTAGTGCATTATAAATATCAGATTTTACTTTAACACTGATATCGTTATAACTAAGACGGTGACCATTAAGCAAGCATAGCTGTGCTTATTCGGCGTCGGAGTGGTTGATAAATTGTAATTAAACACATATAATTATCCTAAGAATTATGAAATTCCCTGATTAATAAACGTCTTCTCGCCAAAGTAGTGGTTTATTTTTCAGGGTTTTTTTCTGTCTAAATTTTGTCTGGCTCCAACTTCTTCCGTCAGTCACCAATCGAACTATCTTACAACAAAAATGAAATATTTGTTAATCATTTTATGATCCTGCAGCATGAAGGATCGAGTTGATCGTTTAATCTTGCCGTAAATAAAATATTACTATTGGCGTAAAGCTACCTTTCTATTCGTCACACATCAAATCGTTTCAACACTGTCGTATGGTACATCGATTTCAGACGCCATTGTGAATCGGCCGAATTTTGAAAGTTAACGTTTCAAAAAATATAGTTTCAACTATTTCATCAAAATATACCCCCCCCCCACCGGATAACTCAGATTATCCACTAAAATAAGCCTTTCAGCACAAATCCACCTGAAACTCATTTACCCCAATATGGTGCAAAATTATCTTTCTTAAATGGCTGGTTACAATCGCATTTAAAGAGTGAAGATAAGCGTTAGAGAGGACTTTTTACTTGAGTGGTGAAATGACACTGCGCATTATCACCTTTATGTTCAATAGGCCGCTCAGGGACGATTTTAGCCCTAGATCTAAAAAGCCTCTAATAAGAGGCTTAAATACCGAATTTCAGCATTATTATTTAATTATTATATTTTTCACTGAGTCCACAACGACATAAAAGCTAGTATGAACATCATATGCTCAGAATCTAGCATAGCTACAGTCGTAACAAGAACTGAAGCTGATTCTAGGATCTGTACTGTATTGGATTTAGTCATAATTTATTACCTGTACTTTTAAAGACGAATTGAAATTAAATATTCGATTAATTTAAAAGAGGTAATGAATAGACTTTTGATACTGGCTTAGACGCAATCAAGCTGCAGCCAATAAAGATAGGAAATAGTGGTACTTTGGATTCCTTAGGAGTCCAATCAACATATGCAGTAGATCTTAAGTTGTATTTTAGAGGAGTTTTATCTTGGCTCCAAACAGAGTTTATTATCGAACGTTTGACTAATTTAAGTGTTCTACTTTCTGTAAACGTGGGTAGCCTATTTAAACACTCCAGCATACCAATAGCTATTTCAAGCCAATTACCCTTCCGTTTAAGAGCCTCATCAGTCGTTATTGTCGTACATAATAAATGCATCTATATACTTCCAAGTTAGATTAAAATCACTTTCATGCTTAATAACACGTGTATTGATAATTTAACCCAAGATCAAGAGAGCCTCCAATTAGGAGATCAAATTCAATGTTCCACTACAAATCTATTTAGCTAGAGCATCTAAGTTGTTTTGTGTTATTCCATCTGGTCTAGTTCGAATATGTTTATTTCCTTTGTCAGGATTAACCACTACAACATCTACTTTCCCTTTTTCCGCCATATTAATGGCAACATTCAAACTAGTGAATGTTGAATTCCCCTCCAACATGACTGCAGTGACACGACCTTTTGAATCATGCTTAGCACCAATTACGATCTTCTTAACCATTGTATAACCCTTGAAAAAGTGTGATCTAACTCACATTATATACCTATGTAAAAAACAGTCAACCAGTTGGTTTTTTTCACTGTATTTATTGGAAGTTGTTGATAATGAAATTAAAATGAATTATTCATTAAGCGAAGTAATGTTGAGCAGGTTGGAGTATCCATAAAAGGCGTCACCAAAGCATATAACTTAAAGATCGTACCCATAAAACAGTTGTTGTTGCGTATTATCACCTTTATGTTCAATAGGCCGCTCAGGGACGATTTTACCCCAAGATCTAAAAAGCCTCCGATATAGGAGGCCAAATTCAATAAACCACAACACTAAGCGCCCACGTACTTACCCGAAACCTCTATACCACGACTGACAGCATCAATGTGAAGCGCCTTACCTACTCTAAGCATATCGAGTGCAACATCACTACCACCACTTAACCCCTTAAGTTGAAATCCAAATAGTGCTCCAGCCTCAAATATTTTTGAAAACCGATCAAATAATTCATTCATTTCTTTAGGTGTCACTGATTCCTTACTTATTTTAATTATGATCTCGTCATTAACGACCAGATGATATTCGGTGCTACTGTCTTCTAATTTAAAATCCATTACAATCACCTCTATACATTACGTGTTTATTATAATGCCATACAGAAACCTCAAAATAAGGACATATATCAATGTTCAACAGGAAACGTAGCCAAGCTATATTTCAAACCAAAAAATTAGCTCTAGCATTGGCGCTACTATCATTAACAGGTTGTGTTACAACTCCACCGCCAGTTCTACCAGTTGCCCTTCAGTCACAAAAAGTAAGCATAAGCGCAGAACCATCTGAGCTATATTACGCAGCCCAACAATGTGTACTCGACAACATCAGCGCGCCTCTTACTGGACAGCTATTTACATTCCAAAGTGAGAAGAATGAATCATTAGCATTCGTTTATTCAGGCAGTATTGCTGTACCTATAGGATTCACAACAGGGCATAGAGACTTTAGGGCCACAATTCGATTTGAAGGTAAAACAGGTATATTCAAGCCTCAAAATGTAAGGGTTGGATTAGGTAGAAATAATGTAGCTGAACATAATGCAGAGGCAAACTCTAGAGTAAATAGAATGGTTAAGCATTTAGCCAACTGTGTTCCTGCGTATATTTAGCATTGACTGTTTGTTACTGCGCATAACGCACGTTATGTAAAATTTAACGTGTAGCCACCTTGAAGCCTTTTGTAAAAAGGTTTCAAGGTGGCTACCGATTTATTTATGTAAAATTTAACGTGTAGCCACCCTGCGAGGATTTTCCCACAAACGAATCGGCCAACTATATCTAATGTTAAGTATCACCATAAACCCTGTGGACATAAGACTTCAGCGCTAGAAGTTGATACTTTAAATACATATTTAAAAGCGTAAGGTATCGCCCCAAACCCAGTGAAACACTGGACTCAACCCACTAGCTGGATACTGCGTCAGGTGTGACACTATTTTATCACAATTATAAGCAAAGCGAGGTGGATAGAATAGTTCTATTAATCATATTTTTTTTAAACATCCCGATCATCATTAGTTATATTCCCGCCTAAATGGCATTCGAATATATCCAGGTGAATTACGTTCGCTACGTGAATTTTAACCAGGTATTACCCTGCCACTTTACTTTTAAGCACGCAGCTAACGGCCATCAAGCATCCCAATGAAATTTCCAGTTGTCACAATACATAATTATTACCTAGTAATACTTATCATCGTTATGCGTGTTATCCCGTTTATGTTCAATAGGCCGAGTATGGAAGATTTAAGCCTAAGATCAAGAAAGCCTCCAATTTGGAGGCCAAATTCACTAAACCATTACACTACGGGGGTTAAAATTGAAGATGTGTTTGACGATAATAAATTTTAATGCCACGAAAATAGCTGCAACGCTAGATATTTAAAGGGCAGCGCCTACTCATTGCTAAGCGTCATATATTCTAAATTTCCTTTCTAAGCCTAGCTCTACTGAAGAATACAAATCTCCCAAAAAACGGCTTACTTCTTGTGTATGCACAGTTACCTTGTAATGCCATTTACCTTCATTTTTTATATGTTCAGGGCTTGGATGTCCACTTTTGTCCAAAATACGTTTTACTTCTTCAAAATACCAATAAGCCATGCTTTTAGATGCCGTCGTGAACACCGCACGAAGTTGGCCATCAACCTTTCTTAATATGCCTCCATCGCCATCAAATAAACCGAGCATAAAAGCTTCTCTACACTGAATATCCTCGATTAACGGCGGTTCAAGAACGAGGCTTTTCGCTGGTATTAGGTTGAAGTTACGCTTTAAAGCTTCAATGATTTCAGTGGAATTTACGTGCAGCTTCGCATAGAGATTTCGGCCCTCTACAATTTTTAGGGTTCGGTAAGTGAGTTTTCCATCTGACCCAAGATATTCAAGTAGTCTACCTAAGTGAAGCTCATCTTTGGCTTGCAACTCTATTGTAATATATCGTCCATTTCGATGAACGCATCCATCTGCAGCCAATAATCCAGCCCAATAGCTAGATTCAGGCGTGATATCATTAAAAACCGAATCATTAAATGTCGTTAAACGCCTGTAGTTCGGTCTTAAATCATTACGAAGGCCTAATTTTCTGAACTTCGTTTTAAGGGAGCCTGGAGATCGTTCAAAGTACTTAGTCATATCTGCGTAAGACATAGTGTTAGCCAACTTATGCATTAAGGCTATGTCATCATTCGAGTATGGCAGCCCAACCTTCGCGTAACTCGTATCCTGTTTTGGGGTTGGCTGGCTAATTCCACCCGCTCCAACTGGATATTTTTTGCAAAGCTCGATTAACGTACCAGTAAAAATCTCGCCGCTTTGAGAGATGAAATCATAAGTTTCATCTACTAAAGCTAATTCCCCAACCACCGTAAATCCGCGTCTAGTTTCGCATTCTGAATCTACCGCTTGAACACGTTGAAAGTTTCTAGCTTCTTTGAAGCATAGCTCACAACCACGATGTTTACTGGTACGAATATTTTCGATATTAGCGTTGAAAGGTGTGTGGCATTTACGACATTGGACCGAAAGTTCTTCATAGGTTGATGCAGGTAGTGTCTTTGATAGGCATTCCAGCTTGTTATCGGCAAACGAATCAAGCCAAACCTGGAATAAGTCGAGCCTTCCTTCAATCAAATTGATCGGTGAGCTCTCATCACAGCATGGGCAGTCGTGAATTTTGTCGTTACCATCAACATTAAGGAGTTTATACTGACAGGTGTAAACTGGAAAACCGCATTGATGAGTAAACCAATACTCCTGAGTTGATGTTGAATAATTTTGATCGGGTGAGAATGTCCATTTTCCTTTTGTTTTGCTTTTTATCTCTTCAATAAAACAGTCCAATTTTTTGCGTTTAGCTTTGCCCTTCGCCTTGCTGTCACATTCACCTTGGCAACAGATAACACGCTCTTTGTCAGGATTTTCCATAGCATACTTAACGTTACCTATCTTGTGTGCTACAAGCTTATTACAAGGAATATCCTCGCCAAATTTGGCCTTGGTACATCTAATAGGTATTGGGTCTTTCGTTGTTAATATCGCCAAATCAGGCGTATCTAAAGGAAGTTCTAGCGTGAATGGAAATTCTGCATGCTTAGTAAATAACTCTCTCAGGCTTTTAAAGGTATAAAGAGTCTTACCGTAACTTAGTTCATTTGCGCAGTGCTTACAGAGGATTACAGGCAACTTAGGCGAGCCGTTAAAGAGCTTTCTTAAATTAGTTTCAAAGTCTACGTTGTGCTTGTCGCAGTGAAATATCAATTTTACGGAATTCTTGTCGATGATTTTATTTGGCTCAGCCTCACAACCCTTAATACCAATATAGCGATAGTGCTCAACAGGAAACGTTCTATCTGGCCACCCTTTCCCGCCATTTGGTCGGTTTCCATTTTTGTAAAAGTCTATGAGTATGGTTTCTAATTTACCGAAAGAAGGAGATAATGGGTAGAGATTTTTTTTTGGCATTGTGGACATAAAATAATCACAACACAATGTGTTTTGTAATAATAGAAGCTAAATACCTTTTAAACAACCGCTGTAGTGGCATGGATAATTGAGTTACTACCTAAAAGCTTTGCGCATAACGCATGTTATGTAAGATCGAGAACAAGATGATGGTTCGCTACGTGAAATCTAGCGAACTAACTCCCACCAAGAGTTATTTCAAGCGCGTAGCTGACGGCCATCAAACATCCCAATGAGGTATTCTGTTGTGAAAACAGATAAGTATTACCTAGTAATATTTATCACCATCACTTAAACCTGTTACATGTGACACAAAATCAAATTTGCATTTTAATTTGTCATTCATAGATTTTGATACCGCTCATCGTTATGCGCATTATCGTCTTTATGTTCAACAGCCCGCATATCGACTCTGCACTTGGAATTACCACGCTCCCCATGTAACTTACTAGCTGACCTAGCGTTAATTGCGTAAGTACGCATAAGATGCCACCTTTTGATAATAACTTATTATGATATAGTATTATCTCTTTTGTGTAAGGAGTTGCAGCTATATGTCAAAAATCACAGAAATAATTCAATTCTCAGCCGAATTAGAATCTCTTTTCGAGACCTTAGATAGGCCAACAGAATTGATTTTGCTTTCTAAAATACTGGAAGAAAAGGCCCATAAAATTAGAGATAGCATTTCAGCTGAAGATTTAATTGAAGATATGGAAAATGAACCAGTCCCTAAGCAAAAAAAAGTACGCAAATACAAACCGGAAAATCAAACGTATTTGCGGCAAAAAGGGGGAGTTAAATGGGCTCGACTGCGTTCAATACAAAAAGCTAAGAAACTAGGCCTAAAAACATTTACATGGAACGAGTTATCGGATGATGAAAAATCCCAAATGAAATTAATTTTTCAAAAATATAACGACGAACGCACTAGTGTAGTGGAATAGCGAATTTGGCCACCAATTAAGAGGCTAATAGACCACTGTGTATAACGCATGCTATGTAAGATCAGTGTCTAGTAATGGTTCGCTACGTGAAATATAGCGAACTAACTCCCACCAATAATAATTCCAAGCGTGTAGCTGCTGGCCATCAAACACTCCAATAAGATATTCAACTATCACGACAAGGTTTCATTAGGGGACAGTAGTAGAGACAAGACAAGATCCGATTTAACTCTAAGATCAAAAAAGCCTCCCAAAAGGAGGCTCACATCAATATTTTGACGAGTAAATTAGTTCTGAATATTTAGGATTTCTTTACGGATGTCTTTATGACTATCAAGCAGTGAAAGTAACATACTTAATGTTTTTGGTGGAGCCAGCTCACCTAGTTCATAGCGTGAAAATGCATTGTGTCCACCACCAAAGGTTGTTGCTGCTTCTTTCTGCGTTAAACCAAGGGCTTTCCGAATACGGCGAATTTGATTTGGTTCTAATAAATGATCCACACGAGATCTAAAAGATTGCAAATCTACTCGGTTAGATTTCAAATCCTCAGGTTCCAAAATGGCCTCATCACAACCATTACAATACATACCAGATTGTGCAATTAGTAATGTATGGCCTTTATATGAGTACTCAGTATCTTTAATCTCATGGTTTAATGTGCCTTCACCACAAAATGGACAAAATATACCTTCTAATTTTTTCATTTTTTTGCCTTAATGCTTTTATCGTAATTTAAACGACACCACAAGAAATCCGCATACATCTTGAAACTTAGCGTAAACGTTTTTACCATTCCAATGCGTGCGATATACGTCTAGGTATAGTGCGTTAGGTAGTTTATTTGATGGCATCGTTTTATAAAATTGAGACGGGGTAATAGCTTGAATAGCATTAATGATATCTTGGTCATCCATACCAAGTTCATTAGCCCCCTGACGAGCAACTCGAGTCATCCGTAATTTACTTACACGATTAAGTGCATTTTTTATATCTTGAAGTTGATAGGTTGGATTCATAATTCTCCGGTTACCCTCTAAGGGTGATTATGGGTGGCGCCGAGTATGTTGTCAACAACGAAGTTAGAGCGTTATTAAAAAATATTGTGGATTTTAACACGAATATAGGATGTTTTATGATAGGTATTAAGCATAACACCATGTAAATAAAGATAATTAAAGAATTTACCCATAGATCAAAAAAGCCTCCAGGCGGAGGCAATTACTGCATTAGTTATTTACATTTTAAGAAAAAACTAAAATGGAAGTTAGCATAATCACAAGCACAAGCGCTGTAAGAATGAACAGCATTTGCACAGGTGTAAGCTTGCTAACAGCAACCAATGTTTTTGGAATGAAATCCATAAACACCTCCTATCCAGTGTTAAGCGGAGGCGCGTAAGTAATACTTAACGTACAATTTTCGTTACATTAAATATAATATTTGATAAGCTGAAGTTAAGTTAATGAACCGAGAAATTCTATAACTACATCGGCTGTAACTAATACGCACCGGTGGATTATTACTTCTTGGGCTGTCTTTGCAGGACAGCTTGAGAAATAATTATTTTTTTGTTCTTACATAAAAACCTCTTGTATATTCATTAATTTATAGATTATACAGCCTAACCTCGTTTTTAAAAAATCTGTAAAAAAGTATAAAATACAGAAATTTCCCCTACAGGGATATTTTATGTATAATTAGCAGCACTTAAAACATAAGTCATTGATTTAATTGATTAACAAGCCGATAAATCAGTAAAACCAATAAAAAAATCCAATATACTCCATATCTATTTTGTTGAAAAAAAATAAAAATAATTTTTTTCAACAAACACAACGCTTTCACACTGAATAATTAAGATCGCTTAGCCGCGGTTTATTTCCATCTAAAATCACCGAGATGCTAAAATTAATTATTACGTTGTTAACGAAGGAGGACTAAATGAGTAACGTCATGATGGTCTTATTGTTGGTAGTAATTGTATTGGCGCCAGTTGCCATATACACGGAATATTGTGATTACAAAAGAAGAAAAAAATGAGTGCTACGTAAAATCTGGCGAACTAACTCCCACCAATAATTATTCCAGGCACGTAGCAAACGGCCATTACCAAACCCGATCATACTTATTCGCATAATCACCTTTATGTTCAATAGGCCGCTCAGGGACGATTTTATCTCTAGATCTAAAAAGCCATCAATATAATTGATGGCTAAAAATAGACATGGTCATGTTATTTTTATAAAAATTCGATCACTGATTCTTCGCCGTTTTCATCACGCACGATAATTTTCTTATTTTGCTCTATAGCTGTATTTATAAATTCATAAATTTTATATGATTTATTTGTAACATCACCGTAGGATGATGCGCCGGTGTCTTCTTTTAGCTTTTTCAAACGCTCAAACGAAGCGTCTGATATATCAAATTGAACTCGTTTTGACATATGAATCTCCTTTTAACAGATTAAGAAGGGTTCCCCCTTCATTCAATCTGCCAATATAATAATCTTGTAAATTCAGGTAGAAGAGGTGAAGCACAACCTCCACCTCTTACCAATTAACCAGTAAGTAAGGGCAGAACATCTGAAATGAAGCCAATCGCGTCATTTGCATATCCTATAGCCCCCATTATTACGGTTACGCCGCCTACAATAAAGCCGACCTTCTTCTTTTTACTCAATTTCAAATTAACAACTATTTCAGTGCTTTTAGCTATAACATGACCACTTTCACTAAACTCTTCACTTTCTATAATCTTGAAATTTTCAATTTCGTAATCTTTACCGTTCAGTTCTTGTGATACTTCTTCTAAATATTTTTTCATAATGTCTCCAGGAGGGGCTAAGTTCATAATATATCAATCTATTTATAGTGTTTTTCATAGTGTTTAATTCCATTGTTTGTTGGATAATAATTTTCAATTTAATGTAAGTTTTTTATAATTACGTTATTTTGATTTATCCTTTTTCCTATTGTGGATGTTTGTCAATGTCTTAATCAGTACGTTTAGCCGTACTAATTGCAGTATATAACACACCATCTATACAAGTCAAATTGTATTTGCATTTAAATACATATAGTATTGCAAATAGTATTACAATTCATAATACTATTTAATTTTAAGTTTGAAGGTGCCGAAAATATATAAACATCACGTTAGCTTTAAAGTCGGTGGAATTATTTATTTGTCCATAATCCAGGGAAAAATGTATACGCCTACACTTATAGATAACGGCCCGTCTAATAGTAGGAGTTACCGCGTATATAGGTTTAACTTCCAGATCAAAAAGCCTCTAATAAAGATAACGCCGATCAGTTAAGAAAAATATGATCGGTTGACTGATCCTTTGAGTGGTTCACAATACCCTTTTTCTTATAGATTGAGGGTATTTTTTTGCTTGCACATTGGCTACTAGATACGGATACAT
>Ga0209396_1005585_pt1 | contig 11830 bp, 12 predicted proteins | sample GOMGulsemesocosm_6_FD_184638 | JGI IMG/M metagenome (GOLD analysis project Ga0209396, IMG submission 184638) | Methane-oxidizing microbial communities from mesocosms in the Gulf of Mexico - GOM8C Gulf of Mexico (SPAdes) (version 2) | ecosystem: Environmental > Aquatic > Marine > Cold seeps... | reverse complement strand
CGGGTGGATAGGGACTATCCATTATTAGAGATTAAATAAGTAATCGACAAAATTAAATAAGGATATTTACTATGTTGAAGAAGTTACTTCTTGCTGTGACATTGATGAGTGCTAGTAGTCTTGCTGTCGCACAACTTCAAGTCACCTCTGCGAGTTATGATAAAAATGTATTGGGTGTTATTAATGCAACGAATGATGTCGTAGATATTGCTGTTGATGGTGAAGCGGTAACGCTCGCCGATAGTAATTACATTATTCCATGTTCTCCAATTGCTATTGTTTTCCCGAGGTCGGTGCAAGTCACCGTGCCTGCAGCTGGTTATGATGAAGTGGTTACTTGTCCAGTATTTGTAACGATTGAGGAGACAGAATAATGAAAAAATTATTACTCGTAATGACACTTGGCGCTTTATCTGGATGCTTTGGTGAATCAGATGATACCGAGGGTCTAAGTTCACCGATCATCACTGCTGATTTTTCTACAGAAAAAGATGATCTTAAAGTTACTTTTACTAATACATCAACAAGTGTAGATAGCCCGATAGACAGTTATCAATGGGATTTTGGTGATGATTCAGTAATTAATTTTGATACAAACCCGGTTTATACTTATGCAACGGCAGATACTTATAGCGTACTACTAACCGTGACAACTGAAGACGGCGGCAGCGCCAGTGTTACTCATGACGTAACGGTTGCTAAAATCCCAGGTTCACCGACTGCTGACTTTACTTATCGTCCTGATGGTTTAACGGTTACTTTTACTGATAGTTCGGCAGTAACTAATGATACGATTGCCAATTACAGTTGGAACTTTGGTGATGTGGCGCCAGGCAATACCTCGGCACTTGCTTCACCAAAACATACTTACACAGCCTCTGGTGATTATGATGTGACCTTGAGTGTTATCTCTGAATTAGGTAGTAAAACTGATATCGTGAGTTATCAGGTTACTGTGACTGATAATGTGGTTGACCCGGTGAATCCGCAAGCTGACTTCAGCTCGGTTGTTAATGACTTAGAAGTGACATTTACTGATTTAACCAGTGTGGATAATGGTAGAATTACGGACTATTTATGGGACTTTGGCGATAGCGCGTCGTCTGCACTTGCTTCACCTTCCCATCTTTATGCGGCTGGTGGCATTTATACTGTGAGACTTGATGTAACAGGGAGTGATGGTACGACAGCAAGTAATAGTAAAGAGATTACTGCTTATGATCCTGCAATAGAACCGACCACACCGACTGTGAGTTTTACTTCTGATGCATTAGAGATATCCCCAAATCTAACGGTTAACTTTACCGCTGACGCAGAAAATGAAACAAGTCCAATTGTCACTTATGTATGGGATTTCGATAGCCTAGGTGTATCAAGTGCGGCTAACCCTTCGTTCACATTTAATGATGCGGGTGTATATACAATTGGGTTAACAGTAACTTCAGAAGAAGGTATTGAAAATAGCTATTCGGCGAATGTTGAAGTATTTGCCCCTGTGGTAGAACAGCCTGAATATATTGCTTGTCAAATTACATCAACAACTACAACGAGTTCAATTTTCAATTCATTCCTTGAAGATGAGTTAGCTACCTGCTTTATCAGTGATACACCGATTTTAGATAAAAAACAGGCTGGGAATTGGTGTAGTGAACAGTTAGGCACTTTTATTACAGATATGCCACAGGCTCGTACTCGTCCGACATTAACGGCTAATGTCCTAGAAACTGCTTGCCCATAAACACGATATTATAAAAATTGGCGTAATAAAAATGCGTTAACGTTAATATAAAATGAAGTATTAGCCCTGTATTAGTTAATTTTAACTGAGCAGGGCTTTTTGGTTTTAGGCCTTAACCTCTTAATAAAGCGAGTAATGCCATTTCAATAAGCTGGTTATCATTGAGTTGCTTATATTTGTTTTGTTGTTTAAGTGCTTCAAGCATGTTTTTATGAGTTTTACTGAGCTTGAGGTAATGGCTATTAGCATCTAGCGCAGTTAAATTTTGTGTTTGCAGTGATTCTGTTATTACGCGTAAATAACTAGGGCGTAGGTGAGTTGTTAATATTTCCAAGTACGCACCTGGCTCTGAGCCTTGGTATTCTGTTACCGCGATCTGGATATCTATAGACACGTTATTGTCGTTAAATATTTCATCGAGTTGTTTGGTGGCTATATCAGCTGTGACTTTACGGCTGAGTTTACGGGCCTCATCATTAGAAATAGCCGATGTTGTTACAGTGTTTTTAGAGTTCGTCACGTAATGAGTACCTTTGAATGTTGTCTTTAATATTATTTTAAATACTGTCTTTAAATATATGTTATTTGTTTCTGAACGGTTGAGTTAGCATCCGCTGCACCTGACATTCCTTCGTTTCTCGAAAATAAGGTAAGCCAATCTGCATCTTTTGATGACCTAATGCTGGTTGCGCTTGGTAACTACCAAATAAACGATCCCACCAAGGTAAGCAGAAACCGAAATTATGATTTGTTTCACGGCCATTGATCGAGTGATGCACGCGGTGCATATCAGGTGTAACTAAAAAATAGCGAAGATAATGATCCACTTTACTTGGTAATCTGATGTTGCTGTGATTAAACATTGCGGTCAGATTCAATAACATTTCAAATAACACCACGGCTATCACTGGGACACCCAGTGCAATAATAACCACAATTTTGATCAGCATAGATAACACAATCTCAATGGGATGAAAACGGATTGCTGTGGTTAGATCTATATCAAGATCGCTGTGGTGCATCCGGTGTAAGCGCCATAGTACTGGAATTTTATGGAATATTCGGTGCTGAAAATAAATCGCCGCATCAAGCAGTATGATAGACAAGATAACGATTAGTGTATTATTCATTATGTTCGTTTCAGCTATTACAGCGCTTAACCCCCATTGCTGTTGCTGTGCATACAGGGCTGCATCGATAGCAACAAACGGCATTAGCAGTTTTAGCGTGAGATTATTAAGCATTACCATAGCGATGTTATTGCCCCAACGCTGTATTTTTGCAACGGTTAGCGCTCGTTTGGGTTGATAGTGTTCCCATACGGCTAATAATATAAACAAACCAATAAAAGCACCAAGTCGCAGTACATTACTGTTAACGATAAACCAGTCGTTCATCTCTTTTACCTACTGTATTTCTGTTAAGCGTTATTGTGCTGGATAAAAATGACATTGCCAAGTCTAGTTATGACGTTATAAAACAAAATGAAAAAGCAAAATAAAGTACAGTCAGTCTTTATGCTTGGAATAGACATATATCAATTACAAGCAAGTAGGGGGGTCGTAATATAGTCGTAATATTATTACAGTTTGTTATTTTGAGGTACTTATGGATACTATTCCCAGTTTTATGACTGCACAGCATCGCCATTGTGATGATTCGTTTATTGCCACTGAGTCGGCTGTATCGGCAAGTAATTGGCTACAAGCAGATAGCCAATGGTCTATATTTACAACCGATCTTGAAAGCCATTTACAGCAAGAAGAAACGATTTTGTTTCCAGCGTTTGAACAAGCGACAGGTATGACGATGGGACCAACGCAAGTTATGCGTGCTGAACATGCGCAAATGCGTCAATTGGTCGCCGAGATGACGCAGGAATTGTCTGCGCAGAATAAGGATCAATTCTTAGGGTTATCTGAAACTCTAATGATCTTAATGCAGCAACATAATATGAAAGAAGAGCAGATGTTATACCCAATGACGCAAGCGCATCTTCCGGATGCCGCTGCCGTGTTACAGCAAGTTAAAGCATACTAGTTGATGGGAACTAATTACTTGCAAGCAATCGAGCTTGATGTAAGTGAATTACCAGCCCCTGAACCGATGCGTCAAATTTTGCAGGCGTTAGCGGCACTATCCCCTGGCCAGTGTCTGGTCATTTATCACCGTAAAAATCCTGTGCCCTTATACCCTAAATTAACCGAATTAGGTTTTGTCTATAGAGTCGATGTTGAGTATAGCTTGAATGATTCGACGGCATTACGTGATAACCAAAGCAGTAACCATGCGCGTAGCAACGGCAGTTGTGAAGATTTAGCGGTTGTCATCAAGGTTGCTTTTAAAACCGATGAATCGGCATTAGCGTCATTTTCCGAGATGGAATTACAATGAATCTTGCGGGATTGGATTTTGACAATATACCGGCATTTTCAGTGCCTATGCGGTTCTTTTTGGCCGCGCCGGTATTTGCATTTATTAGCGCAGTGATTATAGCCTTTGCAGGGGAGTCTATGTGGTTAACACGCTGGCATCCTGCCACGCTAGCCCTGACTCATGCTATCGTGCTGGGGATTATTTCCATGATCATGTGTGGCGCGATTTTACAGTTATTACCGGTACTGGCTGGTAAATCACTACCAAATGTTAAACTTATTTCAACTTTAACATTGGTGACTGTGTCATTAGGAACATTGTCGTTAATTACGGCATTTTTAGCGAGTATGTTTGGGCTTAACCAGAATCTATTTTTCGCGGTTTCAGGCGTGTCGTTTACATTTGGTTTTGGTGGTTTTATTAGTGCAATATTGTGGCTAATTAGGCAACGAAGTCAGGCTAGTGTATCAATTAATACCATGCGCTTAGGCTTTATTGCCATGTTAGTCGTTGGCATTGTTGCCAGTTTACTCTTGGCTGATTATTTATTCGCGAGCCAATTTAATATCACTAAACATCTTACTGATAACCATGCCAGTTGGGGGCTGATTGGCTGGATCAGTTTAGTGATTATTGGTGTTAGTTTTCAAGTGTTACCTATGTTTCATGTTGCACCCGCATTTCCATTGTGGTGTTCTCGTTTCCTGCCTGGCTTTCTATTTATCGTCTTGTTAGCCCATACGTTAGTGACTTTGGGTATGACACAACTTTCGTTGATTAATATTCCCCTATGGCAAATGACTCAATCCATTTGTGCGGCTTTATTAAAGTTAGGCTTGATGGTATATGCAATAACGGCTATTCATTGTTTATACAGACGTAAGCGAAAAATTAATGATGTAAGTGTAACCTGTTGGTTTATTGCATTATGCTGCTTATTTTTTTGCTGTGCGATTAGTTTAGTGATGAGCTTAGCTACAAATCCAGTGGCGAGTGCTGAGAGCGTGTTATTCAGTTTAGGCTGGTCACCGCTGACATTGGCTTCGGTTTTTATCTATGGTTGGATAATCAGTGTGATCATGGCGATGATTATCAAGATCATACCTTTTTTGGCATACCTGCACTTGCAACGTCAGTGTGGATTTCATATGCAGGCGTTCTCACTGTTGCCTAATATGCATGAGTTATTAAGTAAATCGCGTATGCAGTACTTATTATATAGCCATGTTTTTAGTTTATTAGCGTTGAGCCTCACGTTATATAATCCCGCGAATTATTGGTTATTATCGTTAGCGATAATGGGACAATTTGGATATTTATTGTTTTTGATGGTCAATGTTGCAGGTCGTTATCGCGACAGAGCCAAGGCTATTGATGAGGCCTTATTAACGTAACGCATCAAGCGAATGCCTGATGCGTTAGATAGTTAGGTAATTAAATAGGTAGATAATTAAATAGGTAGATAATTAAATAGTTTTAAGCTGTAAAATTATGATGTAAACAGTACCCAACTATAACCAATAAACATAATTAACAGTACTGCACCAGAAAGGCGACCAAAGCGATAGTTAAGTTTACTGTCTGCTGCGATAGCATCGTCAGTTTGTTGCTCTGGTGTCAAAGCCGAACGACGTTTAGTCACCGCCATGTAGGTCATGGTAAATGAGATAACCATGAATGCTGTCATGATAGATAACATTGGTATATCACGCGTTAATACTTCTGCTGGTAGTTGTAATCCATCACCAATTAATCCTGGGAATGCTAATACACCTAGCAGGTTAAAGGTGTTTGAACCAATTACAGTCGCGAATGCAATTTCAGGCATACCACGGCGAACACCAGCGATAGCAGCAGCTAGCTCTGGTAGGCTAGTACCAAATGCAACAATCGTTAAACCAATCAACAAGTCACTAACGCCCATCGCTTTCGCAAGTTGCACACTGCCCCAAACCATGATCTGTGAGCTGATTAATAGCATGATCAGCATGGCGATAGTTTCAACTAATGCTCGATTTTGGCTTACATCCAAAAACTCTAACTCGTTCTCAACATCATCTGCAGACGATGATTTCGCAAGATAAACACAGTAAAGTGCAAGCAATAAGATCAGGATAAGACTATCCCACATAGTAATAGAGCCGTTTGACATTAACGCGATAGTTGCAATAAGCGCTAGTACTAGAATAGGTAATTCACGTTTAATGAAACGTACTTGAATTACTAACGGCATAAACAGGGCACAAAGCGCTAATACTAAGCCGCAGTTGATGATATTAGAGCCAATAGCATTACCGACAGCAAGGCCTTCAGCCCCATTAAATGATGCAATTGCGCTGACGACTAATTCTGGGAATGAAGTACCAAATGCAATGACAGTCATACCAATAAACATGACTGAAACACCAAACTGTTTGGCTAATGTAGATGAAACTAAGATAAGACGGTCGGCACTTACGGTAAGTAAAATGAAGCCAACTAACACTGCAATGATGGGTAATAATAAAGACATAGGGTTCTCGTACGAGGGCATTTAGACATAAACAAGCGACACCCCGCCCTCGAAAGTAGGTGTTTACTTGTTCAAGTCTCATCAAACTTAGTTTCGGATTATTAATCTCGAACTAGGTTGAATACACCATGACCTGCGGGTCAGTTATGTTGATGTACTCCTTCACGTGCGTGAAGCGACTACTCCCTCGAATAGATTTGCGCATTATAAGACAGAACCGAACTAACGCAAGCAGAATATGTAATTTAATTACATAATAAATTTGAGTGCTAAGTCCTAAGCTGTAAATTGATTTGCACAACAGCATGATCGGTGCTTTCGCTATCACGTTCATAGATAGGATTAATCAAGTGGCGATCATAAGTATGGTAATCACTGACTTCAAAAAGGCTACGCTGATACTCGGCATTAAATTCACATGACAGTAAGATATAATCTAATACTGAGCCTTTATTAAAAAAGTAATGTGTCGGTGGGCGAGGGGCCGGCGTGCTACTTGCGACCGAACCGTTTGCAGCATGTTGATATAAAAACCAGCTATCTTGCAGACTAAATTGTTTAACAATGTCTTGTGCTTGTGGATCTGAATTGAAACGTAACGTATTCATGGTCAGGTGGGATAAAACACCGTCGCGATCATTATCTAATCGGTCGTTAAAGTCACCCATTAACATCATTGGATTATTTGTTGCTAGTCGACGTTGGATCATTTGTTGGAATAATAACGCTGCTTCTGAGCCCCGCTGCATTGATGACCCCCAACTGCCGCACATTTGTTTGGTAAAAGCATCGAGAACGGCTTTGGTTGTGGCTAGTTCATTATCTTCACTTTCTAACATTGGTCGCTTAGATTTAAAGTGCACCACATAACAATCGGTTGTACCTAGGTGTGGTAATTCTATACTGGCGCGCAGGGGCTTGCGACTAAATTGGTATTCCGATGATAAACCCATGCTTACGGCAAGGTCGCTATCTGGCATGACTGCAGCGATAGCTGTTATTGGGTAACGTGATGCTATCGCCACCACTGGACTGCGGAAAATGTAGTCTTCGATAACATCGGCGCTATCAACGACTTCAAAATACGGGTAATCACATTCGGCGGCTAATACTTTTAAAGAATCAGGGCTAAAAACTTCTTGAAAACCGATAACATCAGGCTGATGTTCGGTAAGATAATCTCGTATCCACTTCTGCTTTTTCTGCCATTGTTGCTCGTCATAGATACGATCAAAGTCATAACAAGCAAACGGTGGCTCGATGTAATTGAAAAGATTAAAGGTGGCGATTTTTAGCATAGGTAAGAAATACCAGATATAGAGAAAACAACAGTTAGGGTTATAACAAGCTTAGCAGGATGGAGCAAGTAAGTATTTACGTCATTATGAATGATAAATAATTAACACGATTTTGTGTATTAAATAGCTCATTATTTGACTGTATGTTACTTATTTCATCGGTAGTAAATAGGTACTTCACTGATATATATAAAGTTCATCGAATAATATTATAAATGACTTGGTTTTTATTATTGTAATTTATTGTAATTAACGCGTTGCTTCGTTGTGTTCTTAAACGTGTTTGTTAGACTCCGCCGCTTATTAGTCTTTAGAGGTAGTATGATGAACTATAAAACGCATTTCACAGTCGCAATGACGGCATTTATTGGCAATTCATTTGCTGTGTCAGCCAATGATCATCAATTTACTTCTACAGACTTAGTATCAACCAGCGACAATGATGTTAAGTATATCGTGGGCTTAGATCCTGTTCTGGTCACTTCTACTGCGTTAACTGAACCGGAAAGTGCGTTACTTAGTGTTGAAGAATATGACCAATATGAACGTAACTTTCCTATTTGGGCACAGGAAGCTATCGATTTAGGCCATGAGCTACCAAAGCCATACGGTTTTAGTATGACCTATATGAAAATGGAACAGCCATTGATCGTAGATTCGGTTGCTTTTAGTGGTATCGGTCCTGTTATTGATGAATTTGTTAAAGTCGGCACATCAAACGCGCAACAAGAGTCAGAAACGCTGACATTTCGTGGTGATCTCTGGGTGCTGCCATTTTTAAATGTTTACGGCATTCTCGGATATACCCAAGGCAGTAGCATCGCGGTAGTTAATCCTTTCATTGATATCGGTAGCGGCCTACCTGTAGGTGAATTTCCTTTTGAATTGAATTTTAAAGGGATTACGTACGGGGCTGGGACAACCATAGTCGGTGGCATCGATAATTGGTTTGCGTTGCTGGATGTCAATTACACCAACACCGCATTAGATATATTAGATGGTGAGATTAGCTCGATCGTCGTGTCTCCTCGTGTGGGTTATCGCTGGAAATTTAAAGGCCACGATATGCAGTTGTGGACAGGCGCTATGTATCAGAATGTAGAGCAAACCTTTGAGGGTAATCTTAATGACATCGATATTAACTTACCAGGGAGATGGAGCAATGGTAAATTTAAAGTTGAACAGCACCTTGAAGACAAATGGAATACGTTAGTTGGTGGGCAAGCGGCAATTACTAACAATGTTGATCTGCTAATGGAAGCCGGTTTAGGTACTCGTCGTAGCATGATGGTTAGTCTTGGTTATCGTTTCTAATTACTCAACTCATTTTATGCCATGCATTCTTATTATTTAAGGCTGAGCTATGCCGTCTCATGTAATTCAATTGATTAAATTGTCGGTGCTTGCACTCGGCGCTTTGTTATTAACCGCTTGCAGTCAAGATTGGCAAGTTCGCGCATTACCTACAGATGCTGCTGTCGCAGAAGCATTAACTCCGCAGCCTGATAGACGGGTACTTGCAAGTACCCAGCTGAACGCATTTGCAAGTTTAACCATGCCAGAAGATGTAAGACCTTGTTGTGCTTTTGGTAATGCACAAAAGGTGAAAGTCGGTACAGTACAGGTACCTTTCTTCCGTTATGCCAATACACTCGATGCCAATGATATAGGTCCACATGCTTTTGATGCGGGGTCTTTTAGTTATGTAAAAGCATCGCCAGATGGACGTAGCAGCGGTGAAAATAATGGTCAGATATACACGCGACTTGGTGGATTCATCGACTTAGCGCATGTAAGAGATACTGCAGATAATACTATTATTTTGTTTTATAAAATTTACAAGCGGCTAGGTGAAGACGCAAGAATCGAGTTACCGTCTGAAATAGGCCCGCGTTATATTCAATTAAAAGCTTTTGATATTGAACATCTAGACCCATTACAGCGCTGGAATTTAGCGGCCGATATGGCTGCAAGGTTGGGCTATTTTATGGCGGAATCTCATGAGATTGCACAGTGGCATGGCTATCGCAGTTGGGCACTTTGGTCTGAGGAAGTCTCAGCTTATTCACCTGAAGACATTTACTCAAATATGCTTGGTGCTAAGGTCGCATTGGCGTTAATTAGTAATAATTTAGCCATGAATAAAACCTTGTTTAACCAGCATATGAACACTTGGTTAACGGCAGCAATCAATCAACTTGAACCTGTGACAGCAGCACAAACTAATGCTTTATTTGATGTGATTGACGGCGACTGGTGGGACTCTAATGAACCACTACCAAATAAGTTTATGCTATTAAAGCGTCATTATACCTTGGGTGACGAGCAGTCTCCGTATCTTGTGAATAAACAAGCCGCCAAATCTCATGCTCACTGGCCATTGCTAGCGCCTATTTATGAACAAGAAGAATGTCAGCAAGATGAATGTAAACAAGAGCACCAAGCCAAGCCATTATCACTGCCACGTTATAGCCATGGGGTTGATATGGATGAGAAGGCACAGTTGTGGCTATTTATTGATGACGAATTTAAAGCTAACTTTAGCCATATACCAACTGAAATGTGGTCGAATGGTTTTACTAGTGCTGTATTCTTAGCGTTATCTGAGTATAACCAGGTTGAAGATGACAAACAGTTGAAGGCAAAGCGCTTAGGTGATAATTCATGATACTTAATCGTCCACAGATAAAGTTAGTGTGTTCTAGTCTCTTGCTGCTGATGACTGGACTTAGTACTGCTTACGCCGATACCGATGTAAAAGCAGATAAAGCCAGCTGGGTTGATGAGTTATTAGAGAATCTTGGCGCTGATGGGGAATTTAATCAAGACAAGGTGATCGATTTTAGTGTGTTACCTGGTCCATTTTATAATCCAGAAATGTCATTTGGTATTGGCGTTTCGGCAATCGGACTTTATCAGGTTGATAACGATGATGAGGTAAGCCAATTATCGTCATTGATTATTAATGGTTTTACTTCTGCGAATGGCGCATTGGGTGTTGCTGTTGAAAATAAAACGTTTTTACAGCAAGACTCGTTACGATTTTATGTTGATGCCGTTATTGCTGATGCGCCTGAAGTCTATTACGGCAAGGGCTATCACGATAATAGGCTAAATGTGAACAAGGTTACATTTGATAGCCATCAGTTTTCTCTTGCACCTTCGTTGCGTAAACGTATTTCGACAAAAAGCTTTGTTGGTATCGGTATGGATTTTAGTTATACCGCTACAGATGATATTGATGAAGGTGAGTCGACAGTCGACAGCAGCGTTCTAATTGAAAGTAGCCGCAGTATCGGGGTTAATTTATTAGTCAATTATGATAGCCGTGACAGTGTACTCAGCCCAAGTTCGGGACGTCTTGTTGAGTTAGATACAAACTGGTATCGCCAACATTTTGGTAGTGAAACGGACTTCAATGTTCAATCTCTATTATATAGCGAATACCTAAGTGTAGGGGAGAGTGGGGATGTACTCGCCTGGCAAGTTCATGGCCGATTTACACAGGGCGAAGTACCCTGGGACCAACTGTCCATGTTAGGTGGTGGTGGTTTGTTACGCGGCTATAACTCTGGACGCTATCGAGATGAACAAATGCTATTGGCTCAAGTGGAGTATCGTCTAAACTTGCCTGGTCGCCATGGCATGGTATTTTGGGGTGGTGCTGGTGGACTTGCAGAAAAGGTTGAGCAACTATCAACTGATGAACTATTACCAACAGCGGGTGTAGGTTATCGATTTCAGGTTAAACCCAAAGTTAATCTACGCTTAGATATGGGGTTTGGTAATGGTGATTCGGGTTTCTATTTTAATGTAAATGAAGCTTTTTAACTGCTTTCATTTGAAGGTTGCTTGTTTGTTGTTTGAAGATTGAGCAGTCAGCGAGATATAATTCTGTCACATATT
>Ga0209396_1005580_pt1 | contig 11835 bp, 4 predicted proteins | sample GOMGulsemesocosm_6_FD_184638 | JGI IMG/M metagenome (GOLD analysis project Ga0209396, IMG submission 184638) | Methane-oxidizing microbial communities from mesocosms in the Gulf of Mexico - GOM8C Gulf of Mexico (SPAdes) (version 2) | ecosystem: Environmental > Aquatic > Marine > Cold seeps... | reverse complement strand
TGATTTCTTTTATCGCCAGTCTAGTTTATGGCCTGGTGATAATCGTTGCCTTTATTGCTGCAATTTCTCACTTAGGCTTTAATACAACGTCGTTAGTAGCAATTGTGGGTGCGGCCGGCCTAGCTATAGGCTTGGCTTTACAGGGGTCTTTATCAAATTTTGCTTCGGGTATATTGTTAATTTCATTAAAACCTTTTAAAGCCGGAGATTTTGTAGAGATTGCAGGCACCGCCGGTGTAGTTGAGGAAGTTCATGTTTTTTCAACACAGTTAAGAACTGGCGATAACAAAACCGTCATTATTCCTAATGGTGGCATTACCAATGGCACTATTACCAACTATTCAGCCAAACCAACTCGAAGAGTAGACTTGGTTATTGGAGTTGGTTATAACGCAGATTTAAAACAAACTAAACAAATACTAAATGATGTAGTTAGTAGCCATGATTTAGTATTAAAAGACCCAGCTATCACCATTGGTGTTAGTGAATTAGCCGATAGCTCGGTAAACTTTGTCGTTCGTCCTTGGGTAAAAACACCTGACTACTGGACCGTACATTTTGATTTGTTAGAAGCAATTAAAATAGAATTAGACAAAGCTGGCATTGAAATTCCATTCCCACAACTTTCTGTACATGTTAATCAAGAGACCAAAAATGAACAATAAATTAGCAATCGCTGCCCTTTTCGGCGGCTTATCACTTAATGCTTTTGCTGAAGAAGCACAAGCGCCGAAAGATCCATTAACTATGTCTGCCGAGTTAGGCGCATTATTTAAATCTGGTGATACTAAAAGTACAGACATAAAAGCCGGCTTTGATGCAGACTATGAAAAAGATTTATGGCGTAGCTCATTACGTTTCGACCTACTTGCACGTAAAACTGAAATTGAAGACGATAATGGTGAGCAGCACTCAGAAACCACAGATCAAAAGTGGAAGTTAGTACTGCAAACAAACTACACAATAGACACTGAACGTTCAAACTATGTATACGGCAATGTGTCATATGACGATAATCGTTTTGGTGGCTTCGAGAGTCAAAGTTCTGTTTCTGCTGGTTGGGGTCGTCGCTGGTTTGAGAGCAAAACAGGTTCTTTCGATGCTGATATTGGTCCGGGTTATAAAAGAGATGTTGCTCGCTCTAAAGATGCCAATGGTAATGAGATTACTGAAAGCGAAGGTGCATTCATTGTTCAAGCTCAAGCACTCTATATTCGTAACTTAAATGAACACGTTGAATTTAGGCAATTATTTGTCGCAAAGTATGCAACACAAAGTGGTGAAAATAGTAACTACCAAGCGGAAAGCTCGTTAACCACTAAGTTAATTTCAACGCTCCAATTAAAATTTAGCTTTAAAGTTGATCACAATACTGAAGTTGAAGACGGTAAAGAAAATACTAATACCCAAACAGGTATCACTTTAGTTTATAGCTTCTAATTATCACTACCTTTACTTAGTTTAATTAAGCTGAGTATGACCTAGCCTACGATCGTTTATTTAATTATCGTAGGCTAGATTTTATTATCTACTTAAATTGATAAGTAACCGAAAGATAGTACTGATTTTCATCTTCAACTAAGTCAGTGAAAGTATTTTTATCTTCATACCAAGAAAACCCAGCCTGCACAGTTAAACCATCAAGCAATGGCGTCATGTTTTCTGCTATAGATACATTCATCTCAACACCATAAGCGGCAAGAGAGTCATTATCATCTGCTTCATGCTGCAAGTAAAAAAATGTAAAACCTTCTACCTCTACTTCGACATTATGCTGCTGAAAATGAAAACCTGTTTGCCATGCAAGTGGAACTCTTGGGTCTACTTTATGGCTCGTTAACACTTGGCTCGTTGTTGTCGCTAATTGTCCCCCCTGCGTCAGTAACGCATAAAATGGCGTATCGTCATCAACTTCGCTATCTTGGTAACTGTACTGTAATGCATAGTCTGTATGACTAACAAAAGCACCCAGTCCAAAATCATTTCTTTGCCACTTATGTTTATCTTGTTGAGTGCTTTCATAGTCTATTAATGCGGCATTCAGGGAAAAACCATAGTTAATTCTGCCAATATTGTTCTGAAAGTCATACTCACCTTGTACTCGATAGTGGTTAATTTCATCGTCTGCTTGAGTTTGTAAACTTTCAGAAAAGTAGTCAATTTCATCACGCCCCACACCCAGCTGTACTTTCAATCGATTCTTGTCTGATAGCATCAATGTTTTCGCAACATCAATATTAAATAATTGATTCGCACGTTTGAAAGAATCATTTTCATATTCGCTATCGATGAATTCTGCAAACCACTCGATATTTTCCCAGTTACTTTTAACAGAGATAGCTGTACTTTCTTGTTGGTCACCAAAAGTAGCAGCTGCTTGCCAACGTAACCGTCCTAATGGATCACCACCACGAATAACTAAGTCTGCACCACTATCTTCATCACTCGCGTAGCCTGTAACCCAGCCAGTCATAAGAGCTGATTGTGGGCCTATACCGTAGTTTTTTGTTTCAAAATCGTTTGCCAAATTTATTTTTGGTACCGCTTTATCGAACGATAATAGTTCGTATTTTCCTGATGGCAGCTTTTGCTCTGCGATACTTTCATTAAGTGCTTGGCTATACGTATCTTGACCTTGGCTCGTGGTCGACAAGTATATTAGCTGGTCATTAATGGTAAAAGCATTGGTGGCAAGTTTGTCTCCTTGGGTTAGCTGCTGCCAAGAATTATTCTCTGGTTGTAAACGATAAACATCAATCGCAACATTTTCTTTAATACCTAGGCTTACTTCTTGAGTATTATTGCTATGGCTTTGTGAAAAATATAAACCGTCCGCTTGCCAACGTAAATGCGACGTATAATTTCCAGAAAACGGTAGGTTGACGACTTGCCACTTTTGACTTGTTAATTGGTAAAAATGAATTTGCCATTGCTTTTCATGAATTGCCATTAACGCGAGTGTTTTTCCGTCAGGACTTAACGATAAGTTGTCCATAGGTTGATTAAGTCTTTTACTGTCAAGTGCTTGGTAACTACCGTCAGCCAGTGAAACTTTTATCAGTTGATTAAAACCAGCAAAGTGCGAAGTCGCAATCACAGACTTTTTATCTGGAGTAAGGGTAAAGTCATGAACACGCAAAGATTGGGTTATTTTTTCAACCTTGCCCGTTGCTAATTCAACCTTCACTAATTCAAAACCTAACTCTTGATTATCTTGTAACTGCGATTGTAATAACAAAACATGATTGTCGTCTAACCAACGCGCTTGTCGCCATCGAGATTTTTTCGTTGGCTTAATCACAACATCAGCTTCGCGATCAAATACTGCAGGCATGCTATTAGCTACATCATATTTATCGGCTTCAAGCAGCTTTTTATTATCTTCGATAAATTCATTTTTCGCTTTAGTATTTTCTTCTAAAGAAAAAATACTCAGTGTTGTATAACCGTCTGAGTCGACTTCAAGTTGCAAGAATTTGTCTTGTTGCGGTGAAGGCTCACTACTGATCACTTTAAAACTATTTTGTTGCCACAAACTTCCTGTGTTATTGCTTGAAAGTTGTCTTTGTTTAGCGGATACCGTTTGTTCAACGACAAACTTTTTATACAAGGTTCTTGGATTATCTAAAAATAGGCCAGTAAAAGCGCTATCAAAATTACGATATTGTTTAGCGGTTGAACGCTTCCATAATTGCTGTAATTTTTCTTGTCCATAGTTTGCCTGTAGCCAAAATAAAAATGCGCTACCTTGATTATAAGCCATGCGATTACCTTCATAGCTGCTGCTACCATTTAAGGCATCATAACTAGGTAATTGGCCTTCAGTGGCCCATTGTTGCAACATCGCTTTAATGTAATCACTATTTACTCGCCCTTGATCAGTATATTCTGTTTCGATGACAGTAGCGTATCCTTCTGAGACCCAACGTGGATAACGGGAAAGGTTTAATATGTCTGATTCTAGTAAACTTGAATCTAAGGTTGAACGCCAACTGCGACTTGGCTCAGACATATGTATTTTGTGAGTTAGTTCATGACTTATCACTAAATCTAACCAGTCATTATATGAGCCAAGTGCTTCTTCTGAACGAGGGGAACTGGTAAATACTTTAACTATTTTTCCCGCGGTTAACGAAATAGCATAACCATTCGCTTGATGAAAGTCGTCGCCAATAAGGAAATCTAGTTTGTCGTTTTGTTCAAAACCAACCCGGCCACTAACATCAGCATAAATAGGCTCAAACTTACTAGCTACTTGTTGAGCAAATGCTTGGTAGTCTTTATGGAAATGAATGCGTGCATGCTCTGTTTCAATAGTTTGTAATGAATCCTCTGCTTGAACTTGAAGAGAAAAAAATGATGATACTAGGGTACTACCTAGTGTAGCTAAAAGTGCGAGCGTTATTTTATTCATTAAAGTTTATTCTTCCTTTGGTTTCTTATTAACTGTTTATCAGCAATAAAGAGTTAGTCTTTCTTTTAACAATTTTATTACAAAGAAAAGATAATAATGTTTATAAATTGTGAGTAATACGTCAATAAAGGTAAGTTAAACTGATAATGATAACCATAAGTACATCCTGTATTTTGTTATTCATGCCCATCCATGGCACCGCGACATACGGTACATCCTGAACGTCGTCGCTCATTGCCATCCATGGCACCGCGACATACGGTACATCCTGAACGTAAAAAGCCGCTTGGAGTAAGCGGCTTTGAATCTACTTTAGAATGAACATTCTAAGCTATAACTAGAAATCGTAACGAGCTGTAAATAAGAAACTACGTGCAGCTTGGTAGCTTGTAGCATTACCATAGTTAGGATTTTTCGAGCCAATAGTTTTATCAAACTCAGTCATATCGTTGTAACTTGATGCTGTATCAGCATCAAGTAAATTAAATACTTTAGCAGATAATCTAACTTGCCCAGTTTCACCAAGATCAATGTTGTAGTTAACGCTCATATCTAGACTAGTGATCCACTTGCCGTGACCACCAGCGCCACGAGACGATGGTTGGCCGTCAGCGTAGAAGTTATTACGGTCCCAATCTTCACACCAAGTAATGTTCTTATCTGGCGCACATGAATCAACATCTTTTGGATGATAACCTAGAATATTACGAGCACGACCTTCTTGAGCTAATAAAATTAAACCAATATTCAAATTCTCAGTAAAGTCATAAGTACCAAATACTTTAAATTTATGTGGGATATCGTTCGAAGTTCTCCCATATGAATGGTCGGTAAATTCAGGACTATCAAATGAACCAGACCAACCTGGATCAGCTTGTGAATGCGTTCCACTCACTAAACCTTCAGTATTACCTTCCGATTTAGAGTAAGTATAAGAAGCTTGTAAAGTTGAATTATGAGTTGGCTTCCCTTCTAAAGTGAACTCAAGTGCTTGATATGTTCTTTCAGCTTGTGGTAAACCGATATAATCAGCAGACCAGGTTACACCTTCACCACTGCTTATAGTTCCGTCTCCATCTTCGTCATATGACAAATGAGCTGAAGAACCCGGGTTGATTACAAAACCTACCCATGAGCTACTAATATCCCAATTAGGGTCTAATTTAGCTGCTTCATCAGGATTCTCTTCCATCCACTTGCTTAGAACAAACTTCATGTTTGTATCTTCAATTGAAGATTTAAGGTCTTGATAAACATATCTAGCACCTACAACCCAGTTTTCATTTAACTCATGTGTAACAGCAATAGAAATTTCATCGCTATACATAGGGTCAAGATCAGCATCAACTAATGTTTCATGAGGCTGAGTGAAAGTACCGTCGCCGTAGTTAAGTAAGTACATTGACTCTGGGTTAGTTGGTAAACCATTTGCGCCAAGCTCATCAAATTTTGCGTAATCATATTGGTTAGTCTCACCTAATGTCATTCGTACACTAGTATTAGGAGAAATTGGCATGAAATAACGACCATAGTTAATTGATACTTTAGTAGTACCATCGCCATTAACATCCCAAATTGCGCCTAAACGTGGTGCCCATTGGTTATTCATATCTGCATAAGTATCTCCTTCACCCGTTTCTGATTCGAATGAGCTATTACGTATACCAATATTTAATGTTATTTCATCAGTTATATTCCAGGTATCTTGAATATAAATAGCCGTATTTGTTGACTCTGCTGTACCAACCCGATCGTACTCACGAGCTCTATAGTAGTCATCACCAGCCGAAATACCCGTTACTGCCGCTTGTCCTAAATCATCTCTATTACCGTTGATCCAATCTAAAGTTCCTTGGCTCATTACACGATATTCATAAGTTTTACCGTCTCCCGCGTAAGCAATATTGTCGCTGGTTTCAACAACTTCTTGGCTATAGCCAAAACGAATAGTATGCTCGCCAATTTCCCAATCTAAATCTAAGCGAAACTGTGTACGTTGATCATCGCGTAACTCTTGTTTGTAATCGCCAACCCAGGCACCTACTTTTTCCCATCCCCAATTATCACGTCTATCCCAGATAGGTGATTGGTCAGCCGTAGGGTTAATAGAATCTGAAGTCTGCTCAGTAACACCATAAATAGCATTTATAGTTATTTCATCAGTAATAATACCGGAGTAATTTACTGACCACATTGAACCGCCTCGAGTAGACTCGTTTGGCGCTGAAAACTTATCATCACCCGTTGAACGTGTTGAACGAGAATTCTCCCATTCATTATTTAATGCAGTAATGCCAATGTTATGCTCATCATTAATAAGCCAGTCAACTTTAGCTAACCAATAATCGGCTTGATTATTAATTTTAGTATATTGTCTAGTTTCAATGGTATTTGCGTTAGCGTATTCACTTTTTATATCTTGAGGATTAAAGATACCGTAGAAAAACAAAGTATCTTCGATGATGGCACCACTAGCATAAACATTGTAACGAGTTTCCTCGTAATTATTATCTCCATTGTTGCTTATCATGATTGGGTCAAATGGGTAGTTACCATCATCGTCAGACTGTAAACTGTAACCCCAAGTATCTGGCGATTGAGACGCCAGACCGCTCGGAATATAATCAACTGTGACCCCAAATTTAAATTCGTTACCACCTGATTTTGTAACTAAATCTGTTACCCCTCCGATAAACTGACCGTATTCAGCTGATACACCACCTGTGACGATATTTGTTTGTGCTATTGCTTCCCATGGAAGATCGATATTTCCAAGGCCTTTTCGGATATCGGTTATGTTTAAACCGTTTAAGAAGAAGCCATTTTCAGCAACTGATGACCCATTAAAAGAAGCGCCACGACCATAGTCAGAATTTGGATCTGCCGCTAAAGATGAACCAGGCGCTAATAATGCGACAGAAGTAAGGTCTTGCCCAACAGGTAATCTTATTAAGTCTTCGCTCGTTAGAACGATTTGTGTAGTTGAACTTTCAAAATCAACCATTTGTACATTTGAGCCAGTAACGCTAATTCTTTCTACGCCTTCTTCATACATAGAAATATTGTATTTCGCTGAACTACCCGCTTTAACAACAACTTCTTGCTCTTCAACTGTTTCATAACCATTCTTTCTGAAAGTAACAGTGTATTTACCAATAGGAAGTGCCTTTAGATTAAAGTCACCTTTTTCATTTGTGGTAGTGGTACGTGTAAGACCTTTACTTTGGTGCTTCAAGGTAACTTGTACATTAGAAAGTGTAGATCCTGCTTCCACAATTACATGACCAATTAGAGCGCCACTTGTTTTGTCTGCAGCCATAGCGGCTGGCATTGAAAACATTAACGCTGTACCTATAGCAAGTGCCATTAGTGTTTTTTGTGGTTTAAAACCACTATTTTTAGAATTCATATTATTTCTCTCTTAATGATACGTGCACTGCACGTAAATTACTGTTGATTACAGCTTATATTTATTGATGCGCAATATATTGTATACAATATATTGCGTTCGAGTATATTGTACAGAATGACAACAATCAACGATCGTTTATCAGATATAGAGATAAAGTTGTAACAAAGGATAAACACAATAAGCTGTGAATTGTATATACAAGGGAGAAACTTCCGGATTATAAATGGCTTAGACCACCCTTGACCGAATAAAAATCAAAACCAAAAACATCTTCTTATTTACAAAAAAACATTAGAGAAACGACATATTTTTACAAGCGGTTTAATTTTACATCTATTTCATATGGTAAAAAATAGTATTTTTAAACGACAGTACGTGTAAATAACCATTTATTAATCATTTATTCGAATTATGCACATAATGATTTCAACTTAGGTTCTGAGAAGTGTGAAGACCTAAATATCACTTATAGGAGGTATTATCTAAAGGATGATTTAGGGGATATATAACCAAATTGTTATGAGGTGATTGAGGGGAATTCATTTTTTATTGTGGAAAAGTAGCAAAAAATGGATAGGGGTTATACTGGTTATTTACTTGTGTTCGAACGAACTCTCCGATTATGCATTTAAAATAATATGGTTTTAACAAAAAAGCCTTAGCATTTTTACATGCTAAGGCTTTTGTTATTTACAGTAATTGTAGGGAGTTTATTCCCATTCAATCGTCGCTGGCGGCTTACCAGATATATCGTAAACAACACGAGATATACCGTCAATCTCATTAATTATACGGTTCGATACTAACCCTAAAAAGTCATAAGGTAGATGTGACCAACGCGCAGTCATGAAGTCAATTGTTTCAACACAACGTAATGATACAACCCAGTCGTATTTACGCGCATCACCCATAACACCCACAGATTTCACCGGTAAAAATACAGTAAATGCTTGGCTTACTTTGGTGTATAAGTCATGGTTGTGTAATTCTTCAATAAAAATAGCATCTGCACGACGTAATAAGTCAGCATATTCTTTTTTCACTTCACCTAATATACGTACACCTAAACCAGGACCTGGGAATGGGTGACGGTAAAGCATGTCGTATGGTAAACCCAGCTCTAAACCGATTTTACGTACTTCATCTTTAAATAATTCACGCAATGGCTCAACTAAACCTAACTTCATGTAATCAGGTAAACCACCCACGTTATGATGAGATTTAATCACATGTGCTTTACCCGTAGCAGATGCTGCTGACTCAATCACGTCAGGGTAAATAGTACCTTGTGCTAACCATTTAGCATTTTCTAACTTGTTAGATTCTTCTTCAAAAACATCGATAAATACATTACCGATAATTTTACGTTTTGCTTCTGGTTCACTTTCATCGGCTAAACGATCTAGGAAACGATCTTCAGCATCAATCTTAATGATATTTAAACCAAAGTGGTCACCAAACATGTCCATAACTTGTTGGCCTTCGTTTAAACGAAGCAAGCCGTTATCAACAAATACACACGTTAGCTTATCACCAATAGCACGTTGTAATAACATGGCAACAACTGATGAATCTACACCACCTGAAAGACCAAGAATAACTTCGTCGTCACCTATTTGCTCTTTCATTTTAGCAACAGCATCATCAATAATTGACGCCGAGGTCCACAACTTTTCACATTGACAAATTTCAACAACAAAGTTTTCTAAAATACGTAAACCTTGCTTAGTGTGTGTTACTTCAGGGTGAAACTGTACCCCGTAGAATTTTTTCTCTTCGTTGGCCATTGCGCCATAAGCACAACTTGCTGTTTGTGCAACGGTAACAAAATCTTCTGGGATTTTCGAGACTTTATCGCCATGGCTCATCCAAACGTCAAGTAAAGCATTACCGTTATCACCAATGCTGTCTTCAACATTATTGAATAACGCAGATTTAGCAATTAACTCAACAGCAGCATAACCAAACTCTTTGTGGCTTGAACTTTCAACGCCACCACCAAGTTGCTCAGCCATTGTTTGCATACCGTAACAAATACCTAAAACGGGTACGCCTGCTGTGTATACATACTCAGGTGCACGAGGAGAGTTGGCCTCTGTTACTGACTCTGGGCCACCCGCAAGAATAATACCTGTAGGATTAAAACCTTTTATTTGCTCTTCTGTTACATCCCAAGACCAAAGTTCACAGTAAACGCCAATTTCACGTACGCGACGTGCAATAAGCTGAGTGTATTGAGAACCAAAATCTAATATTAGTATGCGGTGATCATGAATGTCTTTACTCATGGTTGTTTTCCTACTTTATTTAACTATTTATAAATGAACAGGCTGAGTTGTTATCTCAATGAGATGTCAACTCAGCCTGCTTGAATTTTTTGTTTTATTACATCAATAAAAGCGTAAGAATGTTTGTAGTCACACAAAGTTGAGAATATTTTAGCTCTAGTTCAAGGCGCTAGCGCGGAGTTGACGATAGTCAATGAGCACTTGCAACGCCGAAATCGAGCTTAAATAACTCAACCGAATTTACTACCCCATTCTATAATTTGGTGCTTCTTTGGTAATGGTCACGTCATGTACATGAGACTCACCCATGCCTGCTGAAGTTATTTTCATAAATTCAGGTTTAGTACGCATAGTCTCAATATCTTTAGAACCCGTTAGGCCCATAGAAGAACGTAAACCACCCATTTGTTGATGGATAATTGCTGAAACAGGACCTTTATAAGCAACACGTCCTTCAATACCTTCTGGTACTAATTTGTCAGCTTCGCCTTCAGATTTTTGGAAGTAACGGTCACTAGAGCCATCTTTTTGCGCCATAGCACCTAAAGAGCCCATGCCACGGTATGACTTGTAATAACGACCTTGGTAAAGTTCTACTTCACCCGGCGCTTCTTCAGTACCAGCAAACATACTGCCAACCATTACACAATGAGCACCAGCAACCAGTGCTTTAGCAATATCGCCAGAGAAACGAATGCCGCCATCAGCAATAACAGGGATCCCTGTACCTTTCAAGCCTTCAACTGCATTTGAAATAGCGGTTAATTGTGGTACACCAACACCCGTTACAATACGTGTAGTACAAATTGAACCTGGGCCAATTCCTACTTTAACAGCATCAACACCGGCATCAGCCATAGCCTTTGCACCAGCAGCTGTTGCTACGTTGCCTGCAATAATCTGTAAATCTTGATATTTATTACGTGCTTCTTTCACACGGTCTAATACACCTTGTGAGTGCCCATGTGACGTATCAATTAATAGTACATCAACACCAGCCTCTACAAGTGCATCGATACGTTCATCAGTACCAGCACCGACACCAACAGCAGCGCCAACACGTAAACGACCTAACTCGTCTTTACATGCGTTCGGCTTATTTTCTGCTTTTTGGTAATCTTTAGCTGTGATCAAACCAACAAGTTTGAAAGCATCATCAACTACTAATATTTTTTCAATGCGATTTTCATGCATCAAACCTAGTATTTCTTCTCGAGCTGCGCCTTCTTTAACCGTTACCAATTTTTCTTTCGGTGTCATTAATGAAGAAACAGACTTGGTTAAGTCTGTTTCAAAACGCAAATCACGCCCTGAGATAATACCAACCAAATTTTGGTTTTTATCAACAACAGGGAAACCTGAAAAACCTAATTCATCAGCTTTGTGCATGACTTCTTCAATGGTGAACTCAGCACTTACCGTGACCGGGTCTGAAACAATACCGCTTTCATATTTCTTAACTTGAGAAACATTTTTCGCTTGTTCTGCAATGGTCATATTTTTATGAATAAAACCTAAACCGCCTTCTTGCGCTAATGTAATAGCGAGACGAGCTTCAGTAACTGTGTCCATGGACGCAGAAATCATAGGTACGTTTAAGTTGATTTTACGGGTTAATTTAGTTTTTAAATCAGCCGTGTGGGGTAGAACTTTCGAATGGGCAGGTACAAGTAGTACATCATCAAAAGTTAGTGCTTCTTGGGCAATTCTTAGCATCGCAA
>Ga0209396_1005579_pt1 | contig 11835 bp, 8 predicted proteins | sample GOMGulsemesocosm_6_FD_184638 | JGI IMG/M metagenome (GOLD analysis project Ga0209396, IMG submission 184638) | Methane-oxidizing microbial communities from mesocosms in the Gulf of Mexico - GOM8C Gulf of Mexico (SPAdes) (version 2) | ecosystem: Environmental > Aquatic > Marine > Cold seeps... | reverse complement strand
CATTATCATTCTTTGAAAGTGACCATGGGATATTAGACGCAGGCAAAGGTTATATTGTTGCAGTTGATCGACCTGAACGTTCAGACAGTGTGACTTACTCATTAAACTACGATGGTGACAAACTCAGTACTACAGCTTCATTTGCTTATACTCAAGTTGATCATTTAGCTTCGTTATATCATGACGAAGCCGGTACACCTGTGCTTGGTCAATTAGAAGAAACAGCATCAGTAACGGCACTTGATGTTGCTATCAATTATCAAGTTTTTGTGCAATGGTCTTTATCATTAATTGCTGAGCAATATGATTATGATGAGACATTTAAAGCTTCATTTGCAATAGCACCGGCTGAGCAAAGAATGACATTAAGTTCAGATTGGGACTATAAGGGCTGGGATATCATTGCTTCAACTACATGGGTTGCAAGTCGTGACTTATCTGATTATGGATACGTTGGTTATAACAAAGATGATGGTACAGAGCTGAAGTCTACACAAGCGGACTCTTATGTAACTGTTGATTTAAAGGTAATTAAAGCGCTATCTGACAAACTTAAAGTATATGTTGGTGCTACAAACTTGTTTGACTATAACCAAGTAACAGATATGGATAGTCCATTAATGTTTCATGATGAAGGAACATATGATGTTGTATATATTTATGGACCTTTACGAGGTAGAAGTGCGTATGCTGGTTTGAAATACGAGTTTTAAAAAATGTTTAAATACCTTTTTATCGGTTTATGTGCATTTGGCTTTTATGCCAATGCACAAGGCATTTACCAAGAACAAATGCAACGTATTGATATCAGCAGTCAAATTCCTCATACTTTGAGTGATTATGCTGGTTCACCATTGTTAACTTCATTTTTTATGCCTAATTGTCGTTGGTGTCTACGGCAACATAAAGTTCTGAAAAACTTACAAGCGAGATGTCCAAAACTACAAACAGTTATGCTTGGGGTGCAAGGCTCAAAGCAAAAATTAAAACAGGAATTGAAAAGAGAGCGTAATGAATTTCCAGCATATATTGCAAGTAGAAATATTATTAATGCGATAGGTTCAAATAGCCCAGTACCTATGATGCTCATATTTAATACACAAGGAAAGCTAGCTTTTAAAACAATAGGTTATACACATGAGAGTAAACTGATGGAGCTACTTAATACTCATGATGTAATAGCGTGTGATGGATAAACCTATGTTTGTAGCCAAATATTTAAATACATATATGGGTAGTAGGCATAGGCTTTGTAAAATATTAAACTTTAATTAGAAAAGTACTGCTGTGTGCCATGTGCATTTACTGCTTTATCGAATCGGCGCATGGCAAGCATATAAGCTGCATCTCTCATGCTGACTTTCTCATTTATTGATATATGCCAAATTTCATTAAAAGCATCCTCCATAATAGTCGCTAATTTATTATGTACTTCAGGTAAGGACCAATAATAACCGTTTTTATTTTGCACCCATTCAAAATAGCTAACTGTAACACCACCTGCATTAGCCAAAACATCAGGGATCACAGTAATCCCTTTTTGTTGAATAATATGATCAACTTCACCAACTATGGGTCCATTGGCGACTTCTACTATATTTTTTGCTTGGATATTATTAACATTTTTAGATGTGATCACACCATCTAGTGCCGCAGGGATTAAAATATCAACATCAAGTTCAAGTAACTGCTCATTAGTGATAACATCATGATCTACAAGTTCACATACCGAATGTTTGCAATAAAGGGCTGTAATACGATTTGTTTCTTGTTTGCCTTTGTAAATACTTTCAACATCAAAGCCTTTATGGGAATAAATACCTCCTTGAGAGTCGCTGATAGCCACAATGTTATAACCATCATCATGTAGTAACCTTGCAACATGATAACCCCCATTACCAAATCCTTGTACTGCTACAGTTTTATTTTTTGGATCCCAATGGTTTATCGATTCAAGTTGTTTAATACATAAGTATGCGCCTCGACCTGTTGCATCATCTCGACCTAAACTCCCACCAAGGCTAATTGGTTTTCCGGTGATCACCCCAGGTGCTTTTACTCGTTTTATAGTTTCGTATTCATCCATCATCCAACCCATAATTCTGGCATTGGTATATACATCAGGTGCTGGAATATCAGTGTCAGGGCCAATAAAATCAGCCATTGCACGAACATAAGCTCTTGAAAGTCGTTCAATTTCCATGGCGGAAAGCTGCTTTGCATCTACAGTTATACCACCTTTACCGCCGCCGTAGGGCAGACCAACAATAGCGCATTTTATAGTCATCCATAATGCCAATGCTTCTACTTCTTGGCGATTTACATCTGGATGGTATCTGATGCCGCCTTTTGAAGGACCGAGTAAATTATTATAACGGCAGCGGTAGCCTGTGAAATATTGTGTTGAGCCATCGTCCATCCGTACTGGTAAACTCGCTGTGAGTGTTGCATGTGGATGCATAAGAGAGTCTATAACGTCTAAACTCACATTGGCTTGTGAACCAATGCGCTTTACACGTTCAATGGCATCTTTAAAAATATGATCTGACATAGGCTTCCTATATATTACTTAATAAAAGATAAATATATGGCTTTGTAATTAGCCTAGTTCAATTTTACTTTTTTAGGATTAAATATTATTGGTAATTAATTGTTCTAACACGTATTCATTAGAGAATTTTAAGTTATATAATCCGTTTTCAAGAGAATATAACTTAGTATTCAGGTTTATAATTGTTTATTTGATATTGCTAATAACGCAGATAATTGAGTTTTTAAAATAGGGTGCTTTGTAATCGCAAGCTTCTCTTTAATAATTGCTTTTTGGCTTGCTGTTAAAGGTGTGTGAGTGTCCGTAAAACTATTTACTAAAGCTTCAATCTCCTTAGGATTGTTACTTGTACTTGCATAATCAATAAGACGATCTTGATATTTAGTATCTTTTGATAATATTTTTAAAGCACCTATGTTTACCTCTGCGTTTTCATGCCCAAGTATATTTAAAACCTGTTTATTTAATTTATTAGAACCTGAATTATTAATCGCTAATAGCGTCATTGTCGGTTCATTTGAATTAATAAGTTGCTCTGTTAAATACTGTTCAACTTCAGTGGCTAGATTCGGTGACGCTTTTGCAACCGTGCCTAAATTTAATAAGGCTGTATTTGAGTATTGATGGTTTTTGTTCTCAGCGACTGATTTTAAACTTGTAAAGGTATAATCACTTGCGTTAACGACTCGTGCTAAAGACATTATAACTCTTTGCTGGTTTTCAGACTGTAAATCTGGGTGTTCAAGTAAACTTATTAAGCTTATCTCTGCTTTAAGTGTATTTGATTTTTGTAGCGCATATATTAGTGCTGACGCATTAGGATTATCATTTAATAAATTCAATAGTTTATCTGTATCATAGTTTTCACTCAAATAGCGTCCAATCTCAGATATAAAACTTTCATTTTGCATATTGTCTTTTAAGTGTGATATCGCATTAAATAACTCGGTTTCATTTAATATTTCACTTTTTTTATTTTGCATTAAATTAATACCAGCAATTGTAGAATTTGCTTTAAGGTCATAACTTAATTTTTGGAATTCAGTATTCGAATCGATTAAAGTTACTTCCATTTCTTGTTGTAATTTTAATATATGAATATCATTTTTATATAAATTTTGGTTAGTAGAAACCAGTTTAATTATATTGTTATTGTCTCCAAGTGATATTTTCCAATCTTCACTTTCATTTACTCTTTGTAAATTTAAATCGGTATTAAAGTATTGTTTACTTACAACTGAACGCGTGATGGTATTTTCATTTCTTTTATAGCGATATTGAGTTGTATTTGTAGCGCTAGTAATTTTTAGAGGTGCGTCTAAGTGAAATGAAAGTTGCTTTAACAAAACGTTAATTGCGTTAGCTGGGTGTTCTGGGGTTAAGCTCAATAAATTGATATTTTCAAATACAAATTTATTGTATTGAAATTTAAATGGAATGTTGTTGGACAAAGTAACTGTATTTGAATCTTTACCCATTGAACTGACAATTTTTCCATTGCTTATCTGTCCAAGGAATTCGTTGTTGACACCTTTGGGTGTTAATAATAGTTGACCATTAAAACTTGAATGATGAGTTAGTTTTTCATCTGTCGATAATGTTGTTTTAATTATAAAATTGAATACGTTTAAGTTATTATTGGTAAAAAGATCAGGTTCAGAAACTACAGTTTGTTTAAATTTAGACTTAGTAGCAGAGGGCGCTTTCTCGGTTTTTAAAGCAAAGTGAAATAATAAAGCCGTTATAAAAACAAGTGCTATTATTTTAAAAGTTATTTTCATTAATTTGTTCCTATAAAAATAGCGAAGATAATCTTCGCTATTAGATTTAGTTAGCTAAATTTGTTCCCAGGCAGGACTAGCATATTCAAAAAAAGTTCGCTCATAAGTGTATATAGGATCCCATTTCATTAAATTGGCACTGAAATATAATAATCCCCAAAGTTTCTTACAATATGCTTCTAATTTTCCATCTCCGCCAGATAGCTTCCCTGTTACTTTTAATTCTAAAAATCCTTCTTCATGTATACCGTCATCTTGCTCTACACGGCGAATTCCAGCTTCCATATATCCCTTTGCTTGTACTTTGACGATATTGAATTTACCTTTTACGCCAGCCTCTGCAATACCATGTCCAAAGGTTGTATATGCCGCACCAGAAATTTGACCTCCAACATAAGGTGCCACTGACGCATATACATAATCAGGATTTCTAATACCATTAGGCGTAAATGGTTGATCGTTATTATGGCCTCCAATTACACCACCAGCAGTAAATTCAGCCCCAACTTCAACGCCTACACCAAACTTAACTCCTACCTGAAATAAACCAAGTGGATCGAGAGGAACAACAATTTTGGGTTTGATAACATCAGGTATAAGATCAAAATAATGACTAATTGGATAGGTGATAGATGCATCAAGTAAATCATCGCAATTAGGCTTAAATACACTAACAGTATCTTCTCCAACCTCTAAATTAAACGACATTCCTTGTGTACAATCTGATTTAGCAGGATTAAATTCAAATGAGATTGAACCAACACCTATTTTCATGGTGCGATCATGCAATTTAACCCAATTACCAGCACTATACGATCCTGAAACCCCACCAGAATTTGTATTATCAGTATATAACCAAGTTTTTTGATTTCTATGTTGTAGGACGTTGTCTAAAACATTGTTTTTTACAGCATACCTTGTGTTTTGCTCTACAGTTCCTGGATTTGAATAAATAGAGGCATGGATAAGACTTGACTGTAATAAAGCTAAGCCTAAACATAATGTTTTAATATTCACAATAAACTCCTAATTAAGTGGTACCTGTATTTGGTACTGCAGGGAGAGTATAATGAATATATGTCATTTTTATTAAATTAAAACAGTCTCTAAGATATAATCTCAGATTTTTTAAAGTTAATCACATAGCGGTAAAATTGATAAATGATATTTTAAGAAGTTTAATTATATTTCTGAGCTTTATCGGAAATAAGGGGGCAGGGTTAAGAAGCTAAATAACATTAATTTTCAACTTAATGCTATATTGAGTGTAAGACCTATAAAATATAGTGGTTACACTCATCATTTTTTAATTGTAATTATGAAGACTGAAGTATAGATATACAGACTCTAGTAAACGATTTAAAGATCAGTAAAAAAAAATGTAATTAGACAGAAAAATAGAATAGCTAACGTATAAAACAAGCCTGAGAAAAATTTTTCTTGTGTATCTTCATTTTGATAATTTGACATAAATATTACTCCGGCTGTGTTACCTAATTATGGCGCGAATTTTACGTGATTGTTTTGCCCCTGTAAATGGGAATTGCTCTCATTTAAGTTAAATAAATGTTATCATTTTTTTAATATTTTGAATGCATTCGTATGTAGTAATAATTTCATCCTAGATGCTGATAGATTTGCGCCATAAAAGTTATAACTTATTGAGTATCCACTAAATAATATTTTCAATAAAAGGTAATAAATGAAATTCGAAACAATTAAAAACACAGCTATTTATTCATCACGTGTCATTTATGGTTGTATGCGAATTTGTGGTGATAATTCCTCTGCAGATAAGCAAAAAGGAAAGCGTGCTATCCATAGTGCAATTGAAGCAGGTTATAATCATTTTGATCATGCTGATATCTATGGTAACGGGAATTGTGAATCTTTATTTGGTGAAATTTTAAAAGCATCGCCAAATTTACGTGATGACATGTTTATTACTTCAAAAGCAGGCATAAGGCCTAAAAATAGCCATACAGATTATGCTCCAACACGATATGATTTTTCAAAAAAGTACATTTTAGATTCAGTAGAAGGTTCACTTAAGCGCTTAGACATCGAGCAATTAGATATGTTTTTATTACATAGGCCTGACTATTTAATGGATCCTCAAGAGGTAGCCGATACATTTGATGTTTTACAAGCTTCTGGCAAAGTTAAACATTTTGGCGTGAGTAACTTTAAACCATCACAAGTTTCATTGCTGCGTTCTATGATGTCTATGCCTTTAGCAGTCAATCAAGTTGAAATTAATATTCATAATATCAGCACATTTTTAGATGGCACATTAGATCAATGTCAACAACATGAAATAACACCGATTGCCTGGTGTCCATTAGGTGGTGTTGCTTATCCTGCATGGGGAAATACATTTAATAGTGATGATGAAAAAAGAATTAACGTAGAATTAACCGCACAAGCCCACAAATATCAATGTGATTCTGAGATTGTTATATTAGCTTGGTTATTAAAACACCCTTCAGGTATTTTTCCAATTATTGGCTCAACTACACCTGATAGAATTGTTGCAGCAAAACATGCACTAGAAATTAATTATAGCCATGAAGATTGGTATAGATTATTAGAAGCTAGAAATGGCGTGTCAGTACCTTAAATAGTTATAGTAAATAGACCTTAATAATTGAAATTAAGGTCTATTTTTAATATTAAAGCTTAAATCTTGCCACTGAACTCGTCAGTGACTGTGCAAGTTCATTGAGTTCATTGCTTCGTAACGACATATCATTTGCTTCTGTCGCGTTAGTATTCGCAGCAATTGAGGCTTCACTCATAGTTGATTCAATATTTTGGCTGAAAGTGAGTTGCTCTTGAGCAGAACCTGTAATGCTTTTGCTCATTTCATCTATGGTTTGCAGTGCTTGTTCAATTTGCTCAATTGCTTTACTGAGCTCTTGGCTTTGAGACACACATTCTGAGGCTTGAGTTTGACCTTGAGAAATGACACCTTCAGCAGTATCTGTGTCATTTTGTAAGGCATTAATCATAGTTTGAATTTCAGTGGTTGAATCTTGTGTACGAGATGCAAGCGATCTGACTTCATCTGCAACAACTGCAAATCCTCTGCCATGCTCGCCAGCTCTTGCAGCTTCTATTGCAGCATTTAACGCAAGAAGATTTGTCTGATCGGCGATACTGCCAATGGTATCTAAAATACCACCAATACTTTTACTATGCTCACTTAAACGTGTCATTACATCTACCGACTCACTTAAACCTGTTGAAAGAGATTTGATTCTTAGATTATTTGCATCTGCAATATCTCTAATTTCATGGCTATATTTTGAAGCTTGGGAAACATGTTCGGCCGTAAGCGAGGCTTCATCAGAAACCAAAGATGAACTTGTATACATTTGTTCAGCCAATGCCTTTGCCTTATCAACTCGGTCTATTTGATCATTAGTTGCAGATGTAATGCTTTGACTTTGTTGATTAGTCGACACCGCAGAGTCATCAAGTAAATGTGCATTTTTACTAATACCATTAAGTAGAATTGTTAATTCATTACTAAGTTTATTGATATTTGAGATCAAAGTACCAAATTCGTCATTATTTTTTTCAGTAATTCTATGACTAAAATCACCTTGTGCTATGCGAGAGAGCGCTTTGTTTACTACCGCAAGTGGCACCAGCATGGCTTTAGTGGTTATAGATGCGATAAAACTTGCTAGTATTATAAAAATAAAGGCCATTGCAATCGCTAAGCTTTCTCCTGTATTAATTTTTTCTTTAGCGGTATTTTGTAAAGATAAAAATTTCTCATCTGCTAAATTCACTAATAATGAAAGCTGTTTATAAGTATTATCAAAGTTATGCTCTGCTGCTAGGTATGCTCTTTGCGATTTTGAATTTGATGATATGGATTGTGTTTGCAATTCATATAGTTGGCCAGGATTATTTAATAGAGAACTTAGAGCAGTCAAATTAGTTGTAAATTCATCTAACAAACTCGAATCGTTTAAAGGTTCAGCTTGCTGTTTTAAATAATTAAAATTATCTTGAATGTTATTAAGTAAAAAGCCTACGTCTTCTTTATGCTGAGTAATTGTCAGTAAATTATCTACTTGGTTCAAGCCTGCCATGGTATTTTTTAAAGTAAATAATAAGTCGTCTATACGTGTACCACTACCAATGACTACATCTAATAAATCAAGTTTTTCAGGGGCCTCAATAGTTTCCAGGTCAAGCATATTGTCACTCGCTTTGTTTCTACGAGATTTAAACTGATTGAATTGTTTTGAAAAACTTTTATTAGCATTTACCATTTTTATTTTAGCGTTAAATAAGGCATTACTTTGTTCTAAAAATATTTGATAATGTTTTTGTGTTTGTTTTAATGCATTTAACATTTTTGGCTGCTGGGCTAATTTACTTTTTAAAGTAGACACAGCGGATAAGTATTCAGAATTGAATTGTGTAAAGCGTTGATGGCTGTTATTAAGTGATGAAGTATCATTTTGAGTAAATCCCAAAGCATTTATCTTCATCATATTTAATAGTTTAATTTGCAGGGCATTACTTTGCTTTTGCACAGGCACGGCAATGGTTTCAACGTTGCGGTTGGCGATACTGATAGAGTTTAGTGAGTAGTAAAAAAAGCTGCTTCCTGCAATTAATAAAATTCCTATCGTACTAAACCCTAAAATTATCTTTTGTTTTATGGTTAGTTGCAGGTTATACATCGTCATCTCTAATTAGAGTAATACATCTATTCTGTATCATAATCACATTTTATTAACATGTATAGTGTTTGAACTATCTATTAGGTAATTTTAGCAGGACTTTATTAAATTATAGAAATACACCATTGTAAAAATTCTGACTATTATTAAATTCAGAGTGTTATTTTAAAAAATATTATTAAGGGCTAAATGAAACGCTATTATATTTTATTTATTATCATTGGAGTTTTTGCAGTACAGGCCCCTGCAGAAGAAGTAATAGGTAAACTTAACTGTAATGAATTCATTGCAGCAGGATTAGAAGGTAGTAAATCAAAGCGATTTATACCAGAAACCTTTACAGTAAACATAACAGCTACAAGTATCACTATTACTGATCAACAAGGCATGGCTGCAACATATAAACGAGATATAAATACTCTACTTACTATTTATAACAAGGCTATGTATCTTTCTATGTTGGATAGGGTACTTATAATCAAATGGAATAATAATTCTTTTATATTTCATCACTATAGAGGTGCTAGTTTAGCAAAAGATAATAGTTACTCTATGTTTGTATCAGAAGGAGAGTGTAGTAAAGTTAAGTAAGGAGATTTAATATTTGTATAATTAAATACTTAATAAATAATCAAAAAGAAGAGTTGATTTTTATTATAACTATTTATATTTATTGATATGATAATGAAATACATCTAAAAGATTACAGTTTTAATGAACAAGTATAAATGGACTTTACTTCTTGCTATTTTAATATCACTTCTATGTTGGATATCTTTTCCTTCAAATATAAAACAAAAATCCTCATATGATTTAAAGTTAAGTTCTGTTGATTTAACAAAGGAAAGAAGTCTAGAAATACCTTTAAAAAACAATTCAAAAATACATCAGATAAACAATGAAACGATATCTTTAGAATATTCTTGTAATAATTATGATTTAGTATTGCGCAAGGTTAAAAATATTAAATATCAGTTTATTCATGATAAAGCTTTACTATGGTATTTAGAAGGTGAAGATAAAAACAGGATATTGGACACACTCAGTGCTTTATATGGCTTTAATATGGCTAATCAATGGAGAATTAGAGTTAATCGGGTTTCACTTTATCACCAGGAGATTGAAGAATTAAAATCTTATTTAAACGCAACAGATTATAATTTAATTTACAAATCACAAAAAGCTGTCAATGCAATAGAAAATAAGGTTTCCTGGCTCTTCAATAGCCAATTTAATTCTGAGGCTGATTTATGGTCATTTTCCCAAGGTGAAATAACTAATTACCCTGACATAGAATTAGCAATCCTATTAGAAGTATTGACTTTATCTATATCGAATCACTATAAAACAAGTATTTTAAAAGTACTAGATCATACTGTTATTAAAAATCATAATTCCAAGTATTTAACACAAGATATGAAACATATTTTAATAGATGTTTTAATGTCTAAAAACTTATCAAAGCAAGAAAAACATATAATTGTAGGTGAAATTGCAAATTTAGGGACCTATTACTTTGATGTACAAAAATCATTTCGAATAAGCAATGTGCTTAATAGCTTCGAAAGTTTAGGGGTCAATACTGATGGGTTTATGCTTGAAAATATTCAAAACGTTAAGTTTCAAACTGATGTACATATTTTAGAAAAGATAAATCTATTACAAAAAGATTATCCAGAATTAAATATTCCTTTAACCCCACAAACTGTATGTCCTTTAATCGGATCAAATTCGCACATATTTAAAAGTTTAACTATTTCCTCTAAAAATATAAAAAAGCATAATATGGAGGAAGAATGGCATAAGTTACTAAATTATAAATGTGCAAAGTTTGATTTTATGTCTGCACATGTAAAAGCGGATGCTTTATTTAAAAAATTTGAACACTTACATAATACAGATATAAAATCATTGTCAGAAATTAATTTTGAAGTATTAAATCGAGAAATAGATAAATTGACAGAATATGATAAAAGTATTTTTTTAAATTTGTTATTTACACATGAAAAAAAGCTTACGGGAGATAAATATTTTGAGAGAATCTCCTTATTTCTAGAGAATGGCATATATCCGAAAGACGCTAGTATTTTACTTCCTTTAATTTCGTCAAAATTATCAACGCAACAAATACTAAATTTGTTAAATAAAATTGATACTGAGATGAAACCAAATATATCTTTTAACACCTCAATGGTAATGTTCTCTATATTGCTAAATAGGTATGAATTAACAAAAGAGTTATTATTACAAGGTAAAAAAGTATTTGAAGATCAATCTGATTTATCTTCTATTTATTTTCTTTTAAATGGATCATTTAAAACTCTAGGTCACCTTTTAGAACAAAATACTGAAATTCTTGATTCAATTATGGAAGAATTAAATCCAGATAGTGAGATTATTGCCAACCTATTACTTAAAATAAAAATGAAAGATGAATTATTGTTTAATGCTCTATTACTAAGATATCCAGACATTTACCCAAAGGAACCTAAGTACACTGTTAATTTAACTTGCGTCTGATTTAAAATTTTGCTCTTAAAAGTATTCAATCTCTACTGGGAAACTCGTTTGTAGCAACTATAGTTAATAAGTAATAAATATAAAAAGACTTATTAACTTTTAAGGTTAAATGATGATCGAATCTAAATTTTATATAGGACAAATCATCAACCATATACGTTTTAATTATCGCGGTGTTATTGTTGAGGTTGATCCCATTTTTAATAATTCAGATTTGTGGTATGAACAAATGGCTGTAACAAATCCCCCTAAAGATAAACCTTGGTATAGTGTTTTA
>Ga0209396_1005578_pt1 | contig 11838 bp, 10 predicted proteins | sample GOMGulsemesocosm_6_FD_184638 | JGI IMG/M metagenome (GOLD analysis project Ga0209396, IMG submission 184638) | Methane-oxidizing microbial communities from mesocosms in the Gulf of Mexico - GOM8C Gulf of Mexico (SPAdes) (version 2) | ecosystem: Environmental > Aquatic > Marine > Cold seeps... | reverse complement strand
TGAACAATATTATATGTGAACGAATCATAATTATCTATGAGTAAAATTTTCAAATTAATTAGTATTTTTGGTAAAAGTATAAAAATAGACTCAAATGAAACAAATAATCAACACAAAAAATGCACCCTCAGCAATTGGCCCATACAGCCAAGCTGTATTAATAAATGGTACACTATATACAAGTGGTCAAATTGGAATTAACCCAGAAACGAGTAAATTAGAAATTGAAAATTTAAATCATGAAACTAATTTAGTGATGAAAAACTTAAAAGCTGTCTTAAAAGAAGCTAAGATGGATTTCAATTCTGTAATTAAAACAACTATTTTTTTAAAAAGTATGGATGATTTCGCGGAAATTAATGAAATATATGCCTCTTATTTTGAAAAAGATTTTCCCGCAAGAGAAACTGTACAAGTAGCCAAGCTTCCTTTAGATGTTAACGTTGAGATATCAATGATTGCTATAAAGTAACCAACTACCCGTATAAAAACTTAAAAAAAAAGTTAAATTGCCCTAAAATTATCACTGTCAAATTGGCAGAGTTAATTTTAGGGCTTATCTTTGTGCTCACAAATTATACAAATGGATATTACATTAGATAAAACAATTGATGAAAGCAGACAAGGTGAGGCTTTAATGATGGATAGCAATTCGAAAGGAAAAAAACTATTTTTAGAAAGCTATGGTTGTGCTATGAACTTTTCAGATTCTGAAATTGTAGCTTCTATCCTAATCAAAGAAGGTTTTTCAACTACCAAAGATTCTTCTATTGCTGATGTAATCTTAATGAACACCTGCTCAATTAGAGAGAATGCCGAAACTAGAGTTCGAAATAAATTAAGCCAATATCAGAAACAAAAACGTGAAAATCCAAAATTAATTATTGGAATTTTAGGTTGTATGGCTGAACGTTTAAAGAAAAACTTATTAGAGGAGGAAAAATTAGTTGACTTAGTTGCAGGACCAGATTCGTATAGAGATTTACCGATTTTAATTCAAGAAGTTGAAAGCGGACAAAAAGCGGTAAATGTTTTGTTATCTCGTGAAGAAACATATGCAGATATCTCTCCTGTTAGATTAGGTTCTGGAGGTGTTACTGCTTTTATCTCTATTATGCGTGGTTGTGATAATATGTGTTCTTTTTGTGTAGTTCCTTTTACAAGAGGAAGAGAAAGAAGTAGAGATCCAGAGAGTATTGTAAAGGAAGCACAAGATTTATTTAATCAAGGCTATAAAGAAGTTACTTTATTAGGCCAAAACGTAGATAGTTATAGATGGAACATCACTAAAAAAGATGAAATAATTGACGCTGAAAAACCAACCGTAAATTTTGCTCAGTTACTTGAAAAAGTGGCTTTAGTAAATTCAGATTTACGTGTTAGATTTTCAACTTCTCATCCAAAAGACATGACGGATGAAGTTTTAATCACTATGTCTAACTATGAGAATATTTGTAAATATGTTCATTTACCTGTTCAATCTGGGAATACTGAAGTATTAAAAAGAATGAACAGAGGATATAGCCGTGAAACATATATGGACCGTATTGCTTCTATTAAGCGTATCATGCCTGACTGTGCCATTTCAACAGATATAATTACTGGTTTTTGTGGTGAAACTGAAGAAGAATTTCAAGACACAGTATCTTTAGTTAGAGAAGTGAATTACAACTTTTCATACATGTTCTTTTATTCAGAAAGACCAAAAACTTTAGCTGAGCGTAAATTTGAAGATGATATTCCGTTAGCAGTAAAGAAAAAAAGATTACAAGAGATAATTGATATTCAATTAGAGCAATCTAAAGCCTATAATGAAGCTTCAATTGGAAAAACATTCCGTGTATTAATTGAAGGTACGTCTAAAAAATCAGATAAAGATGCTTATGGACGTAACTCTCAATTTGTTACTATAATCTTCCCTATACTTGAAGCAAAAACTGGTGACTATGTTAACGTAAAAGTGAATAGCTGTACATCAACAACAATGATTGGAGAACAAATAAAATAAGCACCCTATGGACACTTTTCAAATTAAGCAAAGATTTGGTATTATTGGAAATACACCTGCACTAGATAGAGCATTAAATGTGGCTATGCAAGTTGCACCTACAGATATTAATGTATTAATTACAGGTGAAAGTGGTACGGGGAAAGAAGTAATGCCCAAAGTAATACACGGTTTAAGTGCAAGAAAGCACGCTAATTATATTGCGGTAAACTGTGGTGCAATTCCAGAGGGTACAATTGATTCTGAACTATTTGGTCATGAAAAAGGTGCATTTACTGGTGCTCATGATAAGCGTAAAGGCTATTTTGAAGTAGCTGATGGTGGTACAATATTCTTAGATGAAGTAGCTGAACTACCACTAACAACGCAAGTTAGATTATTAAGAGTATTAGAAACAGGGGAATTTTTACGTGTTGGATCTTCAAAGTCCATTAAGACTAACGTGAGAGTAATTGCGGCTACAAACGTCAATCTTTTAAAGGCCATTAAGGATGGAACATTTAGAGAAGATTTATACTATAGGTTAAATTCTGTTCCAATTCATTTGCCTCCCTTAAGAGATAGAAAAGATGATGTTCACTTAATTTTTAGAAAATTTGCTTCAGAATTCGCTGAGAAATATAGAATGCCAACCTTAAGATTAACCGAAGATGCTATTTTAACATTAACAACTTATAACTGGCCTGGTAATATTAGACAGTTAAAGAATATTACAGAACAAATATCAATCATTGAGAAAGAAAGAACAATTAACAGTGAGTTATTGAAATTTTATTTACCGAAAGCAGAACACTTCTCTTCTGCCCCTGTTGTTCATAAAGATGCAAAAGATGATTTTTCAGAAAGAGATATTTTGTATAAAGTTTTGTTTGACATGAAACGTGATTTAACTGAATTAAAAAAACTAGTAGTTCAAGTTTTAAAAGCAGATAGCGGCACTGCCATTTCACCAGAAGATAAAGAGAAAATAATTTCAAGATTATATCAAGATATCACACCTGAAATAAATAAAATGCTTCCTGAACCTTCAGCACAAATTAATCAATTTACTCACCCAATAGAAGCTAAACCAAACTTCCAGGAAGCCATAGAGGTAGAAGAATCTTTGTCACTAGAAGATAAAGAAAAGGAAATGATTAAAAAAGCATTAGAAAAACACAGAGGAAAACGTAAATACGCAGCACAAGACTTAGGTATATCAGAACGTACACTTTACAGAAAGATAAAGGAATACAACATTGAAAAATAATACCTCTATCCTTTTATCTAATTAAGCTTGAAATAATTTGAATTGTTAAAAGTTAACCTAACACCTTCCCTAAATTAATTTAGGATTATCAATTTGGTTGTGTTAATTTGATTTCCTTTACTGTCCAAAATACTCACATGATATAAACCACTACTTAAGTTTGGATAAATTATTTTTTCACTTTCTAAAGGCATTTTATTTTCGTACAACACTTTTCCTGTCGCATCCATAATAGCAATTTGAATGGCTATATCCTTATCTAACTCTATATGTATTGGTTGATTTGAAGCTGTAGGATTTGGAAATATTTTTAATTCAATTTCTGTTACACATTCTACAACCCTAACAAAGCCACACAATTTTTCAGCTCCATCAAAATCTGTCTGACTAAATGTATAGTAGCATTGCTGATTAGGCTTATTCTCGTCAATAAATTCATACATCATTGTTACATTACTTGTACCTCTACCATCTACTCTTCCTATTTTATCAAAATTTAAACCATCTGTAGAACGTAATACAATAAAGTAATCATTATTCCTTTCAGATGCAACTTCCCATTTTAAAACAGTATTATTTCTATTACAATCTACATTAAAATCAACCACACTAACAGGTAATAATGTTGCAGGATTACAGAAAGTCTGTTGATTCGAAAATCCACCAGTTGCTGCAGTAAATCCAAAAAACGGAGTTGTTGTACCAAAAACAACATTTGGATCAATAACAATAGAAACCGTGCCATAAGTTGTTGATAATGCTAAATTCATTAATGTTGCAGAAAATGTACTAGAACCAGCATTCCAAGTCACTCTTAAAATATGATCATTCCCATTCTCAACATTGTAAAGTACACCGCCGTCCAATAAAGGAACTGCACTTGGAATTACTCTTCCTGTAATCCCATCATATGGACAAGGTCCTACATTTGGATTCACATCTCCATTTAACCAAATATCTAAGTGATCAGCATCAACACCTCCAAAACAACTAACTCCTTGAGCATCCATCAAAGTACCGTCATTTCTATCTTCCGTGTTTAAATACGTATCCACTTCTACAATTAATGAATTTGTAACACCAGCTGCAGCAAAGCCATTTCCCGAATTTCCACACGCACAAGTACCCGCTGGATCATTTTGAATTACAAAAGCTATCCCATCAGCTCCACCATCATTAGAACCTAAATTCACTGTAAAATCGTATGTGAAATCTGCACCAAAATTCAAAGTAGAATTCGCATCCCATGCGCAACCCGTTTGACTCGTAGAGTTTGCCGTTAATTGAACACATAATGGATCGACTGCTGAAGATGCATCACTTTGAAGAGAATAGTCTCCAGTAGTAGACAACGTAGGACCATTTTCTCTAAAAGCTAGTGTAGCCACATTTCCCGGACTGGTACAACTATATGTATTAACTAAAATGCGATATACCCCAGTAGCAGGAGCTGTCCAACCTAATATTTCGGCTCCATTAACTCCACAACTACCCCAATCATTTGTTGCTCCAGCATAAGCACCTGTGTTATCAAGGATTGTTAACTCCGTATCCCAAGAAGCAGTACCACCACCATCACAAAATGAAAAATCATATGTAGAGCAACCAGCGATAGCATTAAATGTATAATAATTCCCATCAGTTACTGCAGTCGTTTGATAAGCAGCAGTAAACACAGCTAATACTCCACCATCAGCTCCACCCGTACATTGTCCAAAAGAAACAAAACTAAGGATTAAATTAACTCCTAATAAAGATAGATTAAGCTTACTAAACAATTTTTTCATTACTATAACATTTTAATTTCTATGCAAATATATGTATATTTAACTAATCTAAAACGGTTTAGGTAGTAAAACATTTAATTAGTAGCCACTAACACCATTGCTGATTATCAAATAATTAGCTAGAAGCCGTGTAAACCCTAAGTTGTGTTTTAAAAAAAACATTTTTTTTAATTTAAGTTATTTAATAAATAAAAGAACATTACATATAAAAAGCATCAGTTACTAAGTCAATGACTTTTTATTTATAAATTTGTTACAATGAAAATTGTTATACAACGGGTTTCCTCTGCACGTGTTGAAATTAAGAACACAATTAAAGGTAATATACAAAAAGGCTATCTTATTCTAATTGGTATTAGTCAAACTGACACCCTAAAAGAAATTGAATGGTTAGTTAACAAAATAACTAACCTTAGAATTTTCAATGATGCGAATGGTAAAATGAATTTATCGATAAAAGACATTGACGGAGAAGTTTTACTTATTAGTCAGTTTACATTATTTGCATCCACAAAAAAAGGAAATAGACCATCATTTATAAAATCTGCTAGGCCTGAAATTGCAATTCCGTTATATGAGCAGTTCATTGATTTATTATCTAAAAACCTAAATAAGTCAATTCAAACTGGTGAATTTGGGGCAGATATGCAAGTTAGTCTGACTAATGATGGACCTGTTACAATTACAATAGACACGGATGAAAAATAGTAACCTATTTGTTTAAATCATTATCAACTGAATTAACAATTTACTTATATATTTTTGTAAATTTGAATTCTCTAAAAAAATATTATGACAATTAATGACGCCCAAAAACTAGTTGACGACTGGATTAAAACCTACGGAGTAAGATATTTTAATGAACTAACTAATATGGCACAATTAACTGAAGAAGTTGGTGAGGTTGCACGTATTATTTCAAGACGTTATGGAGAACAGTCTGAAAAAGAAAGCGATAAAAATAAAGATCTTGGTGATGAAATGGCTGATGTTTTATGGGTTTTAATTTGCTTAGCCAATCAAACTGGAATTGATCTAGAAAAAGCATTAATTAAAAATTTAGACAAGAAAACAAAACGTGATAGCACCCGTCATTTAGAAAATGATAAATTAGCTTAAACTTATTTCTTTAAGCACTAACCAAAAATAATATTACCTCACCAATTCTAATTGGTGGGGTATTCCTGAATGGAAACTAATTACAATAGCCGGAAATTTGCACCCTTCAAATTCTCTGCTAAAACTCGAGTTAATTTGTTGTGCTCTCACTTTTTTAGTAATAAATAAACTTCTTACACCAACTAATTATTCTCTCGTACCAAATATTCTGGAAAGTCTATAATTTACCATTATACACAAAACAGATTATAATTAAATTAGTAAAAGCTAGAACACCGATTTGACTCCTAATAACCGAAAGACAACAGTAGTAGACTAAAGCTTCTCTGATTTTGTAGTATCTAGTGCTAAAGGAGCAACTTCAACATCTCCAAAATCAACGTCATCACTAAATAAATCATTATCCTCATTCAACGTTTCAGAGGCTACTTGTTCAATATCTGCTTCTTGTTCCTTTTCAACTTCTGCCATATTTCTGTCATCTTTAAACATGTAAACCACAACCATAATAACAATAACTGATAAAGCCATTATTAACATTCCTTTTTTACTTTTATTCATACTCTTTATTTTTTTACGATTGAAACAAATATAAAGCCAATTATATAATATATAAAATTTATTTTTATAAAACAGGCTCAATTACCTAAATACCTGTCATATAACATTACAAAAAGACTTAAGTAGTAAGAAAATCATTCTACTTTTAAGAAACGTGAAACTAACTAATCTTTAATTAAGAACACTAATTTCACCTGTCGTTTACAATTTTAATAAATTTTAACACGTCTTAACAAACCACATTCACACCTGTGTTTACTGGACTTTATAACTAAAACTAATTTAATTAAGGTCAACTCCAAACACACAAGGAAACATTTATTCTATTTTTCGTTTCCTAACTAAAAAATGTATCGTACATTTGCACCATGGATAATAAAAGAATAGAATTTTTAGCTAAAGCTGCTGCCGTTTATATGCAGTTTGGGTTCAAAAGCATCACCATGGATGAAATGGCCAGGCAATTAGGCATGTCAAAAAAAACAATTTACACTTTTGTTAAGGATAAAGCAGATCTTATTAATCAATGTCTTGAATTAAATCAAGATATGGAAAAATGTGATATTACTGAGATAGCAAAGGAACATGACAATGCGATTGATGAATTATTAGCTATTGGAGAACTGGTAAGTACAAGATTAAGATCAATACACCCTTCCATATTTTTTGATTTAATGAAGTATTACCCAGCTGTAATTCAAAAATTTAAACAACATAAGGACACTTTTGTAAAGCAAAGTGTAGTTGACAATTTAGAGAAAGGAATGAAACAAGGCCTTTACCGTAAAAATTTAGATTCTCAAATTATTGCTAAAATGTATTTATCTTTTATAGATGTCCTATTTCAAGGAGATACCTTTCCTACTTCTGAATACACATTCACACAAGTCTATTCAGAATACTTTAGATATCACATTAGAGGAATTGCGAGTGATGATGGCCTTAACCATTTACAAAAAGTATTAACTAACAACAATTTTAATATATAAAAATGAAAAAAACAACCACACTTCTTTTGTTGTGCTTAAGTCTCTTTCCAAAGGTTTATGCGCAAGATAAGACAGAATTTTCTTTACTTGAAGCTGAACAGTATTCAGTTGAAAATAGTAAAAAGATAAAAAACACTCTAATAGATTTAGAAGTAGCTAAAAAAAAGATTTGGGAAACTACGGCTATAGGTCTTCCACAAGTCAACGCAGAAGGAACATTTCAACATTTGATTGACATTCCTGTATCTGTAGTTGATGCAAGTTTTTTAAATCCTGCTGCCCCTCCTGGGGCTACTGCTGAATTCAAAATGGGACAACCCTATAATATGACAGGAAGCATAAATGCAAGTCAACTTATATTTGATGGGTCTTACATAGTGGGTTTACAATTTTCAAAATTCTATAAGAAAATGGCTGAAACCAACATTGAAAAGACAACTACTGATGTTAAAATGTTAGTAAGAGAAGCATATTATAATGTTTTAGTTGCAAAAAAGAATGTAAACCTAATGGATAGCATTCAATTTTCTACTAAAACCTTATGGGAGCAAACTAAAGTGTTTTTTGAAAACGGATTTATTTTAAAAGAAGATTTAGACCAATTGGAATTAGCATACAACAGGATTTCTGTGAATAAAACAAATGCTGAAAGTCAATTAAACATTGCTAAAAATCTTTTAAAATTACAAATGGGTTATGACTTGGAAAATGAAATTAAATTATCAGAAAACCTTGATGAAGTAGTAACTAAAATAAGAGAATCTAATCCAACGCTTAAACCTTTTACACTGGAAAACAATTTTGATTACATCATGGTTAATCAAAAATTACAATTAGATAAATTTGCTTTAAAAAATGAAAAAGCAAAATACCTTCCTTCTATAGGGGCATATTTATCACATTCTCAAAATGCTTTCCGTGGAGAATTTGACTTTTTGAAAAATGGAGGGTCATGGTATCCGACTACTGCGTGGGGTATTTCATTGAAAGTACCAATTTTATCATCTGGACAACGCATTTCAAAAGTGCAACAAGCAAAATTAGCTATAGAGCAGGACAAAAATTCAATTTCTGATTTAGAAAGTGGATTAAAATTTCAAGAAATACAACTGAAAACGTCTTATAAATCAGCTTATGAAATGATGGAATTGGAAGAGAAAAACATTGCTCTTGCCAAATCAATCTATATGAATTCAGTAAACAGGAAAAAAGAAGGAGCTGTAAACGCCTTGAACGTAACTCAGATGCAAAATCAATTATTACAAGCAGAAGGAAGTTACATTAGTGCAGTAATGCAAGTGTTAAAATATAAAATCGAATTAGATAAACTTTATAATCAAAACTAAAATGAACAAATTAATCATCATATCAAGTCTAACATTAGGACTGTTTTTCACTTCTTGTAGAGAAAAATCTTCACTAGATCAATTAAAAGAAAAACAAACAGAGCTTAAAGCTGAAATTAGCAAAATAGCACAAGAAATTGCAGCACAGGACACAACCAAAAAAGAAGTTGTATTAATTGTGTCTTCTACTGTAGTAGAACAAACTGATTTCAAACATAAAATTGAATTACAGGGTGCAGTTGAAACTGATCAAAATATTTTAATCAATTCAGAAACACCTGGCGTAATTAGAAACATTCACGTGAGAGAGGGTCAAAGGGTAAGTAAAGGTCAAACTTTAATTACCATAGACGCAGAGATTTTAAACAGTAACATTAATGAACTGAATACTAGTTTAGAAATGGCTAATTATATGTTTGACAAGCAAACTAAACTGAATGAACAAGGCTTAGGAACTGAAATTGAATTGGAACAAGCCAAAAGTCAAAAACGTTCGTTAGAAAGTAAATTAAAAACGTTACAATCTCAACGTGGAAAATCAGTTGTAAAAGCACCTTTTAGTGGTGTAATTGATGAAGTATTTGCAAACCTAGGTGAAATGGCTTCTCCACAAGCGCCTTTAATTAGATTGGTAAACAATAAAAACATAAAAATTACAGCATCAGTATCTGAAAATCACTTAGCTAACGTTAAAATGGGAACTTCAGTTGATGTTATTTTCCCTAATTTAAATGACACTACAATCACATCTAAAGTAACTTATATTGGTAATTATATTGATCCAGTAAACAGAACGTTTAGAGTACATGTAGAATTAAAAAACAACACAGTGTTTTTACCAAATCAAATTGCTAAAATTAAAATTACAGATACTGATTTAAAAGACGCATTAGTGATAAATTCAAATGCTATTTTACAAGATACAGACAACAACTACTACGTTTATAAATTAACTCCAGCTAAGAATAATAAGTACAGTTTAGAGAAGGTATTTATTAATTTATTAAAATCTTACAAAGGTCAATCTGCTATTACATCAATCAATAATGGTGACTTAGTTGATCAATCTAAAATTGTTTTAGATGGTGGAAAAGGTGTAACTGAAAATGATATAGTTAAAGTTCAATAAAAATGGGAAAACTATCAAAAAGTATAAAAGAGTTCAAGATTTCAACTTGGGCCGTAAATAATCGTAAGTCAGTATATCTGATTACTTTTATTATCTTTTTTGGAGGGTTATCTGCGTACAACAACATGTCGCGTGAAAACTTTCCAGAATTACAAATACCTGAAATTTATATTGGTGTGGCCTACCCTGGTAACTCGCCAGAATTAATTGCAGATAAAATTGCAGATCCAATTGAGAAAGAATTAAATTCCATTAAAAATGTGGATGAAATTACGTCTTCATCTGTAAATGGATACGCTACAATTAGAGCTAAATTTAACTTTAATGTTGCTCCAAAAGACGCCTTACAAGATGTAAAGGATGCGGTTGATAAAGCAAGATCTAAAAAAGAGTTTCCAACTGACTTACCAGTAGAACCGAATATTTTTGAGATGGATATGTCTCAAATGCCGGTCATGAATATTAATTTATCTGGGAACTACTCTATTGATCAATTAAAAAACTATGCTGAAATTTTAGAAGATAAAATTGAAGATCTACAGGAAATTTCTGAAGTTGATATTCGCGGAATTCAAGAACAAGAAATGAAAATTGAAGTGGATCGCTACAAAGCAGAAGCTGTTAATGTTTCGTTTTATGACATTGAAAAAGCCATTCAAAATGAAAACTTGACTATGTCCGGTGGTGAACTTTTAGACGGTAATACAAATAGAACCGTTCAAATTAAAGGTGAGTTTACGTCTGCTGAGCAAATTGGAAACATAATTGTAAAACAAGAATTTTTTAAACCTGTTTACTTAAAAGACATTGCCAATGTAGAATTTTCAGATGCTGATATTTCTTCTTATGCACGTGAGTATGGTAAAACAGTTGTGATGTTGGATATTAAGAAACGTGGGGGTGAAAACTTACTAGCTGCTTCTGATACGATTCAAAAAATACTAATTGATGTTAAAGCTAAAAAACTAATTCCTGCTGATGTTGGGATTTCTGTAACGAATGATCAATCTGGTAAAACTAGAGAAATGGTGTCTAACCTTGAAAATTCAATTTACTTTGGTATTTTACTTGTGGTTGGTGTATTATTATTCTTCTTAGGAATTAGAAATGCATTATTTGTTGGGATTGCGATTCCTTTATCTATGTTAATGTCGTTTTTAATACTAAGTGCAATGGGCGTTACACTAAACACCATGGTATTATTTTCATTAGTATTGGCATTAGGAATGTTAGTGGATAACGGAATTGTAATTGTGGAAAACATTTACAGATTAATGGATGAAGGTATGGACAGCTTTGAAGCCGCTAGAAAAGGTGTTGGTGAAGTAGCTTGGCCAATTATTGCGTCTACTGCTACTACTCTAGCAGCCTTTGTGCCTTTAGCTATCTGGCCTGGTATTATGGGTGAGTTTATGAAGTTTTTACCAATCACGTTAATGATTGTATTAGGTTCGTCTTTATTTGTTGCTTTAGTTATTAACCCTGTTTTAACCGCGGTTTACATGAAGTTAGAAACTAAAACTGAAAACCATACTAAATCATTTGTAATTGCTGCTATTTTATTTGCTTTAGGTGTTGTTACTACACTAACAGGAAATACAACTTGGGGTAGTGTATTTATTATTTTAGGCGTATTTATTCCATTTAATA
>Ga0209396_1005577_pt1 | contig 11840 bp, 8 predicted proteins | sample GOMGulsemesocosm_6_FD_184638 | JGI IMG/M metagenome (GOLD analysis project Ga0209396, IMG submission 184638) | Methane-oxidizing microbial communities from mesocosms in the Gulf of Mexico - GOM8C Gulf of Mexico (SPAdes) (version 2) | ecosystem: Environmental > Aquatic > Marine > Cold seeps... | reverse complement strand
GCTACTGGTACATAACGACCTGGACGAATAGTTCCTGTTCCGATTGATGATACATCAGGGTCAGGGACAGCAATAACCCCTCCAGCTAAATTATACGTAGCATACCCGCCTTCATACTGAGCTAAATTATGACTAGTTCCTCCCCAATGTTCCCAGAAATACAAGGCTCCTGTTGAGGATCCTGTTCCTATAACATCTCCAGCGTTTTCTACACTTGCCAAATTGTCATTTATAAACTGATTAGCATCCAAAGCACTAGCATACGGATTACCAACTAAATAAACATTGTTTGCTCCAACGGTATGTTGAATTACACCGTTATTCGGTTTACCATTAAATACATAGTTTTGTACTGCTGATGCTGTTCCTGTTCCTTTTTGAGTATACCCTTCTCCTACTTTTAATGTTCCTGTAGAACGGATATGACCACTCATCCAATTTGCATATAAATCAGGTTGATTTACATATTTAAATATCCAATAATCAGCTAAAGTCATTGGTGCTCCTGCAACTCCATCATAACCTCCAGTATCAAATGTTATGGTTTGTGGCGTAGCAGCTGTAGTTCCATCTTTTAAAATACCAGCTATGGAATAATCCGTATTATTCGCTGTAGCGTTTACAGGATTTACCGGACTTGACCAAAAGTTATAGCTATATATACTTGACTGTCCTTGCTGATCACGTTCTAAATATCCTGCACTGGTAACATCTAAATCAGAATTGGTAGTTTGAATTAATTGAGACTCCCCTACTAAATCCAATTGACCATCTAATTTTAAATAACTCGTATTTTGCAACAACTGATCATTCTGAATTTCTAATTCTGAACCTGAATCTACCAATAATCCTAAATGTGTATGACTTGCAGTAGTGGTTACTTTGGCATTATTAGTTACTTGAATTATTGCCCAATCTTTATTAGGTAAACTCGTAATATCCCACTCTGCCCCATTTACCCATGTAGCAGTAGTTGTCCATGCTCCTGATGCATTAGCTAGATACGGAATTGGCGCTCCTAATACTTGAGTAGTAGTCATGTTATTTATCGTTAAATCATTCCCTCCAGAAGAAGCGTCAGTTGTTTGTCCGGCAATAACAGTAGCTGGATCTAATTTTAAATACATACTTAAATTAGACCAGTTTAACGAACTATTATCAATATCCTTAGGAATTACACTTCCACGTACTTTTCCTCCATTATCTTCTATTGATTGATAAACTTGCTCTTGTAACTGTAATGCAGTTAAAGCAATATCATATACTCTTACTTCTTGCATATCTCCTTTAAAATAGCGATCATCACCATTACTACGTCTACCAATTTCAAAATCATTAGCATCAGCATCCAATGCATTTCCAGTAGTATTTACTTGGGTAACTTGTTCTCCATTTATATACAGCGTTAAGGTATCGCTAGTTCCATCATAAATAGCAGCAACATGAGTCCATACATTTGGAGTTATAGCAGTTGCAGCACTACCATTTGTTGAACTTGTTGTTCCAGTTTTAACTTCAGATCGCAATTGCCCTGATGCATTTGTAAATATTCTAAAACTATCTTGCCCCATTATATCTGAAGCTCTATTTTCGTCAGTCTTTACCCATCCCATCATTGAGCTTGAAGGTAATCCTCCTAAAAGAGAACTTCTGTTGGCGTAATCATCAGTACCATCAAAATCAATAGTGCTTACACATCCTAGATTTAAATCTACTGTTTTATTGATAGTACACCCAAAGAAATTAATTTGTAAAGTATATGTTCCAGCATCTCCATTTACTATTGAAGCGATATTAAAATCTTTTACTGAAGATACTACGTTGCTTAAAGGGTCTAACCATTGGTATGTAATACGAGAATCACCATCCAATATATCAGGGAAATTATTAGCTACTGAAAAGCTAGCAGCATCACCTGGACATAGTGATAGGTCGGCAGTTTCAGTAAAAGTAATATCTTCAAAATCATCAACCTTAAGCAATAACATTTGAGTACCTCTTAAACCATCTCCATAACCAATAGTTCTAAAATCTATTTTATGTTCAGTACAATCATCACTAATATATATAGCATGTGTTTTTCCTGGATCTGTGTAATGTCTATCATTTCTTCCACCCTGTCTGTTTACATCTATTTCCGGAACAGATGCCCAAGTACGTAATGCATTAAATGAATTGTTAGTGATAGTTACATCTGCTTCTTCACCATGGTTTTCATGCTCAATAATTAATTTCCCTTCTATTAAATCTGTCGTATCACTATAAATCCCTCCAAAAACACCTCGGATATCTATAAAATCATCTCCTAAAAGTCTAAAATAAGAATTACTGACTGTTGGCCCTTGCGAATCATTAAAATCTAATTCCCAACGGTATAATCCTGATTGGTTTAAATCAGTTATTTTTCTAGCTGGTAAAATTGCAGGTGGCCAAAAAATAGCGTTACTAGCTGTAGAAGTATACATTTGCTGACTACCAATAGCCAATGCTCTCTTTCCAATTTCAGCACCAGAATAATTCTGATTTTGCATAAAATCACGAGTAAACCAAGCAGCACCATCATAAGTTAGCCCTGTAAATGAATAATACGGATTTGCTCCTTGATAAGGACCTGAAAGAAATTGTCCTTCATAACTACCATGATTATCATTTATCGTTGCTTTATTTGCTCCGTATTGAATATTATCCCAATCCTGTATGGTTCTAAATTGCCCAGGAGTATTATTTAATTGATGTGTCCATCCCCACTTTTCAGCACTAGCAGCAGATTCATCAATTTCTGTTGCACCAGCCATATCTGATGATGTCCACGCCCATTCCTTACCATTTTGGTGAGTTTCCAAGAAAAACATTCTGTTATCTTGTGTAAAAGATTGCCATGATAAACTTGTGAATGTTAACATAAAAACCTTCTTCTCAATATCAGTTTCACAATCCAGTATTCTTTGATCATTAATCCAATCCTTTATCGGTGTTCTTTCAACTTCAGTAGCTACTGTGTTAAAAATATCTACCAATAAAGCTCTATTTGGTATTAGGTTGTGATCCGCATTTAACCTATTATAATATTCGGTATTAAATTTTTTAAAGATTTCTGAATCTTCTATATACATTTTTCTAAAAGCAGTAGCTCCCATACCATAACGTAACCAATGACTACCAGTTGCTATATCAGTACTAAAATAATTTCTGTTACGAACTTGCTCATGATTTTGAAAATCATAGTCCCAAGAAAAAGGCATTCCTCGTGAATGGTTCCAATGGATTTTAAATTCGTCTCCAGCAAAAAAACCTGGATATAAATCTATAAATCTATCCATTACAATAATTGCAACTGCCTCTGCCATACCTTCCTCAAAACCATTTAAGTCTGGTTCATAATGCCATTCTGAATTACTTGAAATCCCAACATTATCACGATATGCATGAATTAATTCATGAATCATTAAACGAGGTTGATCTAAATCGCCATCTGCATTTAAATTGAACGTTGAACTTATTTGATTAGGACCGTTATAATAAATATTAACTCCTTGTGCATAAGCATCATTAACCACATGGACATCATGATTTCTAGAAGGAGGTCCAAAAACATCTTTTATAATTGGATTTACTAAGTCATAAAATTCCATCATTTTTGTTTCCTGCCAAGCTGCAAATGGTCCATATCCTCCATCACCATAATTAGTTTCAACATTAATAGTTACACTATTAGCTGCATTACCTAAGTTTTCCCAATTAAAAGCTAAAGCTGGAGAAACCCATTCTGAACCTAAGCCATTATCCATGGTAATGTAAAAAGTATCACCAATATTAAATGTTGTACCTAAAGCTAATGCCTCCAGTCTTAACTCTTCATAACTATGTCCTCCAGTATGTTTTGAAGCAGCGCTTAATCCTTGCCCCCAACGTATATCTTGTAAGCCTGGAGCAGTTCCCACTCTAAAACTACTATAACTCCCCGTTTGCCATTTAACAATTACATTATGTATACTTTGTGTATATGCAGTTGTTCCAGTAGCCAGAATAGCATAGCTTTCAGATGTTTTATTTATTAGATCTGTTCTAATTGTACGATCTATCGTTGGAGGATAGCAAACATGTGGCTTTTTACTTTCCTGTGCATTACCTACATAAAGCATCAGTAAAAAAATGGTTAGACAACTTAATTTTGTTTTCATATTATTTTAAGTTTGATGGGGTTTCAATAAATTAATACATAATTTTATATGTCTAAGAAAGTGATTAATGTTAAGGCAACTATCATCAGAGTTAAAATAGTATCACGTTTTGTTAAATAACTAACTTAATGCGTAATTTATTAACAGAAGTTAACGATGTATTGTGTAAAAAACCAGTTGTATTGCAGTTTTTATTAATAATAGTAATTTGAAATTGTAAAGATTGAAAAATCCTTAACTTATATTATTTATGGAAATTGAACTTATTAAGTATGACTAAATACAAATAAATCATTTGTCTAATTCCCTTTTCTCTCTGGTAAAGGGAACAAAACGAACTCCCATTAAGCTTTGGGTATACGTAGATTTTTCTTTTTTTGTAACCCTAATTAATTGTTGTACAGATGAAGGTATACCTATAGGAATTAGCATTCTACCTCCCTCCTTTAATTGTTCTATTAAAGATGGAGGAATGGTTTCGGCGGCTGCCGTTACAATTATGGCATCAAATGGTCCTTTCTCTTTCCAACCAAAATAACCATCCCCTAATTTTACCTGAATATTATTGTATCCTAGATTTTTAAAACGATCTTTAGCAGCCTTTTCTAATTCAGGAATAATTTCAATAGTATAAACAGTTTTTACTATTACACTTAGTATGGCAGCTTGATAGCCTGACCCTGTACCAATTTCCAATACTTTATCGTTCTTTTTGAGTTGTAAATCCTTAGTCATGAAAGCTACCATAAAAGGTTGTGATATGGTTTGCCCATATCCTATACCAACAGCAGCATCTCTATAGGCATATTTTTGCATGTCGGGTGGTACAAATTTGTGCCTAGGAACTTTCGACATTGCAGAAAGAATTTTAGGATCATTTATTCCATATGCTCTTATTTGATTTTCAATCATGTTAAATTTCGTTTACTATGATGTTTTAATTGAATCTTATCAATACTTTAATAACAATATGATTGTCATCTTATACACGCTGTATTATTAACTAAATATTACATGTATACCTTTTACACCTATTACTATAAGATAAAGATAAAACAGCAATTATCATAATAATGACGGAGCGTATTTTTTGTTCAAAAACTGCAATAAACACACTGAATAACAAGTTGTTATATGTAAAACAAATTACCTTTAAAAGGTATCCTTATACATTAACCAAATAATCTATATTATAATTGGGGAAGCTTGTATTAAGTCATAACTTTATAACATGAATAATTTTAAATTTAAAAATCCAACAAAAATTCTATTTGGTAAAAATCAAATAGAAAAAATAGCAACAGAAATTCCACCGAATGCAAAAGTATTACTACTCTACGGAGGTGGTAGTATCAAAAAAAATGGGATATATGAGCAAGTAACAACTGCCCTTTCTGAACTTGACGTTATTGAGTTTGGAGGAATCCCTGCAAACCCTGAATATGAAATATTACTAAAGGCCTTAAAAATTATTAAGAAAGAACAAATTACGTTCCTGCTGGCTGTTGGAGGAGGCTCTGTAATTGATGGGACTAAATTTTTAGCATCCGCGGCATTATATAAAGGTGTTAATCCTTGGGATATTTTAGCCAAAAAGATCCGAACTGAAAAGGGAATGCCTTTTGGAACGGTTTTAACATTACCAGCTACAGGATCAGAAATGAATTCTGGAGCTGTTATTACACGAGCAGAGATCAAAGAAAAACTGGGTATGGGTGGTGAAGGATTATTTCCTCAGTTTTCTATATTAGACCCTCAAGTAGTACATTCTATTCCTGAACGTCAAATTGCTAACGGATTAGCAGATTCATTCACTCATGTACTGGAGCAATACATGACCTATCCTATTGATGCTGCCTTACAAGACCGTTTTGCAGAAAGTATTATGCTAACGATAATTGAAACGGCTCCAAAAATTTTAGGGAATACTACTGATTATAAAGCAGCTTCAAATTTTATGTGGTGTTGTACTATGGCTTTAAATGGATTAATTCAAAAAGGAGTACCTACTGATTGGGCCATACATGCTATGGGTCACGAATTAACAGCCTTATATGGTATTGATCATGCAAGAACTTTGGCCATTTTAACCAAAAGCCATTACACTTATAACTTAGAAACTAAAAAAGAAAAACTAGCACAATACGCTGAACGTGTTTGGAATATTACTGAAGGTACTTTAGAAGATAAAGCCAAGGCTGGAATTGATAAAACAGAAGCCTTTTTTCATTCCATAGGAATACATACTAAATTGTCTGATTATACAGATGGTTTTAAGGGAACTGCACAAACTATTTCTGAGACCTTTATCAAAAGAGGCTGGAATGGCATTGGTGAACATGGAACATTAACCCCTAAGGATGTTGCCAAAATTGTAGAAATGTCTTATTAATCACAAATGAAGAAACATTATTAATACACAATTACAATATCGAGGATATAGTAATACTCCACAACTTTGGAATGGGAGTTTACTAGGACTATCACAAATAGCTCTTTCAGTAAATCAACAAGTGAGTTTTGGGGGTATACTTCCTGAAAAACTTCGCTTAGGACATGTCGTTGAACACTTTGTATTTAACGAATTACAAGCAGAAAACACAATTGAGTTACTAGCGGAAAATGTTCAAATAAAACGGAATAAAGTAACTATTGGAGAAATAGATTGCTTGTTGAAATACGACCACACTCCTATTCATTTAGAAATTATTTACAAGTTTTATTTATATGATGAATCTGTTGGTGCATCAGAATTGGAACATTGGATTGGACCAAACAGAAAGGATAGTTTAATTGAGAAAATTACGAAGCTAAAAAACAAACAATTGCCATTGCTTTATAAACCTGAAACTGAACAGGTACTACATCAACTAGACCTGCACATTGAAGATATTCAACAACAAGTGTATTTTAAAGCACAATTATTTGTCCCTTATGGTATGCTCGGTATTCCTTTGCGTATTATCAATAACGAATGTATTAAAGGCTATTACATCAATTTTAATGATTTAGAACAATTAAGAAAGTGTCAATTTTATATACCATCGAAACTTGATTGGCTAACAGAAGTGCATCTTGAAGTTCCTTGGATGACTTATAACGAAAGTATCAGCCTTATTAAAGAATCCATTAATCAAGAAAGAGCCCCATTATGTTGGTTAAATAATCCTGATGGGAGTTTACAAAAGGTTTTTGTAGTTTGGTGGTAGCACAGCCTTGTAATGAAGTTGTCAAAATACCGACTATCTACAAGATGTAAACATTAATCAAATGCACCATAATTGTTGTAGTTTTAGTATAAGTAATTTATCATCGACATATATAAATTAGTAAAACAATAAATTATTTAATTTTTTATGTTTTTATCAAGGAATAATGAGCGAAAAAACGAAATTGCAAATCGAAGATTTAAGCATATAGTTTTGAAAGCGAGTGTTGCTAAGCAATTCCCTAGATAATAGACTTGACTTTTGGGTTCGTTTTGTGTCAAGACAAAATGAACACTTAATATATAAAAAATCACCTATGATCACTTGGAAAGATGTAATACATTTCGCAGTAAACGGTAACCCTACTCCAGACAAAAGAGTAGAAAAAACTGCTAATGAATGGGAATCCCTTCTTACACCAGAACAATTTCGTGTTACACGAAATAAAGGTACTGAAGCTCCTCATAGTGGCGCTTTATGTAGCAGTCATGAATTGGGGAAATATGCCTGTATTTGTTGTGACTCCCTATTATTTGATTCTAGTATCAAATTTGAATCAGGATCTGGATGGCCAAGTTTTACTGCACCTATAAAAGAAAATGCTATTCATTATACCAAAGACGAAACTTATGGTATGATTAGAGTTGAAGTAACATGTAATACTTGTGATGCACATTTAGGGCATGTATTCCCCGATGGCCCAGAACCTAGTGGATTGCGTTATTGCATTAATTCAGAAAGCATTAAAATAGATAAAGATCAATCATGAAAGAGGGCAAACTAGAAGTAGCAACATTTGGAGGAGGGTGTTTTTGGTGCACAGAAGCAATCTTTCAAGAAATTAATGGGGTTACAAATGTATTGTCAGGTTATAGTGGCGGTACTGTTCCTGGAAAACCTACTTATAGAGAAGTGTGCTCAGGATTAACAGGTCATGCTGAAGTAGTTCAAGTGAGCTTTGATCCTACTATAATATCATTTAAGAGTATTATTAGCATTTTTATGACCACACACGCCCCAACAACATTAAACCGCCAAGGAGCTGATTGTGGTACAGAATACCGCTCTATTATTTTTTATCATGATGACAAACAAAAACAAATAATTAAAGAAGTAATAGATGAAATATCGGAATATTATCCTGATAAAATAGTTACAGAAGTTGTTCCTTATGTTGCTTTTCATCAAGCTGAATTGGCACATCAAGAGTATTATAAAAATAATAAAGGAAATCGATATTGTAGCCTAGTTATTGATCCTAAATTAGCAAGATTAAGGAAGTATTATTCAAATCAAACTTAAAAACAAAACATAGACTTATACTTTATATATCTATATGTAACTTTCTGTAAAATAAATTACTACAATGAAATTAAACACCGTAAATAACTTTGTAAAGGAACTCCCTTCTGATCCCATATTGGAAAACTCAAGAAGGCAAGTTAGTAATGCTTGTTATTCCTATGTGACTCCTAAATTGACTAAAAAACCATCACTCATTCATGCTGCAGATGAAATGGCTAAGGAGTTAGGAATTAGGGAATCCGATCTTATATCGGAAGATTTTATACAAGTATTTACAGGTAATAAAATACTAAATAACACTACCCCCTACGCTATGTGCTATGGTGGTCATCAGTTTGGTAATTGGGCCGGACAATTAGGTGATGGTAGGGCAATTAATTTAACTGAAGTAGAGCATCAGGGAAAAAAATGGGCCATGCAATTAAAAGGAGCTGGTGAAACACCCTATTCCAGAACCGCAGATGGTTTAGCAGTACTGCGTTCTTCTGTAAGAGAATATTTATGTAGCGAAGCCATGTTTTATTTAGGAGTACCTACCACTCGTGCGCTTTCATTAGCTTTATCTGGAGATGAAGTTTTAAGAGATGTTTTGTATGACGGGCATCCAGAGTATGAAAAAGGCGCCATTGTATGCCGGGTATCCCCTTCTTTCTTACGTTTTGGAAGCTATGAAATTCTAACATCACGAAAGGATTATGATACTTTAAAAACATTGGTAGATTATACAATCACGAATCACTTCCCTGAAATAGCTTCTCGGGATAAAGAGGATTATTTAACTTTTTTTAAAGAGGTAACTAATCGTACTTTAGAAATGATCATTCAATGGCAACGTGTAGGTTTTGTTCATGGTGTAATGAATACCGATAATATGTCAATCCTTGGATTAACTATTGATTATGGACCTTACGGTTGGCTGGAAGGTTTTGATTATGATTGGACACCGAATACTACAGACAAACAAAATAGACGATACCGTTTCGGAAATCAACCAAACATAGGATTATGGAACTTATTGCAATTGGCAAATGCGCTATACCCTTTAATTGATGATGCTACTGCTTTAGAAGACATCTTGAATGAATACAACCAAGATTTTCATCAAAAGTATATCATTATGATGAAAACCAAACTGGGATTAACGACCATTAATGATTCCGATAAAGAGTTCATAAAAGAATTAGAAGCCAACTTACACCTATCAGAAACGGACATGACTATCTTTTTCCGAAACCTAGCGAATTATACAAAAGACACTATCACAACTGTTGATGATTCATTTTTAGCTCCTGTAAAGGATTCTTTTTACAATCCTGAGGAAATCTCTGGAGATATATTGGAACGCTGGAGAAAGTGGTTTATACGCTATACAAACCGATTACAAGAAGAATCAATTACTGATTCGGATCGTAAAAAACAAATGAATAGCGTTAATCCTAAATACGTGCTCCGAAATTATATGTCGCAATTGGCTATAGACAAAGCAGATAAAGGAGATTATTCCTTAATTGACGAACTATATACCATGCTAAAAAGCCCATATAACGAACAGCCGGAACATGAAAAATGGTTTTCAAAACGACCCGAATGGGCACGTCATAAAGTTGGGTGTTCTATGCTGTCGTGTAGTTCATAATAGAACAACTAAGTAATTAGCCTATTTATTGGAGTAAATATATATAGTTTTTAAAACTTCACCATTTCACCAAGTCCCGCAAATACATAGTTATCTTTATAATAATCTTGAAGTATTTTAAACGCTAAATGTCCTGTACAATGTGTTGGAGCAACTTTTTTTACTTTAAGCTCTTTTTTTAACCTTTGAGCGAGATCAGCTAGTGTTTCCTGATCATAAGGTAATAAATGGTACCCTCCATAAACAAGAGCAATATCATTTTGAGTATATGACCTAGTATCAATTATTATTTTTTCAACTGTACTGTGGGAACAACCTACTATTAAAACTTCACCATCATCAGTTTTTAATGATAATGATAATTCTTTTAAACCTTTCAAGTTTACATTACCTGAGATATCTTTGTTTTTATCAATATTTGAATACTTATTAAAATACCCCACATATGGTGATGATGTGGCTATTAAGTTTATACCCGGAGCTAATTCAGTATTATTTTTAATGAATTCAACATTCGCACCCCAAAACCTTCCTGTTTGGTTAAATTTATACAATTCAAAATCCCCATCAAAATATTGCATTTTCTTTTCGAGAGAATTGACGATAGTGGAATCCCTCCCTTTAATATTAAAGTTGATATTAGCACCCCAAAACATATCAAACGGAAAATAAATTTTAACATTTGGGTTAATTTTAAGTAAATAGTCGAATCCATTTATATGATCAAAGTGTGCATGAGATGCCACTGCAAAATCAACTTTAGTAAGATCAATATTTAAGGCTTCAGTATTTTTTTTGAATATATCTGCGTTTGATCCTGAATCGAATAGTATTGTTTTTCCGTTGTATTTAACAATACAAGAGAAACCAAAGTCTTTCTCCATGCCCTTTTTGTTTTCCCCAAATGCATCATAAAGATTTATAACAGTATTGTTTTGTATTTCTGTATAATTCTTATTTTGTTTGTGAATATGGACTTCTTTAGAGGTGTTCTGGTTGCAAGAACAAATAAAGATGATAGCAATTATTAACCAGGAATTATTCATTATTTTATAATTATAAGCAACTATTTAGTAAAATATATTTTACATAAATATGCCACTATGACTATCACTCACAGTGGCTTATTTGTACTATTTTATGCGTATTGACTTACTGGTTTAATATTCTGATTTACTTTAAATAGATTATTTGGATCATACTTCTGTTTGATTTCTACCAAACGATTGTAATTATGTTTATAACTGGCTTTAATTCTATCTTGTCCTTCATCCATCATAAAATTTGAGTACGCTCCACCTGATGAATACGGGTGTAATGCTTCCCAATATGACTTGCACCAATCAGTAATTTTAGCAGCATTTTCAGGGTTTGGATCAACCCCTACAATTACTCCTGCATATTTTGCGTCTCTATACGCCCAAGGAGTATCTTCATTTCCAACCCTACTAGCAGCACCAGTTATTGGGTATAAATGCATTTGTGATAGTGGTGTTGGAATTTTTGATC
>Ga0209396_1005576_pt1 | contig 11840 bp, 12 predicted proteins | sample GOMGulsemesocosm_6_FD_184638 | JGI IMG/M metagenome (GOLD analysis project Ga0209396, IMG submission 184638) | Methane-oxidizing microbial communities from mesocosms in the Gulf of Mexico - GOM8C Gulf of Mexico (SPAdes) (version 2) | ecosystem: Environmental > Aquatic > Marine > Cold seeps... | reverse complement strand
TCACGATAAAGGCCATCAGAATACCCAGCGGCAGGGTGATAATCGCCACAAAAGCCGAGCGCGCATGTAGCAAAAATAGGAGCACCACCAAACTAACAATCAATAACTCCTGTAGCAAAGACGTGTTAAGGCTATCAACAGCTCGCTCAATCAAATCGCCTCGGTCATAAACAGTGACAATCTCCACACCTTCGGGCAGACCAGGTTTTAACTGCTCCAGTTTGTCACGTACTGCTTGAATGGTGGCCAGCGCATTTTCTCCGTAACGCATGACCACCACGCCACCAGCTACTTCGCCTTCGCCATTTAAATCAACCAGGCCACGACGCAGTTCCGGACCAATGTGTACATGTGCGACATCCTGCAACCGAATAGGCGTACCATTGGCATCGACACCGACAGGAATACTGTTAAGGTCACTAATCGACTGTATGTAACCCAGCCCACGCACCATGTATTCGGTTTCTGACATCTCGATCAGGCGACCACCCACATCCTTGTTGGATGTTTTAATGGCCATTTTAATTTTGCTGAGTGGGATGTTGTAACGCAGCAAGGCGTTGGGATCGACCTCCACCTGATACTGTTTTACATAACCGCCAACCGAGGCAACTTCAGCCACCCCTTGTACGGTTTGCAGGGGGTAACGTAAATACCAATCCTGCAGAGAACGAAGCTGTGCCAAATCATGCTGCCCCGTCTTATCGACCAGCGCATATTCGTATACCCAGCCAACACCGGTGGCATCCGGCCCCAGCGTTGGGCTCACGTCCTTCGGTAACCGGCCGCTGACATAGTTCAGTGATTCCAACACCCGCGAACGCGCCCAATACATGTCGGTATTGTCTTCAAAAATGATGTACACGAAGGACATGCCAAAAAACGAATAGCCTCGCACGACCTTGGTTTTAGGCACCGCCAGCATGGCCGTGGTCAGCGGATAGGTAACCTGATCCTCGATAACCTGCGGCGACTGTCCCGCGTACTTGGTAAACACAATGACCTGTACATCAGACAAATCGGGAATGGCATCGAGTGGCGTATTTTTGTAGGCAAACAAGCCCGCCAGGGCAATAATCATTGCCGCAATCAACACCATAAAACGATCGCGCAGCGAAGCATTAATGATGGCATTAATCATGTTGATGCGCTCCGTGCTCAGTCATAGCTTCATCGGTCAGCATAGCCTTCTGCTCCGACATACTCTCATGCTCCATCATGTTGCTGTCATGGGACATGTTCATATCCGATGGCATTTCTATGATCATTTCCGGCGCAACGTTCATCCCTTCGTGGTTCATCCCTTCGTGGTTCATCCCTTCGTGGTTCATCCCTTCGTGGTTCATCCCTTCGTGGTTCATCCCTTCGTGGTTCATCCCTTCGTGGTTCATCATGTTGTGATCCACAGCCTCGGAACTCATTTCGGTATCACCCGTTTCCGCTTCATTCAGGCTTTTCATCATCTTGGCAGTGGCTTCGCGTAATTTTGATTCCGAATCCAGCAGGAACTGGGCAGAAGTCACCACTTCTTCACCTGTTTTAACACCCTCAAGCACAGCAACCTGTCCCTCGGATTCAATGCCTAACTTAACTATTCGTGGCTCAAACTTACCGGCATCACGCACCACAAATACCTGCGTTTGCTGACCAGAACGAATCACCGCTTCGGAGGGAATGACGACCGCATCGGGCTGACTGTCGGCACGGATAATGACTTCAGAAAACATATTAGGACGCAGCAATAGTTCGCTGTTATCAAACACCAACCGCACCTTGGTAGTACGCGTCTTGGATTCGGCATAGGGGTAGATATAAGCCAGCGAGCCAGTGAAAATTTTACCCGGCACCGAGGCCAACGTCATCTCAACCTCATCGCCCTCTTTAACCCAGGGCAGTTCGTTTTCGTAGATGTCGGCATAAACCCATACCTGACTGAGGTCCACTAACATGTACAACTCAGTACCCGGGCTAACATGCTGCCCCTGACGCGAGCCAATTTTAATGACCGTGCCGGTTACCGGTGAGTGTATGTGCAGACTCTTTTTTACCTGGCGATTTTTTTCCAGCTCATGAATTTGATGCTCAGGTACATCCAGCAGCTGCAAACGTTGCCGAGAGCTTTTAACCAGCTCCTGCGCGCCACGACGTATTTCTTCGAAGGGGCTTTGCTCCAACGCAGCCAAGTTATTCAGTGCCAATAAATATTCCTGCTGGGTGGACACCAATTTAGGTGAATAAATGCTGAGCAGGATGTCGTTTTTGCTAACCTTCTGACCGGTTTTATCGACCCGGATTTCCTCAATCCAGCCTTCAACTTTCGGATGCAAACGCGCCATGCGTTCTTCGTCAAAATCAACACGTCCAACAGCACGAATAGTGCGACTAATGGCAGTTTTTTCTGCTATTGCCGTACGTACCCCCAGGTTCTGCACCACCACTGAGTCAATTCCCACGGTACCTGCAACACCCTGCTGTTTGGCTCCTTCTGCATAAACAGCAATATAATCCATGCCCATGGAATCCTTGGCGGGCACCGGTGAAGTAATCTCGGCATTCATTGGATTGCGATAAAACAACGGCTCATCCTTATTCGCAACCGTTACCCCAGCTGAGTCTGAAACCGAACCTGAGTCGGATAACCAATAACCTGCACCTAAACCAACAGCCAACATCGCAACAGCGACCCATAACATAGACTTATTCATAAACAGCTTCCTCACCAACAGCAGCCTGCAAACGGGCCAACGCCTGTTTGGCATCGCTTAATGCTTTCCAATATTGAAGTTCGTAGTTAAAAAGTGTGACCTGGCTGCGCACCAGATTAAGAAAATCGACCTGGTTAACCTGATAACCGGCCAGCATCGACGCTACGGTTTGCCGAGCCTGTGGCACGATGCCACTTTCAAACAGGCTGAATTGTTGCCGAGCGCGTTGATAGTCCGTCACAGCCGATGAAATTTCGGCCATCACCTGACCTTTTTCGTCTTGCAATGCATAGCGGTTGCTCTGCAACTCAAAGCTTTTCTGGGATACTGCTTTGGACTGTTTGCGACCTGAGTACAAAGGAATTTTTACAGCTAGCATCAGCGACACAAAATCAGAGCGTGAGCCACCACGTGGCAACGGGTTATCGCCGGAACGGTCGCCATACAACATGCCAACCGTAAAATCGGGGTAATAATCACGTTTTGCCAAGTTCAGGCGACTTTGCGCGGCATCAATATGGCTGCTCATTTTGCGTAACATAGGACGCGCCTGCTGCGCCTTCTCATAAAGTACTGACTCATGGGCAAGCACGGGCATCTGCTTCAACACGTTATCCGCTAGTAAAATCGGCGTATTTGGTGAGCGATCCATAAAGATATTGAGTTGAATGGCCTGCTGCCGTCGGATCGCTTGCAACTGGATTTTCTGATCCATTAATTTGGATAACTCCAGTTGCGATAACAGCACATCCTGCTGTAACCCCTCGCCGGTTTCATACTTGGTTTTAGCGACGCTGATAAATTGGCGTAACAGAGCACGATTGTTTTCCACCGTCGCCAAAGCGTGATCCAGATAATACAGTTGCCACCAACGCTTTTTCACAGCACTGGCGAGTTGCAACCGCATCTCGGCTACCGAATGACCGGCCGCTTTAGCTTCTAACTCCGCGGCCTCTTCCCTTAACGCGCGTTTGCCTGGAAACGGAAATTGCTGACTGAAACCAATCTGTAATTGTGTCATGGCTTCCTGATCGCGATCAAAGCTATCGGTAGGCAAGTTCATCGCATTGAAGTTTAAAGTCGGATCAGGCAACGCACCTGCCTGAGCAGGCACTTCAAGCATCGCTTGGTAGCGCATCTGCATTTGCGCAAGGCTCGGATTATCCCGAAGGGTAATTTCAACCGCCGAATTCGCGCTTAATCTAAGCTCAGCTGCTTCACTGGCATAAAGTGTCTTAGCCATTAAAAATGAGCTTAGAGCAGCCATCGCAAAGATAAATTTTGAGGCACTGAAATTAATGTCCATGGCCGCCGTTCTCATGAGTAGTTTTTGATTGCTTCATAGAGTGTTTCATTTCCACTGATTCGTGCGCATAGCTTTCATTCACATCATTCTCTGCATGGTGCCCCATACCTTCCGCTTGTTTGCGCAAAGCATCGTAAGTCTCAGCATTCAAATCAGGTAACGCCATCAAAAGAGCGACAACGGGCCATAGAGATTCATCATCATGTGACGCTCCCCAAGCCGGCATACCGGTCATTTTTATACCGTGTTTAATGACCCAAAAAAGCTCGCCGGGTGTGTGGTGCAGTGCAGATTTCTGAAGATCGGGAGCGGGAGGATTTAAACCTTGGCCCATCGGACTTGGTTTTTTGTCGGGTGCGCCATGACAGTCAACACACATCGCTTCAAAGTCGTTAATGCCTTCAAGCATCAAGCGCTTTTCATTCAAGTCTGGAACCTCGACGCTCTTTCCCTGCCTTTCAACGGAGGCGTGCATGGTTGAGGTCATCAGCCACTTTGTTAATGAGCTATGCTGTGTCGCTGCACTAACGTCAAATAATCCGCAATAAAGAAACAACCCAACAGCAAGAACGCCTAGGAGTGATGTTATCGACAAAGTAATGAATGTTTTTTTCATGAACCAATCTCTATGCTCATCACCGTCCGGGAAAGGCATATATCCCGACTAATGATGTTTTAAACAGGGAGCTTAGAGACTCCCGCTAATAGGTTTGTGATAGCAGACAGCACCAACTTTCAGGCGCAGCTATCCTGTATTAGCGGGAAATGGGAGGACGATATAAAGAATTGGCTAACTGTTTTTCAGCTAGCGAGACATGATCATTTGTCAGTAACGAAAGATTTGCTACAAAGACCTGTTGCGACACCGGCACAACAGCGGCGGTACAGCCACCTAACCTGCAATCACAGTCTGTGTTGCATTCCGGCGAGCTGGAATCAGCAAAAGCCATACTCATATTTTGCGAATGATTCATATGAGTAGAGCCCACCATCTGCTCTTGAAACTCAGATTGCGAACTCATAGGTTGGCAAGACATAGTTGCAGACGCGACGGCTTGACCGATGAAGGTCATCATCAGCAAAGTTAGGATGATTTTCCGGTACTTTGTCAGTCGCATTATTTTGTTACTTATTTTTTCTGAGTGTTCAGTAGAAGCTTAGGTCACAGATTAGTTCACCTAAGGCTACGACAAAAACAGTATAGCATTCAAAATAGGGACACAGTCCTATCCGACCAGTGAATCAACAATATTAAAATTCATCAAACTCTAGTTTTTCAACGCTACTTCAGCAGCCATTTTTACGGTTTTGGCTTCAGAACGTTCGATCATTTTCACGATGGCGGACTGTATGACTTCATCCTCGCGGACATCTGATTTGCTTTGAAATTTCTCTTCCATAGCTTCGGAGCCTTCTTCCGCTACAAACCTGACAACGACCTCGTCGGCTAAGTCTTTACTAGGTCCTGTGTATGCAATTGAAATTTCCGGGTACCCTTGAAATCCCATTTTTACTTTTTTGGCGATTCTCTTTTTAGATTTTTCTAAATTCATAGTAATTTCTCAGGGGAAGTACAAGGCTAAACGTTAACAGTAGCGGCACAAATTTTGTACTAGGATTTACTTTTCGCCTTCGCCCATGGATCAATATTAGTATCAGCAGAGGTGCTTGGAGAGTTCGACGAATCACGGTCACCTTTCCAAGGACGGTTATTATCGCGACTGCTTGAGTGCTTGCTTCGTTGAGCGTTAAAACGCTTACTCGAACCCGCGCGATGTCCGCCCTTTCGATCCCATTCAGCCGCTTTCTTTTCACGCTGTTCGCGCAGCCGCTCAGCATCGTCCAAATTCAACTTAGCCGGCTCACCTGTGCTTTGATCGTCTGGAATAATCCGATCTCTGGGAGACAAGGCCAACTGGCTAGAAGATGCTTTAGGTAAACCTTTAAATTCATACAAATAGAACGCTTCAACTTTTTCACGCGCCCAAGCCGTTTTTTTAAGAAACTTCACACTCGAATCAATGCCCGGATTGGTCTTAAAACAATTGATATTTAAATAGGCAAAGAGAATTTCAAAACCGTAGTGATCGACTATTTCAACGAGCAAGTTTTTTAAACCAACCCCGTTCAAAGGATTGTTCTTATAATTAATCTCATCGCTCATGCTAATATCCAGCAAAGGGGAAATGGCATCATTATACCCGTCACCGTAGAGACAAAACACCGAAAATAACGATGTCCTCCAGACCCGCTATGGGGAGGTAAGAGAGCTAACACACACTGGGACATAGCGTTTCAGGCTATTCAAACTTCGACTCTTTTGCTCATGAGGCTTTTCCTTTAGTTACTTGTTCCTTTTGGGCAAATCGTATCTAAAATATCCGCCATAGGCTAGACACAGGAGACTCCGCCCCTTCTTAATATTGTATATCTGCTACGTTGCTCGTTAATTTGATTCAATTTACGCAACTTGATTAAAGTCGATACGCTCAAGATTTTTAGTGTCCACTGACTGGCGAGCCTTCCACAAATCGTAGCTTTCTTGCAGCGTCAACCAGCTTTCAGCAGATCCTCCTAGCACTTCAGAAAGCCTTACAGCCATCTCAGGCGAAACACCCGCCTTACCTGTCAGCAAGCGGCTAAAGGTGCTGCGAGCTACGCCTAACTGATCGGCAACCATGTTTCCGGTAATCTCGTCGAACGGCTCAATATATGTTCGAGATATTAAACCTCCTGGGTGTGGAGGGTTATGCTGTTGTAGAGTCATCAGTGGTAATCCTCATAGTTCACAACGTAAGCGTTGCCGTCTTCAAACTTAAAAACAATGCGCCAGTTGCCAGAAACATCAACGGCCCAGAGGCCTTTTAATTTCCCGCTCAGTTCATGGAGCCGATAACCTGGCTTATCCATATCCTCAACGACTGAGGCTGCATGTAAAAAGGCCAAGCGATCACTTATCTTGGTGGCATGAGCAGCCTGAATACCTGCCGTGCTGCCCTTCGTGAAAAATTTTGCCAGGCCTTTATGTTTAAAGGTTTTAATCATTGATACAGTCTCATATTATACGATCAATTCCCTGTTACGCAACAAGGAATTGATATTTTTACCAGCTTTTAATAGCCACACCGGCCTCTTCAAATGACTTGTAAGTTTCTTTTGATAGCCTGTGAATGTTCCTGGGGCGACCGCTTATGGCTCTCTTCCTGGACATTATGCGGTATGCGCCGTTTAGGCTTACTATAGAAAAATTTTTGGGATTCATCGCAATCACTCCTGAGCTGATTTATCTCAAGACTAAAACCTCTACGAAATTCTGAAAAGCTTTATCTTTCCCAGGCATCGGCAACCAATCGGGCTTTTTCTTCGCCAACGGTCTGAAGGTAACACTCGGTACTGGCTGTTGATGTATGCCCCATAATCTGGGCCAGTATATGTATCGATAACGGATTTTTACCCGTCACCATAGCGACTCCAAAGCCATGCCGAAGCCCTTTGCCGGTGGCCTGCTTACCAACAATACCCGCCCGATCCATGACCCGCTTCACTAGTCGGTAAGCCGTGGGGCGGCTCATCGACCATAGCCGCTCAGAAGCTTCTAGCTGGATTTTCAGTTTTGAGCGAATGGAAAAGACCAGATCAATATTTTCAAGCACACTTGGCTGAACCGGCACGGTGCGATACTGCGGCAATTTTTCTCGCCCTTTCTTATCAAATTTCCGTTTTTTCAATGAGCGGAATTTAACCGCTTTCACAGGCTCATTAATTAAAATTCGCTCAGGTGTCAGCTCAAGGGCTTCCGAGGGACGGCATCCACAATAATGCAATACATGGCAAAACATACGTTCTTTAGGTTTCTCTAAATTCGCGGCATCGAGGAAATCCGCCCGCTCTTCAGTGGTTAGATAAAGCCTCTGGCCGTATTCATCAAACAGGCGCATCTCTGGCGATATTTCGGGGCTTTCTGGCATGAATCAGTTCCTATATGTTTTGACTCATCGTAGCGAATAAAAAACCCCAATCAAGGGCTAATTGATCGGGGTTTCACGCAGAAGTGAGTCGTTATTGAATCACTTTGGGGTATAACGTGTCAGTGGCTACTTAAAAAACATATACGAATTACAATCGAACTTTGCTTCAATGGCGCTTGTCATAGCCAACGCTGGAATGAATAATACCCACCGTAATTTATTAGAATCTCGCTAACTCGGAACATAAACCCTGCATGTTAAAGAAATGGTTATCCCTGATGCTGCTCGTATTGATTGCTTGTCAATCAGTATGGCTGATGGCGGATACCCATCCCTTTGACCAGGTAGGCGCTGGACATACCGAAAGCAGCCATATGCATGGCCTTGCTGACAAGACACACACAGATATTACTGATAAGTCTTCCCAAGATTCCAATCCAGATTTGGACGGGCATCATTGCCATAGTTCCGCTCACCTGTTTATTTCGTTCTTTTCTGTAAACATTGCCCAACCAATCGTGGCAGCTAATCTGCTCGATTATTCTTCAACTCACAAGTCACCCTATCTCCCCCTCGGCTTACGACCTCCGATCGCTTAACCCAATCCATTTTTAAATTTTAAATTGGGCTGTGTAGTTACCGTGTAGCTACATAAGTCCGTATTTTGTATTGGATTAAGAGATTCAAGAGAGTCGACTATGAAACTTTTTATTGCTGTTTTTTTAGCAAGTTTTATCACGCTGCCTGCTTGGGCTGGCATCAATAATTCAGTCTCTGTAGAGATTGTTAACCAACCTTCAAAAGCATGGCGTTTCTCAGCTGTAAACGCGTCCCCCAAAGATGGCTCTGTACGCGTAAAAGGCCATATTATCGCCGACCGCAGCTTTGGACTGCCCAAAGGGCATGTCGATATTGCAGCCTACTCCCCCGAAGGCGAGTTAGTCGCAGCGACAACCGCGAATTACAAACCTCGTATGCTGAGATATCGGGCAGGACGTAAAGGTAAAGTTCGCTTTTCCACGAATATTACTGACACGTTACCCCAAAACTCAGCGATCAAAATTGCGTTTCACTCAAGTAATCAGAGCGTTAAAGCAATATCAGCTCACCACAACGCAGCAATCTAGTAAGTCCACTTGCCCGCCACCCGAAAGTGGCTGGCATGTGACCGCATGACTGGAACCTAAGCCTTTTACAGGCTTAACCCGTTGTTTAATGAAAAAGAGTTTTCTATGAAAATATCATTATTTAAGCGCGTACTTGCTGCAAGCGTGATCTATTGCATTGCTATAGGCTCTGCGTTTTCTGCAACGCCCCGTGAAGCCAATCAAAATCTGGTTTGGCAGAACTGGCTGAAAAACCAAATTGAATCGCAACCCGAGGTCATTGCAGCAAAACAGCAACTTAAAGCACAGCTGTTTTTAGCGGATAGCCGCACTCAGCCACTCTACAACCCGGAACTCGAAACGGAGTTTGAGCGTCTGGAAAACGCTGATAATTACCGAATCGGTATCAACCAAACCCTGGACGTTTGGGGCAAGCACAGCAATAGGCACCAACAGGCTGAATTTCTCCGCCTGGCAGCGGAACAATCCTATGCTCAAACCTATCAGGAAAAGCTCGCTGAAGCGCTGTCAGTGCTGGCAACTTATCAGGCTTCAAAGGCCCGTTACCTGCTAGCCCAGCAACAAGAGCAGCAAATTAATACCCTGTTCCAGTTGGTAAAAAACAGACAGAAAGCCGGTGATCTTGGTCAGATTGAGGTTAATTTCAGTTTGGCTTCCCTTGCTCAAAGACTCAATGAAACAGCCCAGGCAATGGCCGATTTCCGAACAGCTGAAACACAAGCTTGGGCGTTATTTCCGAACTTACCCAGCGATAAATCAGTCGTACCCGCACAACTATGGCAGGTAAATGCTGATTCAGTCTCTAGTGAAAGTTCATCTAACTCCCTTGAATCACACCCTCGTGTTTTATTAGCCAAAGCCCAGTGGGATATTCAAAAAGAAGCGGCTGAGTTAGCTCGCCTCGACACCAAAGCCGATCCAACCCTTGGTATTAACGCAGGACGGGATGGCGATGAGGATGTTGTTGGTTTGACCTTCTCGATACCTCTCAATGTACGTAATAACTTCAGCGCAGAGCGAAGAGCGGCAGATGAAGAGGCGTTATCTGCAGAAGCAGCCTATCTCGCCGTACGGCGGAAGCAGCAATACAAAACACAAGCGGCAGCCAGCATCGCTCAGCAATACCAAATACAACTGCAGCGCCTGAAATCACTACTGCAGCAAAGCAATGAAGAAAGCCTGGAACTGCTAGATCAACAATGGCGTACCGGTGATCTGAGCACAAATGAATATTTAATAGCGCTACAACAAAACATGGCCGGCACACTTTCCGGAATCGAACTGCAAGAAAAATTCCAGCTTGCGGTTATCGATTGGCTAAAAGTCTCAGGACAAGTGAAAACACGCATTCTGCCATCAGCACAAAACCAAATTTAGGATCGTAGACAATGAACAAACAACTATTAACGCTGACGTTGTCAGCCGTATTTTTTATCTCATCAAATAGCGCATTTGCCGAAGATGAGCACGACCAAAACACCGATGGTCACCATGAAACACACCTGCATCAAACAGAAACGGAGCATGACGAACATGATCATGCGGAAGAAATCACTGAAAACAACGCCGACCACAGCGGTCATGACCATGATGAGCAGGAAAACAAAGGTCACGATAATGAGGAGCATGGCGATCACCAGGGTGAAGAGCACGAGGAAAGCGGCGTAGCACTCAGCGCCGCTCAAACGAGTCTGGCCAATATTGAGGTTCAAGTGTTAGAGCCTCGTAAAATGGATTACCAGGTCTATGCACCCGGCGAAATCCAGGCCAACGGTTATACAAACTATCTAGTTTCTCCGCGTGTCGAATCGGTGGTTTTAAAACGACACGTCACCCTGGGTGAGCATGTTGAAAAAGGGCAAGCGCTTGTCACATTGTTTAGCGAAACCGTGGCCGAGGCTCAAGCGGCTTATCGTGTCGCACAAGCTGAGTGGCAGCGAGTGAAGTTACTCGGTAGAAAGGCGGTGGGTGATAAACGCTATGTTAGCGCTCGTAGCGCGTTTGAGGCGACACAGGGAAAATTAACGGCCTTTGGTTTAAGCAAACAAGCCATCAAAGACCTGCCCAAAAAGAAATCTACAGTATTGGGTGTCTACACCCTGAGCGCATCTACTTCTGGCGCGGTGTTATCAGATGATTTCCATCAGGGTCAACTGGTAACTGCGGGCGGCAAATTGATAGAAGTGGCCGACGAAAAAGAACTTTGGGTCGAAGCTCGAATTTCACCTCAAAAAACGCTGCAACTACCCGCAGGCACGCAAGCGCTGATCAAAGTGGCTGAAGGCACGTTCCAGGCACGAGTCGCTCAGGAAGCCCATATCATTGACCAAAAATCACGTACTCGCGTCATTCGATTATTAGTGGATAACAGCGCTCATCGTTTACACCCTGGCATGTTTGCCGATGTCTTCTTCCAGTTCAAAACCGACACACCCGTGTTGGCTGTTACAGAAGATGCATTGATGCGGGGTGCCGATGGTGATTGGACAGTATTTATCGAACATGAACCCGGCCAATTTGAACCGCAGGAAACCGAACTGGGCCGTTCACTGGGTAAATGGCGTGAAATAACCGGCCTGGAAGCTGGCACACGTGTCGTCACAAAAGGTGCTTTTTTTGTTGCCTCACAAATCGCCAAAGGCGGTTTTGACCCACATAACCACTAAGGAAAGCTCTGAACAAATCATGTGCTGTTTTTCCAGCGTTAAAATGCGCTGCTTTTTTGTTGTGAATC
>Ga0209396_1005575_pt1 | contig 11842 bp, 11 predicted proteins | sample GOMGulsemesocosm_6_FD_184638 | JGI IMG/M metagenome (GOLD analysis project Ga0209396, IMG submission 184638) | Methane-oxidizing microbial communities from mesocosms in the Gulf of Mexico - GOM8C Gulf of Mexico (SPAdes) (version 2) | ecosystem: Environmental > Aquatic > Marine > Cold seeps... | reverse complement strand
ATAAGCCTAAATTCTTTTAATGCAATGAAGTAATCGCTTAAACAGCGATTACTTTAACGCCTTTGTAAAAGCCATCAGCAGTTACATGGTGACGACGATGCGTTTCACCTGATACTGGATCTACTGATAAGTTTTCTGCTGTTACTGCATCATGTGAACGGCGCATGCCACGTCTTGAACGAGACTTTTTGCTTTTTTGTACTGCCATGAGTTACTCCTAAATCGGTTATTAGTTAAATAGCTGTATGCTTATTAACTATTTTAATTGTTTCAATAGATCAAATGGATTGGGTTTCTCAAGCTCTTCTGGCAGTTCACCCCAGATTGAATCAGCATCTGCTGGACAATCTTGAATTTTGTGCCGTGGAATTAATGGGATCATGAGCATTAACTCTTCTTCCACTAATTCACGTAAGTTTACTTCACCATTTTCATCTAATTCTACTACGTCATAATATGACGGGATTTTTTCAGCAGCTTCCTCATTTTTGGCAGGACTAAAAATATATTCTACTTCAAGTGCCTGATCAAAATTTTCGTTACACCGCTGACAAGTTAATGCAACTAATGCCGATCCCGTACCTGACATTACAGTCAAACCACGTTCATCCACATCAAACTTAACACTTACTTGAACATGCTCGCTTCGGCTTTCGCATTCTGCAAGCAGTCTCGTCATATCCGCTAATTTAAATACACCTTCACACACAAGTCTACGTTGTGCACTACGGGATGGACTAATTGTTATTGGAAGTTTAAGATTCTGCATAAGTCGCGCATATTATATTCCCTATAGGCAAGTGTCAAAAGAAAATTTCACTATTTTGTTTAAAAGCTCAAGATAGCCCCAATAATAGTACTAATTGCAGGTAATTGTTTACTTTGGCAGCAAGCTTAACTTAGATGAACAATTAACCATTATGGGTATTCTACCCCCCTAATCATTTTTCAAAAATACATTTAAAGGCTAATTATGAAAACCTTAGTGCTAGGCTCTACGTCCCCTTTTCGCAAAACAATTTTAGAAAAACTTCAACTACCTTTTCACTGTGCGAAGCCTAATGTTGATGAAACAGAAGAACAAAACGAACTCCCCCAAGCTTTAGTAGAACGCCTTGCAATACAAAAAGCGAAGGCGGTGATGGTTGAATACCCCAGCGCTTTAATAATAGGCTCAGATCAGGTAATAATAGGCTCAGATCAGGTAGCGGTATGCGAAGGTGAAATTTTAGGAAAACCCCATACTTTTGATAATGCGGTCATACAATTAAGTAAATTTAGTGGTAAAAGCATAACCTTTTATACTGGGCTGTGCGTTTTTGATAGTGAAAATGACAAAACAGTTTCCTTGGTAGAACCTTTTGTAGTGCATTTTAATGAGTTAAGCCAAGAGGAAATTAAAAACTACCTGAATGCCGAGCAACCCTATAATTGTGCAGGAAGCTTTAAAAGTGAGGGCTTAGGCATTTGTTTATTTAGCAAACTTGAAGGTGATGATCCTAATACTTTAATTGGATTACCTTTAATTAAGCTAGTCGCGTTATTAAAGCAGCATGGTATTGATGTGTTAGCAGAGCAAAATAAAAACTAGTTTAACTCAATTAATTTGTCATTAAGTAGCAGCATATGACTTATATGCTGCATATAGTTTACAGTGCGCTAAACGATACTATTACTCGGTTATTAAGGTAATAATAACTCTTGCAGCTCTGCAAGAGACTCAACAATGGCTTTTGGCTGATAACGATTTAGTACTTCCTTATCATGTACACCTAAAGTAATACCAATGCGATCAACACCTGCTGATTGTGCCATTGCCATATCATGACTGGTATCACCGATCATAACGGCATGCTCAGGTAATATATCTAATTCCTCAAGCAAGCTTAATATCATCTGAGGATCCGGCTTAGAGAGTGCTTCACCTGCACAGCGAGACGCATGAAAGAAGTGTTCAGTCTCTGTAGAAGAAAACACCCTCTGCAAGCCCTGTCGACCCTTACCGGTAGCTACCGCAAGTAACTTATCCTTTATCTTTAGGGCATTTAACAATATTAGTGCATTCTCAAAGAGTGGTGTTGGCGTATTATCACCTTCAACATATTGATATTTATATTGTTCAACCATTGTAGACAATTGTTCATCAGAGCCTTGTGGGAATAATATCTCAAGTGCTCTAGGTAAACTTAATCCTATAATCTCTTTCACTTCAGTTGTTGTGGGGACATCTAAATTACAGCAAGCTGCAGCTGTTTGCATGGATGAAACAATACGACCGATAGAGTCCATCAAGGTACCATCCCAATCAAAGATAACTAATTTGTATTTATCCATAAATTACTCTTTAACCAACTTACTCAATAGTTTTTCTAAACTGGGTTCAAGTGGTGCTTCAATCTTTAATCTTTCATTAGTACCGGGATGGGTAAATTCAATACTTGCAGCATGTAAAAACAAACGCTTTAAACCTTTACTTTTCATTTGTTCATCAAAATCTTCATGGCCATACTTAGCATCCATAGCAATAGAGTGGCCATTAACTTGGCAATGCACACGGATTTGATGTGTTCGACCTGTCACAGGAAACGCTCTTACTAAGGTTGCACCTCTATAACGCTCTAACACTCTAAATCGCGTTTCAGACTCTTTACCGTTTTGATTATCAACGATTACTACGCGCTCTCCCGACTTTAAATCATTTTTCTTTAGTGCTTCTGTCACACGTGTTAATTTGGTAGGCCAATGTCCCTTGACTAATGCATGGTAAAACTTTTGTACCGTTTTATTTCGCAGCTGCTCATGCAAGTTTCGCAACGCAGAGCGTTTCTTGGCGACAACTAAACAACCAGAAGTATCTCTATCTAGACGATGAACTAACTCTAGCATTCGCGCATCAGGCCTTAAGGCACGTAATGCTTCAATCAAACCAAAACTTAGACCGCTACCACCATGAACAGCCATACCTGAGGGTTTGTTGATAACAATCAAACGTTCATCTTCAAAGAGTATTTGCTTTTCTAAGTTGGCAACAATACTTAACCCTGTTGACACCGCGTCTTTTTCTTCTGAGACTCTTATCGGAGCAATACGTACTTCATCATCAACGACTAACTTATAAACCGGTTTAATCCGTTTTTTATTGACCCTTATCTCGCCTTTGCGCATCAAACGATAAAGATGGCTTTTCGGTACACCTTTGAGTGTTCTTAATAAAAAATTGTCAATACGTTGCCCTGCATCTTCGCTATCTATAGTAATAAAGCGCACTTTCGGTCTTTCTTCTTCGGTTGCTACTTTAACCGGATCGTCTTTAACCTTGGTGGTTTTTTCGGCAGTTAACTTTTTATGCTGCGGTTTTTTTTCAACTGATTGATGTTTGGTTTTTAATTTAATTTTAGGCACGTGATTAGCTTTTCTGGTCTGAATTTCTTTCATAGTCGCAGTTTAACACACTTTATTTAGCGAATAATGCAATTAACTCCCTTTTTAATTAGCTAAAAGCGAAATATAGTGGGATAATATTAAGGTTATTAGTTGATATTTAACACTAGAGTGCAATAAGTAAGAATGTATTAAAAGCCATATGAGAAGATTCAGAAAGGCTAATCAACGTAATAATTTTAACCCTAGAAGCTTTAAAGAGAGACGTAAGAGGCAAACTGCGGCCACATTAATATGCGAAACTTATGTTGTTAATTGCACCTATTTAGCGTTAACGATATAGAAACATGACATATTGATAGTACGGCCTATTGTATAATTTGACACAGCAAGCTGCCAATTAGGTAACTTATACCGCTGAATATTGTCAAAAAAGCATAAACAGTTTTAACACTTTGATTCTGAATTGTTATTAGCCCAGCACCATAAAGCAATTATTATAAAATAATACCAGTGCATATGAATTGGTATATGGCACAGCGCACAAGCTGGCACATAAAGAAATAAACTAACACTGCCTACTTCAATAATGGCGGTGATATAAAAACAATCAGAATTTATAACAGCTTAACTTGGTTTAATGACAGGTTAACCCTGACAACCGTGAGGTTGACAAATTGCTGTTACCAGAAAAACAGATTGCTTTGTGTTCTAAGCAAATGGTGTGTTGTGACTAAAAAATGAGTCCGACAAACTATGAAACGTATGTTAATTAACGCTACCCAATCAGAAGAATTGCGCGTAGCACTAGTAGATGGTCAAAAACTTTACGATTTAGATATTGAAAGTCCTGGTCATGAACAAAAAAAATCAAATATTTATAAAGCTAAAATCACACGTATTGAGCCTTCTTTAGAGGCTGCTTTTGTTGATTATGGTGCCGATCGCCATGGTTTCTTACCAATGAAAGAGATTGCGCGTGAATACTTCCCTAAGGGCTATACATTCCAAGGCCGTCCTAACATTAAAGAAGTATTACATGAAGGCCAAGAGGTAATCGTTCAAATAGATAAGGAAGAACGAGGCCAAAAAGGCGCTGCGTTAACGACCTTTATTAGTCTTGCTGGTAGTTATTTAGTCTTAATGCCAAACAATCCTCGTGCAGGTGGCATTTCACGCCGTATAGAAGGCGATGAACGCACTGATTTAAAAGCTTCTTTAAGTAAATTAGACTTACCTAAAGGCATGGGGTTAATTGTAAGAACGGCCGGTGTAGGCAAAGATTACGATGAGCTACAATGGGATCTAAGTGTTCTATTACACCATTGGCAAGCAATCAGCGATGCGGCAAAAAGTCGCCCCGCTCCATTCCTAATTCATCAAGAAACAAACCTAATTTTACGTGCTATTCGCGATTATTTACGCCGTGATATTGGTGAAGTTCTCATCGATCGCCCAAAAACGTTTGAGAGTGTTAAAAAGCACATTGAAGTTGTTCGCCCTGATTTTTTAAGCAAAATAAAGCTATACACTAGTGATGTACCTTTATTTACGCATTACCAAATTGAAACACAAATAGAAACAGCATTCCAACGTGAAGTTCGTCTACCCTCTGGCGGCTCAATCGTTATTGACCCTACTGAAGCAATGACTTCTATAGATATTAACTCTGCCCGCGCAACAAAAGGTAGTGATATCGAAGAAACTGCATTTAATACCAATTTAGAAGCGGCTGAAGAAATTGCCCGTCAATTACGTTTACGTGATTTAGGTGGTTTGGTTGTTATCGACTTTATCGACATGACACCTGTACGTCACCAGCGCGAAGTAGAAAACCGCATGCGTGATTCAGTTCACCAAGATAGAGCCCGTATCCAACTGGGTAAAATATCTCGTTTTGGTTTGTTAGAAATGTCACGCCAACGTTTACGCCCTTCTATTGGTGAAACAAGCCAGGGTGTATGTCCTCGTTGTAGCGGTACAGGTCATGTACGTGGTGTTGAATCTTTAGCATTATCTGTATTACGCTTAATGGAAGAAGAAGCCATTAAAGATAATACCTTGCACGTACAAGCACAAGTTCCTGTACCTGTGGCTACTTATTTATTAAATGAAAAACGCCGTTCTGTTATGCATGTTGAAAAACATCACAATGTTCGTGTTTTAATTATTCCTAATCCACATATGGATACACCGCAATACGAAGTATTACGTGTTAAGAATGATGAGACTATCGTAGAAGCAAGCTATGAACTGCCAGTGAAACAAGCTGAGCTTGAAGAAGCCAAAATGCCTAAGTTTGATAAGGCATCAGCTAAACGCGATGAACCATTGATTCAAGGAATGACAGCACCGTCTCGTGTTCCTAAATCAGAAAGTTCTGCAGTAACTGTAGATAAAGCACCTGAAGTAAATAAAGCCAAACCTACTGGTTTCTTTGCTTGGTTAAAAAGCCTTTTTGTTGCTGAAGAAGTAATTGAAGAAGTTAAAGAGATAGCGCCAAGCCAAAAGCCTAGACGCCCACAAGAAAGACGTGGTAATCAGCAAGCTAAACGTCGTAATAATCGTGGTGGAAATCGTAACCGTAATGATCGAAATACTGAAGGTGATACACCTCGCTCTGCGACAAAAGAGAATGAATCAAGAGGTAATCGCCCTAATCGTGATGGTGAGGTAAGTAAGCCGAAGAGACAACCTCGTGCAAATAACAATCCTGATAAAGAGAAGGTTGTTAAAGAAGAGAAAGTTACAGAACGTCGCCAACGTAGAACTAACCGTAAAAAAATTCGTGTTGAGTCAAAAGAAACCGCTGAGAAGTTAACAGCTGTTAATTCTGTTGAAAAAGTAACGGTTAATACACCTGTTGTTGAAGATGAGTCAAAAGAAACCGCTGAGAAGTTAACAGCTGTTAATTCTGTTGAAAAAGTAACGGTTAATACACCTGTTGTTGAAGATATAGCGAATAACGATGATAAGCCTCGTAATAGACGCTCTCCTAGGCACTTAAGATCAAATGGTCAACGTCGTCGCCGTAATAACAATAATGAAACGTCACAAGATCAAGCAGTAAAAGTTGAAGCTTCGCAAGTAGATGAGTCCGTTGAAGCGCGTTACCCTGAAAAAAACACACAGACAGCTAACGCTGTGGCAGAGCAACCAAAAGTAACTTCAGCGCCAAATGACGTTGTTGCTACTCCTGAAGTTGTTGCTGCTCCTAAAGTTGTTGCTGCTCCTGAAGTTGCTGCTGCCCCTGAAGTTGTTGCTGCCCATGAAGTGCTGCCCCTGAAGTTGTTGCTGCCCCTGAAGTTGTTGCTGCTCCTGAAGTTGTTGCTGCTCCTGAAGTTGTTGCTGCTCCTGAAGTTGTTGCTGCCCCTGAAGTTGTTGCTGCTCCTGAAGTTGTTGCTGCTCCTGAAGTTGTTGCTGCCCCTGAAGTTGTTGCTGCTCTTGAAGTTGAGAAAACAGTATCACCACAACCAGTGAATGAGCCATCAACGGAAGTACAGCAAGAGTTACCATTAGAGCAAAAAGATGATGTTGCTAAACCTGAATCAGTTGCTGCAAAAGTTGATGATCCAGTTAAACAGGTTAAAAAATCTGCTGCCCCTGCCAAAAAGTCTGCTCCTAAAGATAAAAAACTTGCAAGACAAGTTAAAAAGGCAAACCGTCTTTCTGGCCATGCAACAGCGCCGATGACAAAAACAGAAACAATCACAACGATGAAAGACATTCCAAAACACTTTATGGCTGATAGTGACAGACTCACTCATCAATCATCAGGTAGGACTGCCGTCATTGCTGATGTAGTAAACCGCTCTTCTGCACAAGCGACTAAACCATAGATTAGCGTTAAATGTAGACACAAAGGCCAGTTATATTATTTATAACTGGCCTTTTTTTTATTCTTTTATTTATTGATTTATTAAAAAAGCCTATTAATTATAGCCTTGTGATAGTAGATTTATATCGACAATGTTATTCGAGGCAATCCAGGTATAAAACAGTGAGCCTTAACTTAGCTGTAACTTAGCATTAACAAAGAGCTTGACTGTTCGCTTTCGCTAACGTTAAATGGTGTTAGCTAGAAGACCCATTGTTAATAAATTTGATAGGTCATTATTGTTACCGAGTTAATAATAAAAAATAGATATAAAAGAGAGTAATAATTATTATGAAGAAATGGTTTTTTTCTGACAATGGTAAAGTCACTGGTCCTTTAGGATTAAAAGAGTCAAATGAATTAATTTCCAAAAATCCCGACTTATATGCATGGCATCCTTCTTATACTCATTGGGTACCTGTTAATTGCATTAATGAATTCGACGTAGGAATAACGCCTCCTCCCCCTCCAATTGAAATCCCAAGTGGCCTTATTGATGATTTAATTGGTGAAGAAAAAGAATTAATCACAACATTAGACCGTATTGATAAAACGATTAAAATCACTTCTGACTCACTCTATGAACTAGATGCTGAGTTAGAAAATTACGGCAAAATTACGCATAATTTAACGGAAGAAGTTAGAGTCGTAGTGAAGACAATTGAAGAGCAGTACGCCTCTTTACAAAAGAACCTAGCGAACGTAATTAAAACTGACTATTAGTACTATTATATTGGTTAGACACCAATTTACTAACTCACTTTATTAATTATAAAAACTAACGTTAACAGATAAGAGTACTTACGATGAAAAAATGGTTTTTTTCAAATAATGGAAAAGTAACTGCCCCATTAGATTTAGATGCTGCTAAAGAATATTTATCCAATAACCCAGATGTTTATGGCTGGCACCCTTCATTTAAACAATGGAAGCCTGTCAATTGTATTAGTGAATTTGTCGATGTACTACCTCCAACAGTGCAGCCGCCATCAATTCCAAAAGAAATCTCTGATAAATTTTTTGCTAAGAAACAACGCTTAGAATCAAAATTAAATTCGATTGATGACAGTATTAATCATAGTCAGTTATCATTTAAGAAATTTGAGAAACAAATTGAAGACTATAAGATCTTAACAGAGAACTTAAATGATGATGTTAAAGGCGCGATTGGAAACGTTGAGAAGAAATATAAAAGTTTAAGCCGTAAGTTATCTCAAGTTAAAGAAGCAGTTCAAATAGCCGAAAAAGAAATGTCTGAGGTTGTTGGTGATTTTGATTATAGAATGAGCTCTAACGATATCTTTATGCCTTCTTGTAAGCAAAGTAATACCTCTACACAAGAGACTAATAGTGCACTATCTGAAAGTGCAAAAGTAAGTAAAGCCAAACGTGCTCAAGAAAAGTTGGCAACCCCTCATAAACGCCTTGAACCTGTCAATGAGAAGGTAGTAGAAAGAGCAGCTAAAAAGGTAATTGCTGAACAGGATGTTAAAGCATCTTCTCAATCACCGTTATATGATGCCTACGACACCAACCATACCACTAAAGATAAAGTTGTATCTGAAGCTGAGTCAGTGGCCAAAGAAGGCTTCAATGGCATGAAGAGCATGATGAAGTCCGTATTTAAAGGTGATGGTAAATTAACTAAAACAGAAAACGTTGAAACCGTCGAAGTTAAAAAAGGAAAAGATGAACCATTATCAATGGCTGAACGTCTGAAAATGGCGCAAAGTAATCAGTAAAAGCATTACAACTATATAGCTATTTGTTAATAAGATAATAAAAAGCCAGGCATTATTTATAATGACTGGCTTTTTTATTTCTGACCCCATTCCCCTTTCGAGTGCAAAGTTTAAAAGTGCACTGAAAGAGTAATGATTAATGTTCTATTTTACATGTGCCAGCGCTTGATTTGCTAACTTTGTAATTTCTGACCAATTCTTGTTTTCAACAATGTCACTTGAAACTAACCATGAACCACCACAACAAACTACATTTGGTAAGGCTAAGTAATCACGTACATTATTTATATTTATTCCGCCTGTCGGACAAAAACGAATGTCAGGGAAAGGGCCACCAATTGATTTAATCGCGTTAACGCCACCAGATGCTTCAGCAGGAAAGAATTTCAAATGGTCATAACCATAATCAGCACCGTCCATAAGCTCTGAAATAGAAGATATTCCTGGAATTAATGCGATATTACCTTCATTACCCGCTTGTAAAAGATCTTTTGTTAAACCTGGGCTGATAGCAAATTTAGCACCGGCATCATAAGACTGTTGCAATTGCTGACGATTAGTTACTGTTCCTGAGCCTATGATAGCTTCAGGTAACTCTTTTGCAATGATGCTAATGACATCAAGCGCAGCTGGAGTGCGTAAGGTCACTTCTAATACTTTAACGTCAGCAGCTAATAATGCTTCTGCAATAGGTAGGGCTTCTTCAACCTTATTAATAACAAGTACAGGAACAATAGGTCCCGTTGAAAAAATGTCCTTTGGCATAATTTGCCAATTTCTTGATACTGTCATAATTCCTCTTTATTTTCTTGGCGGTACTTAACCTAGGGTTAAATAGTCGCTAAATTCTTTATCTTATTAGTTTTAAAAAGGAATCAAGAATGACTCCTTTTATGTTATCGCTCTTATTGATTATCAATCGAATAACGAACATGCACCTGTTTCAGCTGAACTCAAGTTACGGCGCATAAAACCAAATAACTCACGTCCCATACCTTCATGATGGCCATTTACTTGAAATACTGCGGCATCGCGATTTGCTAATTCCTTATCATCAACGAGCAATGTTAACTCTCCCGTTTCACCATTAAGATTAATCATATCGCCTGTCTGGACCTTAGCAATCAAACCACCGTCGAGTGCTTCAGGACATAAATGAATAGCTGCTGGTACTTTACCTGAAGCGCCTGACATACGGCCGTCAGTCACAAGCGCTACTTTAAAGCCTTTATCTTGAAGTACGCCTAGCAATGGCGTTAACTTATGCAATTCAGGCATGCCACGTGCTTTAGGACCTTGGAACCTTACTACCGCGACAAAGTCTTTTTCTAATTCACCGGCGTCGAATGCTGTCTGTAATTCATGTTGATCTTCAAACACGACAGCAGGAGCATTAATAACAAAGCTTCCTTCTCGCAGTGAAGATGTTTTAATAACAGAAACCCCTAAATTACCTTTCATCACTCGTAAACCACCATGAGAGCTAAATGGCTTAGCAACCGTTGCAACAACGTCTTCATCAAGTGATTTTTCAACACAATCAACCCACTTAAGCTGACCATTTTCAAGCACTGGTTTCTTCGTATAGCGAGACAAACCTCGACCACAGATAGTTTCTACATCTTCGTAAACTAGACCGCCTTCAATAAGTTCACGGAATAATAACGCCATGCCGCCAGCTTCTTGGAATTGGTTTATGTCAGCATGACCATTGGGGTAAATGCGTGTTAATAGTGGCACTTCTTCTGAAAGGTCATTAAAATCTTGGAAGTTAATAATAATGCCCGCCGCTTTAGCAAACGCAATGATATGCATGACCAAGTTAGTTGAACCACCTGTTGCAAGTAGGGCAACTATTGCGTTAACAACGGAACGTTCATCAACCATTTTACCAATCGGCATGTAGTTACCCGATTGTTGTGTCAAACGTGTCGCCTGACGAGCAGCAGCTTTTGTAAGTTCTTCACGAAGTTGGGTATTAGGGGCAACAAAAGATGCACCCGGTAAATGTAATCCCATGACCTCAACCACTAGCTGGTTAGAGTTAGCAGTACCAAAGAAGGTACAGGTACCAGCAGAGTGATATGATGCAGATTCAGCTTCAAGCAATGCTGCCTCGTCTACTTCACCTTTAGCATATTGCTGACGAACTCGCGCTTTATCTTTATTTGGAAGGCCTGAAGGCATTGGACCTGCAGGAATAAATACTGTTGGTAAGTGACCAAAAGTCATACTTGCAATCAATAAACCTGGGACAATTTTGTCACAGATACCTAGCATTAATGCACCATCAAACATGTTATGAGATAGGCCAACGGCTGTTGACATCGCGATCACATCGCGGCTCATCAGGCTTAAATCCATGCCAGGCTGACCTTGAGTCACACCATCACACATGGCAGGCACACCAGCCGCAACTTGAGCAACACCACCAGCGTCTTTAACTGCCGCTTTAATAATGTCTGGATATGCTTGATAAGGTTGATGTGCACTAAGCATATCGTTGTAAGAGGTGACAATAGCGATATCTGAATGCTGGATGCCACGTAAAGACGCTTTATCTTCTTTGCCACAGGCAGCAAAGCCATGGGCTAAGTTACCACATGATAAACCTGCACGATGCACAGTATCTGACTTTGCGGCATCAATTTTCTTTAAATATTCAGCACGTGTTTTAGCACTACGTTTTATAATTCTGTCGGTAATATCTACTATTTGCTGTTTCATTTACTCTCTCAACTTATATACTTTTAATTTTATCTAATACTTAAACTTATTTGACAAGTGAGTTATGGTGCCCAAAAAATTTGAGTGTTTAAGCTAGGGTGTTGTAAAAATGCTC